>OCGZ01000008.1_pt1 | contig 312348 bp, 247 predicted proteins | sample 1538711 | NCBI WGS metagenome assembly OCGZ01 (sample SAMN04571720, study PRJEB22368) | human gut metagenome | biome: human gut; material: stool | host: Homo sapiens | place: Luxembourg | collected 2012-08-17
TAAACTCAATAATAACATCAGAAAGGCTTGTATATTATTACCTATCTTTTTTATCGGTTATTAAGTCCTTCAAATCTACCTGCAATATCGATGCAAACTGTTGAAGTGTCTGCAAATTAGGTTGAATCCGATTGCAAGCATAGGCATTGACCATACTAAAACTCATATCAAGCTGTTTCGCCAACCACGTCTGAGAGATACCTTTTTCCAAAAGAACTGCCTTTAGTCTATTTAGCTTCATTGTTTGATACGATTTTATAATGCAAATGTAGTGAATTATATTCAATATCAGGATTGTTTTTGTACTTTTGTAGCTACATGAACCCCAACTTATAACGTGAAAATCAAAAAGATGATAAGAACATGCACATATTTGATGAATATTTAAATGATACAGATTAGGAGAAACGTGAACGAGCCAAATTATGGAGAGCTTCCATAGGCTTACAAACTGTCGATAATCTGCGTGTATCAAATTTTCTCATAGACACAGCTCGTAAACATATAGAGGGAGAAATATCAATGGACGAAGTTAGTAGAATGATAAATGAACATTATAAGAAGCCTAAAGAATCTTAGTTCTCTATTTTGTTGAATAAAAAGAATCCTACTCATATAAAATTTAGGACTGAACCTATGCAATTAACACATAGCTTCAGTCTCATTAAACTACTCTCGTCTCTTTCTATTAAAGTCAGGATGAACAATGATGTTACTTTTGAAAGACCTAATGTATCCATAGCATTAATGGTGGAGCACAAAATAATGGATATGAGAGCGTACAGGTTCTAAAAAGAATAAAGTATTTATTTTCGGCATCATCCGCAAAAAGCCATCCGACAATGATGTCAATTCTGAAGATAACCACTACCTTTGTCTCAATTCAAAAACACAAATATGTATCTGACAAGTATGACTCACGAGGAACTGTATGCCGAAGTGCATAAGGACCTCATCGAAATATCGACCAAAGCAAATATGTTCATGGATAAGGTTCGTAAGAAAACAAAGAACATGCTGCCATATCCTTTGGCGACCCAGCGTATAACCCTCACCACCACCCGAAGAAATGTGTGGACAGTAGTGGGAAAACATAATTCATATATGCAAGGCGTAGGATTTCAGGCTTATGCCCCCATTATCGGCACTTCAAGCAATGGCTATATCCAAATGACGGGGTTCAAGTCCCGCGATAGGGTGATGCATTACACAGCACATTTCATGCAACGATATAAAGAGCGCTACATCGATCATTATCAAATAGACCGCAAAGGGGAAAACATATTCGAATACTTTGTGTATAACAATCCGCAAGTCTTGTATACTCGCAAAAATAATGGCGGCTATTTCATCGTTTCCGACCATGGTATCGCTGTAGCCGATTTCAGCGAAGGACTAAAACTCATGACCCATGTCACTTTTCTGGGAGATGATGAACTGACGCTAAAGAAACAGCTCATCTATGATGAGGAAATCAAAATCTACAAAGGGGCACTTGAGCTGAAACGGTTAAAATCAAGAAAACAAAAGGATGATCTCGTCACGATTTGGAATGTTGCCAAGAAGCATAATGCAGGTATTGAGATGGTAAAACGATGGTACCAATGGAATGGAGTAAAAGTAGATGAAGATTATCTTCAACAATGCATTGATCTCATTGAGAAATATAATGTCCAGTCACTCGATCAATTTGCGGAACTTATGTCCCGACAATAAAAAGGATCCTTATGAGAACTATCGAGCACGAAGCTGCCAGAAAGCTACGGCAGCCGCAGCGGCTACATTGAGTGAATCGACGCCGTGCGACATAGGAATACGGACTACGTAGTCAGCTTCGGCAATCGTTTCCGGCGAAAGTCCGTCCCCTTCGGTACCCATCACGATAGCCAATCTGGGTTCGGTTGCCAGGACAGGATCATCAATGGAAACAGAGTTATCCGTGAGCGCCATGGCAGCTGTACGGAAGCCCAACTTGCCCAAGTCGCTGAGAGAACCGTCCATCCAAGTCCATGGTACAAGGAAGACCGTTCCCATCGATACTCTGACCGCACGACGGTTCAACGGGTCACAAGAGTTACGTGTCAGTAGTACGGCATCAATTCCCAGGGCGGCTGCCGAACGGAAAATAGCACCGATGTTGGTTGTATCAACAACACCGTCGATCACGACGATGCGCCGGGCTTCCCGACAGACTTCTGCCATACTGCGCACCACAGGACGACGCATGGCACAAAGAACACCACGTGTCAGAACATAACCGGTCAATGTAGCAAGCAGCTCCCTGCTACCCGTATAGACAGGTACATTGCCACAACGTTCAATGATGTCGGAGGCATCGCCAGTGATATGTTTATGCTCACACAAAATGGCTAAAGGTTCATAACCGGCGTCCAGAGCTCTCTCTATGACCTTTGGACTTTCTACGATAAAAATACCCTTGTCAGGCTCGATACGATTGCGTAACTGAGCCTCGGTAAGAGTACAGAATATCTCAACTCCGGGATGAGACAAAGAGGATATTTCGATAACAGGCATATTCTTATTTATTACTTTCGGTTTGACATACAATCGCTACCTTGATGACGCCGTCCAGCTTGTTTTCAAAGATACGATATGCCTCCTCAATCTCGTTCAGCGAACAGCGATGGGTAATAAGAGGAGTGGTATCTATCTTTCCCTCTTCAATCAGACTGAGGATCTCAGCACAGTCACAGCCGTCTACACCTCCTGTTTTGAAAATCAAGTTCTTGCCATACATCTCAGGCAAAGGAAAAAGCAGAGGTTTGTCGTAAAGAGCCACAATCGTGACTATCGCATTGGGACGGGCACAGTCCCACGCCATCCGGAAACTATCTTCGGTCCCCGCCACTTCCAGAACAACATCAGCTCCGCCGTGATCACTGTTTTGGAGTACAAACTCCTTGCAGTTCTCAGGGGGCGTTATCAGAACATCGGAATAATGTTCACGGACAAACTGAATCCTTTCAGGGGACTTTTCACAGACAATGATACGCTTCGGATTCTTCAGCATCGAGCAGAGCAAAGTACAAATTCCGGTAGGTCCGGCACCAATGAGGAGGACGGTATCTTTCTCCGTAATCTCCGAGATACGAGTTGCCCAGAAGCCTGTGGCAAGGACATCACCGACAAAAAGAGCCTGTTCATCACTGACTGTATCGGGAATACGGTTCAGTCCTTGATCGGCATAAGGTACTCTGACATATTCCGCCTGCCCACCGTCGATACGGCAGCCTAAAGCCCAGCCACCGTTGGGGTCGGTACAGTTGTTGACATATCCGTGATGACAAAAGAAACACTCTCCACAGAAAGTCTCGACATTCACAGTCACTCTGTCGCCGGGGCTGACTGATGTAACTTCAGCTCCCACCTCTTCCACGACACCTACCATCTCGTGTCCAACTGTTATTCCGGGCACTGCACGCGGCACACTACCGTGTTTGATATGCAGGTCACTGGTACAGATACTGCCAAGAGTCACACGCACGATTGCATCCCGTGCATCCGTAATTTTCGGTTCCGGCTTTTCTCGCAATTCAAATTTTCCGTGTTCAATATATGTGTATGCAAGCATAATCTCTTCTTTATTTAATGAATAGATCCATTGCAAAGATAGTGATTTCAAAAAGAAATCGCATAGAACAATGGTATTAGCTTATCAATCATTTCTCATTCTTGAAAGAAAGCCTTACATTTGTAGAGAATACAAAACTTGTATCCCTTGCCATCATAAATAAAACAAAGTCAACAAATGAAAGAAGACCCCGACAGCCTGTCTGTCCCTTACAATTTTGCCCGTTGCTTCAACGACCAATGCTCACAAGCCTCCAAATGCCTACGCCACATAGCTGCACAATATAACGGAGCCGACTATCTTTATATCACCAGCGTTAATCCGGCACGCTATCCTGCGGACGGGAATCAATGCGAATGTTTTAAAACGGCTGTAAAAGTTCATGTAACATGGGGACTTAAACGGTTGCTTGACAGGATTCCTTATGAAGACGCAGTCAGTATCCGATCACAGTTGGTGGGACACTATGGGAAAACAGGATATTACCGACTCTATCGTGGAGAACGAGGCCTTATGCCCAAAGATCAAGCTTATATAAAACAATTGTTTCGTAACAAAGGAATAAAAGAAGAGCCTGCTTACCAACGCTACACAGAAGAATATATATGGTAAGTTGCTGTCATCTGTCACCAAACAGGAGATAACAGATTAATTATCAACGAATCAGCCCGTGACAGCAGGAGGTGATTGCATTGTGACGGCATTTTTGCCGTCACAATGCAATCACACATTTATTATTTGTTCCCGCTACCCGGTCACTAACTTTACGACATGGTAAAGCGTACCGCTACGTACATGTTTGGAAGGGATTTCCTGCTTTTTCAGTATTCTTCCAAATGAATTGACCCTTTTCACGGACATCGGTATCGAACTATTTCTCTGAATATCTTCCATAATCTCCGCCGGAGACAACCACTCCCCTTCTTCAGGTTGTGCAGCACGAAAATACCGGAAAAACAGCTGTTCTTCCGGAGGAACTTGCTCAAATTCACGATTGTTTTCCATCATAATCTTTTCATCCTCCTGGTCGAACCAATAGCGTTCGCCATGTTCCAATTCATACATGGCTTGCGCGTAAAGCTGCTCATAATCTATCGGACGATTCGTGTCAATCACTCCCGTCACTTCGATACAGATGAAACGACGGCTACCGGAAGGATCGGTCAACAGGTCTTTTTGATTACTCGTAGCGATAAATGAAGCATACCGGCGCATTTCGAGCACGGCACTGGCATGAGGTTTCCGCATATTTACCACAGGCTTTTGCAGAATATGTTTCAAGAAGCCCTGTTGTGTCGAACTGACCTGATCAAATTCATCAATATTGATGAGCGCAAAACGATTGAGATAAAGTTCCGCATCTTTCTTTCGCGAGAAATCAATGCTGTCAGTATAATAGGAACGTTCCGAAGGTGGCATTATACTCCGGCAAAAGGTAGATTTTCGCGTCCCTTGCGCCCCGACCAGCAATGGCGAAACACTGTTCGCGTATTTTTTATCATACCCTCTCCAATGAGAAACCATATTGAGAAACCAGCGGTGAAACAAGTCTGTCCAATACGGATTCCGGCAAGGAACGGTAGCTGCCAATTCACGGATACGGTCTTTACCGTCCCATCCGGGAAGTCGATAGAGAAAATCCTCCAACGGATTGAATACAGGCACGCGATTTGAATAGATATACCGACTGATATCCCTGTCCCACAGTGGAATACCCTCCATTTGTGCATCTAGGGCAATGCTATTCAGCGCCCGTTTGTCGAGAGGATTGAAACGAAAACGGAAAGACAGCCTTTCCCGATATTCCACCTCGGCGATTTGTGTGTTATAGCGAAATTCATAACGGCGTTTCATGAATTCTTCGGTCTGTAAGGCTAGCTGTTGCTCTTTGCTCAGACTGATATTTTTGCCGAAACCTTTACATTCGAGATATACGTTGCCAATCATCTCCCGGATCAACACTTCTTGTTTATACATATAGAAATGAAAAACGGTACGTTTCACGACTTCTTCCTGAGGCAATCCCGAAGCAAAACAATTTTTGGCCAATTGTACGACCAATGGTTGCCATTTATCTTCCCGTAATTGGAGGCCTGCTTCGCTAAGATCTGTATAAGCTTTCCGAAAAGCAGCTTCAAAAAGCATCAAAAAAGCATTTTCTGCATCATATCCCGGCACGGCACGAGTCAACGGAAACTTCTCTGCCTGCACTGCCTCCCGGAAAGTCGTCTCTTCGGGCATCGCTGTGGGCTGCGAGAGATAAAATTGCACGGAATTCGGACGATACATAATATCCGGATCATAAGACAATCGCGAATATTGCTCCAAAGTCGGCTCTTTGGGAAGTATATCGAACGGGATTTGGGGCTGATAACATTTCACGGCCAGCCGATAGGCGTGAGCGTGAAACAGTTCCGCCTCTTCCCGTGTTTTGGGCAGTGAGTTATCCGGACGAGTAAAAGTGGTCCATATCTTCACCGTTTTTCCACTCGAACCCATAAAAGCGCAACGGGTCTGCGGTTGTTCACTCGCTTTTTGTTTCACCAGAGCTATCTCCGATTTATTGGACAGGGGACCGACAGTCAGTTCAATAATACCATTGTACGCTTTCATCTGCTTCTGCCCGTTTACTTTTCTAAATTCTGCGGCAGGAATTATCTCGGGAAGCTTGTCGGCAAACATACACCGATCATCTGGAAGCATATATCTTAATTCTTCTCTGAAAGTGGAAACCGGACGGGATTTTATCTCTGTTTTTACTTTGTTTACCAATTTTTCAAGATCCATTACGCTGAGCGCTGTTGTATCTCCATTTTTACGGAATTGGGTAATTTTCATTTATATAATAATAGGTTGTTTGTGTCAGCGTCTTCGTGTCGTTGAGACTGCTAAATTACTCATTATATCCGGGACCGACAAGAAAAAACGAAAGTTTAATATAGAAAAGGCTGACCCTAAAGTCGGTAGTATCTTAAACTCCCCTCCTTCGGGAAGGAGGGGTGCCCAAAGGGCGGGGTGGTAGGTAAGCATATAACTTAATTTATTATTATCAATTTACGTACTCACCTACCACCTCCCCCTACGGGTACTCCTCCTTCCCGAAGGAGGAGAGTTTTGGATACTATTGACTTTTTAGTCAACCCCATTCGAGATACTACCGACTTTTAGTCAGCCTCATAGAAAAGAGGAGACACTAAAGAAGCAATCTAAGCCGGGTCATGATAAGGTTATAGCACTGAATTAGTTTCGTCGCCTTGAAACCATAGTTTCAGCGAAGAGAAACCATAGTTTCAAAGGCTTGAAACTTTAGTTCCAACAGCTTGGAATCATTAGTTTCAAGCGTTTGGAACTATGGTTTCAAGCATTTGGAACTTTAGTTTCAAACTGCAAAACAAACTGTTTCAAGGTTTAGAAAAGATAGTTACATACCGTGATGAAATCAAAGACTTCAAAACATATCCCGAATCACAAATACAAGGGTGACAGCATAATTGCCATCACAGTGCTGTCACCTACTGCTGTCACATCATTAACTATTTATAATCTGATAGTTAGAATGAAATCGGTGACAGATGACAGATATATTCTTCTTTTTAATTTATAGGGAGTGACAGCTAAACGGATGCAAAGTTATAAGACTTTAAAATATTTCGTGTGTTCAACCATTTTCCGCCATCGCATTATATTCTGCAATTTTCTCTTTGCAAAGACGTTCAGTCATATCTTTCAAAATTTCAACACGCGCAATAAGATATTCCAGCTGCTCGCTTGTGATTTTGTAATCTTTGTTATAGCGGGCTTCAATATAGGCTCGGCATAATAGATTAAAACACTCTTTTTCGCCATCCGTATTTTGAGGAAAAACCGTTACCAATTCCATCGAAAAGCGCTTTACCATTCCACCAAGGTCCTGAAGTCTGTGACTTTTCGGACGGTAATTCGTAAAAACCATCAATATAGTATTATAAAGTTTCTCACATGCTTGATGAAGCAGAAAAGCAAAAATCTTATTCCGCTGATCATTATGCAATGATAGTTTCACTAAATCAAGAAAACCACAAGCATAAGGATAAAGCTCACTAAATTCATTTTGTGCAATATCCCGAATCTCCCTAAAGCTCAATTTCCGTGGTTTAGCCAATTGACATTTGCCACTATCGTAAAGCAAAACTCCTTCCTTCACAATATCTGTAAAGAAATACTGGCTAACCTCTAGATTATTGTTAACCGTATTTATATGTTCGACAATGAATTGCGGAAAAGCGTGACGACGGTATTCAAACAAATCATGATATTTGTTAGTGATACGCTCCAGTTTTCTTTCTGCCCGCTTGACTGCTCCGTTGGTGATGACAAGAATATCATAATCACTCTGATACGAGGTACGAACACCGAACTCTATTTTAGTATCCCATAAAACATAATTACCCCTGGCATAACTCCCGAACAGGATAATCATCTGACAGTTATCGACGCTTTTGCAGACTAAGTCCAGCAGAACTGTCAGTTCTTCCTGCGTTCGCTTGGGCAAATGTTTTATAGACTTCTTCATGAACACTTATTTTGATGACCTTACAAAGGTAAGAACTTTACCATACCAAGCCAACAAGGATACCAAAAATCTTATATGAATGATCCATTTCAGACTGTTCATTTATTCGATGGCGGGAAGTATCAAAGAACAGTCCGCCTATGCCGACATAGCATCTCTACGAACAGTCCCTTTTCAGTTATCCCTGCCGCAACATTTCTTATATTTCTTTCCGCTCCCACAAGGGCAAGGATCATTCCGTCCGATTTTCGTTCCGGAGAATGTATCATAAAACATACCATCAACCATTGTTTGCATTTTAGGAGTGATATCCATGCCTGCTGCTTTCATCGTTGGTCCGGCAACGATACGAGGAGGAGTTTTCACCGATTCACCCCTACCAAGTAAAGCAGATGCTTCGGTGGACGAGTGACCTTTCAAGAACCAACGGGGACAATCATTACAATAGTTTACAGCTATTCCAACCACTTCCTGAAGTTCTTGCATAGAAAGAACCTTCGTGTCTATTGCCGAAACAATAGCAGACATCGGATTTTCGTCCATCTGTATTGCATACCACAGCCACTGTATCTTGGCCTCAGCCAGTTCTTCATTATAACCTAATTTCCTCATCATAAATCCTTTCAGTTGATCCGAATGCGGATTGGAAATATAGAACACAGGCATCGTTCCAGCCGACAAAACCTCTTCGACGGTAAACTTCTTCAAACTTTTTATAGCACGATGTGCATATAATCTTTCCTCCAAGTCCTCAACTTCCAATAATAAGGGAGATCGAACATACATAACAGAATTATATATATCTTCTATATCAATCGTCAGTTGTCTCATCAACATTGAATTTGATAAACCTTTAGCAATTTCGTCCTTTGTCATTGAACCCTTCAAGTATCCGGTCAGTTGCTTCAAGAATTCTGTATAAGGTAAGAGACCATAAAGATTTAAAATTCCTAAAGCATACTGCTCCAGCACAAAACGGCTGTTCTCTTCCGTTGATGTCAAAAACTTATCAATATGGGGAGCAACCGCTTCACGCAACTCATCACAAATCATATAACGAATCTTGTCTCCGTTCAAACCACGGTCGGTCGCAACAAAAGAAAGTAATTCTAATGTACTCGTCATTATCATATTAGGTTCTTCCACATAGGTATTGGCTCCTGCTTTCACCAATTTTTGAAGGAGCAACCATTCATAATGTGTCAACTGCGGAATCCATATATCCGGACAAGTCAGAACAGCTTCTGCAAGACAGGATACATACTCTTCTTTTCGCAATTTTGAAGGAATGGGAAGAAGAAGCAACTGTGCTACATCTTTCAATTCTTCTTTTGTACTCAATCTTAAACCATCCGCCAACTTCACCGACGATTTAAACAACTCTGAATGACATTTTAACATATAGAAGGCTTATTATTTTGTTTACCGACAAAAATAGATAATTCTTATGTAGGATTACTATTTCCAAGTAAATATTTGCTGATAAAATTAGTATTTATATCTTTGTGACTCTTAAGACCCAAATACAAACCAATTAATGAAAAAATTAGTATGCGCTCATTCATCCTGCTTCTCTGTCTGATCCCCACTATTATCTGTGCACAGAATCTTTCTCTGGAGGACCAACTCAAACAGGCTATCAAAGGCAAGAAAGCTAAAATAGGTATTGCCGTCATTATCGACGGAAAAGATACGGTAACTGTCAACAATGACATTCATTATCCATTGATGAGTGTATTCAAATTTCATCAGGCGTTGGCATTGGCTGATTATATGGGAAAGCAGCAACAGTCATTGAACTTTGAACTGACCATAAAGAAAGAGGATTTAAAACCCGATACTTATAGTCCGCTGCGGGATAGTTTTCCACAGGGAGGATTCAATATAGACATTGCGGATTTATTGAAATACACCCTGCAACAAAGTGACAACAATGCTTGTGATATTCTGTTTCAATATCAGGGAGGGGTAGATACGGTGAACCAGTACATCCATTCTCTAGGCGTTACGGATTGTGCCATTGTCTGCACGGAAAACGATATGCACCAAGACGAAAGTCTGTGTTATCAAAACTGGACTACTCCGCTGGCCGCCGCGAGACTCTTGGAGATATTCCGTAAAGAAGCACTGTTCCCACAGGAATACAAAGACTTCATCTATCAGACCATGACAGAATGCCAGACCGGACAAGATCGACTGGTTGCTCCATTGCTCGGCAAAGAAGTTACAATCGGCCACAAGACGGGGACGGGTGACCGCAATGCCAAAGGACAACAGGTAGCCTGCAATGATATCGGCTTCGTCCTCCTGCCCGACGGACACGCTTACAGTATAGCTGTCTTCGTCAAAGATTCCGAAGAGAATAATCAGGAGAACAGTAAAATCATTGCGGACATCTCACGTATCGTTTACGAATATGTGACGCATCAATAAAATAGAAGTATAACAACATTAACTACGATTCTTATGAAACTACATCATATCGCCATCTGGACTTTCCGTCTGGAAGAATTAAAAGATTTCTATGTCCGCTTTCTGGGCGGGACAAGTAATGAGAAATATATCAATCCCAAGAAGGGGTTCGAATCATACTTTATCTCTTTTGATGAAGGTCCCACTCTGGAGTTGATGAGTCGGGCAGATGTGCAGAATACCCCGATAGAGGAAAACAGGCGGGGACTGACACATCTTGCGTTCACATTTCCCAGCAAGGAGGAGATTCTTCGCTTTACGGAAGAAATGCGCTCCGAGGGGTATACCATAGCAGGTGAACCACGCACTTCGGGCGACGGATACTTTGAGAGCGTTGTACTCGACCCCGACGGAAATCGTTTGGAATGTGTATACAAGAAAGAACCGGAAGCAGAAAGAACCGAAGCGGCTCTATGCCCGAATATCGAAACGAAACGTCTGCTACTGCGCCCTTTTCAGGAGAATGACGCAGAAGCATTCTTTGCCTGTTGCCAGAACCCCAATTTGGGGAATAATGCCGGATGGGCTCCCCACAAGACGTTGAATGAATCCCGTGAAATCCTTCACGGCGCATTTATAGGACAGGAAGGTATATGGGCTGTTACATTAAAAGATACACAGCAATTGATAGCTTCCATCGGCATCGTACCCGATCCGAAACGGGAAAATCCTCAGGTACGTATGCTGGGATATTGGCTGGACGAACCGTATTGGGGAAAAGGATACATGTCGGAAGCAGTGCAAGCCGTGCTCAACTATGGCTTCAACGAACTACAGCTCAGCCTCATCACTGCCAACTGTTATCCGCACAACAAACGTTCGCAACAAGTGCTGAAGCGAAATGGATTTATCTATGAAGGTACACTTCATCAGGCAGAACTTACTTATAACGGGAATATATATGATCATGAATGTTACTACATTCCCAATATAGCACGCCCCACCGAACAGGATTACGATGAACTAATACAGCTGTGGGAGAAGTCTGTGCGTACCACGCACCACTTTCTGACAGAAGAGAGTATCCAGTTCTATAAGCCACTGATACGCAACCACTATCTGCCGGCAGTAGAGCTCTTTATCATCCGCAACTCTCACGGAAAGATTGCCGCATTCATGGGATTGAGTGATGAACTGATCGAGATGCTGTTTGTACACCCCGACGAACAGGGAAAGGGATACGGAAAGCGATTGATAGAGTATGCCATCCGCCAAAAACAGATCGACAAGGTGGATGTAAACGAAGACAACGACCAGGCTCTCCGGTTCTATCAGCATCTGGGATTCGAGATCATCGGACGGGATGAAACAGACAGCATGGGCAAGCCGTATCCAATCCTGCACTTACAACTGGCCGACGATAAAAAATAAGATACTGAACCCAAAATAAAAATGGATTTACGCACACAACTGGCCACACGCTTCCATATAGAGAATATACGGGAACTACTTCATTATATAAAAGAAGACGAACGGCTCAGAGAGGAAATTTACCGGCTGATCTTTGATGAGGATGACGTTGTCTCTTATCAGGCATTGTGGGTTTGTACGCACTTCTCAAAGCCTGAAGTAGAATGGCTGACTCTGAAACAAGACGAACTGATAGACGCAGCACTTACCTGCCCGCATTCGGGAAAACGAAGGATGTTACTGAACCTGCTATGCCAACAACAGCTAGCCGACCCTCCACGAGTAGACTTACTGGATTTCTGTATGGAACGTATGGTATCGAGAAATGAGCCGGCAGGAGTGCAGTCTCTTTGCATCAAACTTGCCTATCAGCTGACCTGCTCCATCCCCGAACTACAGCAAGAATTGCGCACTATGCTGGAGATAATGGAACCGGAATTGTTGGTTCCTGCCATACGTTCAGTAAGAAAAAATACATTGAAAGCTATCCAAGCAAAGAAAAAGAAAGAACATCCGAACTCATAATATATTCAGATGGAATATCTGGGAAATACCTGTGACGGAAATCTGTATACCGATGCAAAAGGTAAAAAAGGCAACGAGTTTATTAATAATCTGATTTCCTACAGGTCCCAGTTTCTGAATGATCCTCTGTCCCTGTGAAAGAAACACATAAAGTATCCCAGCCATACAAATAATGACCAGCGCAATGACCAGATAATTGATTCCGGTATGCAACAGTTTGCCTTTCACACTGGCAGATGCCATCAAAGTAAAGATCACGGATATACTGCCCGGACCGATACTGATAGGAAACGTGATGGGATAAAATATCTTCTGTTCGATGCTCTTCCACTTGAAGCTGTCCACATTCTGGCTGGTCCCTTCTTTATCGGAAGAATTGGAATCACCCAACAGCTCAATCGCTGTCTTACAAATAAGTATTCCACCACCCAGTTGAATCACAGGAATCGCCAGACCGAAAATCAATAAGAATAAATGACCTATCAGTAAAGTGCCTACACCGATCATTATAAAGTTAATGGTTAGTTTCTGAATAGCAGTTTTTCGTTGTGAAGGATCAAGGTTTGCAAAGAATCCATTGACGACAAAACCGTTTCCTAAAGGATTGATCACCGGAAACAATGCCATAAAAGAAGATGAAAATATGATTAAAAGACTACTTAAAGACATAACGCTCACTTTTTAATTGCTTCATGATTATTTGAATACATATATGATATGTAAAACACTCAGCAGCGCTTATGGATGCCGCAATCATGACAAACCTCTTATTATTTTGATATTTTAACCGATTTCCGTGTATTTACATATTTTACATCCAATAAATAAAACAAAAGGCCGCTTCCTTTGCAGGAAACAGCCTTATCTTATCTTTTCGTCGTTACTCAATTAAAATAATACAGGAACACAGCAATCCCTTCAAGGGCTTTCTTCGGTTGATCCTTAATCTCAATTGCAAACTTGATTTCAGCTTTTGCCACACCGCGCAGATTGGTCAGTGAGTGTAGAGTAGTTACCAGACGAATGCTCTGTCCGGACAAAACAGCCTGACCGAATTTCATCTTATCCATCCCGTAGTTGATCATCATTTTCAGATTGTTCACCTGAATAATCTGATTCCACAGGTAAGGAAGCATGGAAAGCGTCAGATAACCGTGAGCAATCGTACTGTGATACGGACTGTCTACTTTTGCACGTTCTGTGTCTACATGAATCCACTGATGATCCAGTGTTGCGTCTGCAAAAAGGTTGATACGTTCCTGAGAGAGTTCCACATAATCGGAAACACCTATTTGTTGCCCTACCAGCTTTTCAAATTCTTCGTACGAGTTGATAATAACTTTTTCCATCGTCTCATCGTTTTATGGGGGTTATACATATTGATTAATGGGGCAAAAATAGGAAAAATAAATGATATGCCACCTATTTACATGACAAAAGCGTTAACATAAAATTTCATAGATGCTCCTGTCCGTTGAATGCCTGCTTCAGCGCCGTACTTAATATCCGATACCCTTTTCCATTCAAATGCAGATCGTCAATAGTCAGCTCCGGATTTAATCTGCCGTTCATCAGTAATTGATCAAAAACATCCAGATAAATGACGCCTGTCCCTGTCAGTTTTGCAACTATCTTCTCATTCAGCATGCGGATGAACTTGTTCACAGCCGTACTGTAATCATCATAATCATTACGGGGAAAAATACAAAAGAGATAAGTTTTAACCTTTGGAACCGCAAGAACAGCTTTCACATACCGCTCTACATAATCGTCTGTATTTTCTTCATTCAACTGATAAATGTCATTGCTCCCGAACTGAATCACTACCTGGCAGTCGGATGTATCTTCATGAAATGACTCGACATACGCCAGCCCTTCTCCGGGAGCGCCGTAGTTCAGACATTCCCATTGAGGGAAATATACATTCAGTGCCCAGAATGCCATGTGGCTGTTACCTACAAAAGCGAATTTTGGTTTGTCTTCCATTTTATTCCTCTTATTGTTCTATATTTATTCCAACTACAGAACAAATATAGAACAAAATTCGCGGATTTGCCTTACTTTTGCAATCAATAACGATATTCAGATAAGAGTCAATGATACATTTTTTCGACCATCCGGTTTCACATATTGCACTACCGGAAAGGTTTACATACCCTTTCAACTATACTCCTCATCCGCTATGTGTATTAGCGGCCGAAGAAGTCAAAGCCTATATCTCGACAAAGAAGGAGTGGCAAGAGGAATTGGCTCTTGGAAAAATGTTCGGAGTACTGATCGTACAAACCCAGGAAGAAGGATCTTCCTCTATCGGTTATCTTGCTGCTTTTTCCGGCAATCTGGCAGGAAAGAATCTGCATCCGTATTTTGTCCCACCTGTTTACGATTTGCTGCAACCACAGGGATTCTTTAAAATAGAAGAAGAACAAATTTCGGCTATCAATGTCCGTATCAGTGAATTGGAAGTTAATCCTCATTATCTGCACTTAAAAGAAAAACTGGACAGGGAAACGGAACAAGCAAGGCTGGCTCTTATTCAAGCAAAAGAGGAATTAAAGACAGCAAAGAGAAAAAGGGAACTTCGCCGACAATCGTCCCCTGCCCTGTCCGAAGAAGAACAGGACGCACTTATTCGTGAAAGCCAATATCAGAAAGCGGAACTCAAGCGATTGGAACGGGGATGGAAAGAACGAATCAAAACGCTAGAAGAAGAGGTTATCACCTTTGAGACGGAAATAGAAAAACTAAAAAACGAACGAAAGCAACGTTCGGCAGCCTTACAGCAAAAGTTATTCGAACAGTTCCGTATGCTGAATGCGAAAGGAGAAATAAAAGACTTATGTACTATCTTTGAGCAAACCGTACACAAAATCCCCCCTGCCGGAGCAGGCGAATGTGCCTTGCCCAAATTGCTGCAATATACCTACCTTCACCAACTGAAACCATTGGCTATGGCCGAATTCTGGTGGGGAAACTCTCCGAAAACGGAGGTACGGCATCACGGTTATTATTACCCTTCGTGTAAAGGAAAATGCGAACCGATTCTGCAACATATGCTGCAAGGACTGGAAGTAGACGAGAATCCACTTTCGCCCCATGCACACAGGAAGGAAGAATTGGAAATTGTTTTTGAGGACGAATGGCTGGTGGTAGTCAATAAACCATCCGGTATGTTATCCGTTCCCGGAAAAGAAGAGGAGACGGATTCCGTTTACCATCGTGTAAAAGCTAAATATCCGGAAGCTACCGGTCCCATGATTGTACACCGGCTGGATATGGCTACTTCGGGGTTGTTACTTGTCGCCAAAACTAAGGAAGTTCATCAACACTTGCAGGAACAGTTCATCAATCGCAGTATTAAGAAGCGTTATGTAGCCTTGCTGGATAGAAATGGATTGAACCAGCAACTCGAAGAAACAGGGACCATTAATCTTCCTCTTTGCCTCAATCCGCTAGACCGCCCCCGGCAAATGGTCAGTGAAGAATACGGTAAGCCGGCAGTTACCGAATACCGGATTCTGAACGATTCCGATAAGTATATACGCATCGCCCTTTATCCATTGACAGGACGTACCCACCAACTACGGGTACATACCGCCCATCATCAAGGATTGAACTGCCCCATTCTGGGCGATGAACTCTATGGAAAAAAGGCGGACAGGCTCTATCTCCATGCTGAATATATTGAATTCCGCCATCCCGTTTACGGCGATATCATCTGCATACAGAAGGAAGCGGAGTTCTAAAAATAGTTTCTTCCGATATGAACTAAATTCTTTTTGAAATGTATATAGGGGTAATTACTAACTTTCAAAAAGAACCTGACTATGAATTTTAAGTTTCGAATTACAAAGTATTTGGCGGTATCCGCACTGGCGGTGCTGCTGTTAGGAGCCTGCTCCAAAAACAACATTTATATGGATGTTGCCTATCCGAACGGAGAAGGAAATAATGGCGGAGAAGAGGGCAACAATGACAATCCTGACAAAAAGGATGCACTCATTACTTTCAGTGCTTCCGTAGAAGGAAGAAATATAACGCGTGCCATGTCTCCGATGGGAAAAGGATTGCAGAGCTGGTTATGTGCCTACCCTTCCAATACCACCAATACGATAGAGGGAGAGCCTGTCGGTGAAGGCAACTATATCACTTCTTCTCCCGGAGTGTTGACGGGAATACAAAGTTATAAAATGTATCTCAGCAATGATATCTATAGTTTTTATGCTGTTTCCTGTAATTCCAGCAACCCCGCTCCTACCTTTACCAACGGCAAGTCCGAAGCATTATCCAATGGAGTGGATTATCTGTGGTGGCATGCCCTGCATCAGGATGTGACCAGTTCACAAGTCAACATTCCCATCACTTACCAGCACGTAGCCACTCAGGTTGTGATAACCATAACGGGAGGTGAGAATATTACGCTCAACAAAGTACTCTCCGCCACTATTACTCCCACGAAACCGGGAGCTTTCATGGATCTGTCAACAGGAATCATTTCTTCAGAAGTCAGTTACGATAAGCCTGCCGACATGGGAATCAATGATTTCACGGTTCAATATATCATGCTTCCGCTGAAAAGTTCCGACCCGATGGCTTTAACAATGGAATTGATGGTCAACGGAGAAAGTTTCTCACGTACTTACAATACGACCATTACCCCGCCGGACAATATTCTGGCTGCCGGAAATTCATATCTTTTCCGTGCAGTGATCAACGAAAACTCCGTATCATTCGGTAACGTAAGCGTAAAAGACTGGACGGATGTAGATGAAAGCGGTAACCCGCTGTATCCGATACAAGACTAAAATATGATAAAGTGTGTGTCAAAAGTAACTAAACTCCCCTACGGGTATATTGACTTTTGACACACACTTCAATTATGCAACGGCACTTGTCAGTACCTGACGTTTCAACCTGCGATAAACATAAATAAATGCAGGTATCAAAAACAAATCAGCCGCTATCCATGCCATCGGATCACCGTAACAAACAGCGATAAAGCCGAAAGCCGGCACGGCATAAATACTGACGAGAATGCGTGCAATCATCTCCGACACTCCCGAAAACATAGCGAGATTAGTATATCCCACCCCCTGAATCGTATAGCGCAGGATACAAAGTAACCCAAGCATCGGGAAGAAAGAGACTGATATATGCAGGAAAAGTTCTGTTTTCTCCAGAATCTCAATTTCCGACGGATCGACAAAGATCAAGGCAAAAGATTTGGCTCCCAACATCAGAATCAAGAAAGTGACGGCTGTATAGATAACCATCATCAGCGTGCTGGCTTTAATCCCCGACCAAATACGTTCAGGCTTTCCGGCACCGTAATTCTGACCGCTAAAGGTAGCCATAGCCATACCCAGACTCTCCAACGGACAAAGAAAAAACATTTTGATACGCATTGCAGAAGTAAAAGCTGCCACACACGCCGTACCCAACGCATTATTCGCACTCTGAAGCATGATACTGCCAATGGCCGTAATGGAGAACTGCAATCCCATAGGAACACCAATGGAAAGCAACGTCTTCGCCAGCTTCGACTGATACTTCCGTTCTTTCGGCGTGCCCCGCAGAATGTCAAACTTCCGATACATATAAACGTAACAAAGAAAAGCGGAAACTCCCTGCGAAAAGACAGTAGCAATGGCAGCCCCCATCACTCCCCAGCCCAGTACCAGAATACAGAATAAATCGAGAATAATATTGAGCACCGTAGCCAGTACCAAGAAATAGAAAGGTGTCTTGCTATCTCCCAAAGCACGAATAATGCTCGACAACAGATTATAAAAGAAAGTACAAGGTATCCCGATGAAAGTAACAAGCAGATAAGCATACGCTCCTTCAAAGATATTCTCCGGTGTACGCATCATCTTCAAAATATCCGCGCAATAAATACTGGTAAAGATGGCTATGACCACAGACATCACAACAGCAAGTTGCAGACTGACGGAAATGTAACTGCGCATCGTACTATAATCCCTCGCCCCAAACTTCTGTGCCACGGGGATACCGAATCCTCCACAACATCCGTTGCAGAAACCCAGAATAAGAAACACAACGGATGTACTAGCCCCGACAGAGGCTAATGCATTAATACCCAAAAACTTTCCTACGATTGCAGCATCAACAAGCGAATACGTTTGCTGCAACAGATTGCCGAACAAAAGCGGCAGAGTGAAATTAAAAATCAGAGGTAATGCCGGCCCCGCCGTCATCTCTTTAGAAGTTGCCATACGTCTATGTCCTAAAAATTGGCTGCAAAGATACAGAAAAATCCGGTTGAAAGATTCTAATCCCGCACCCTCTTTTTATTGACATAAATCAAAAAAAGACAAAGTGCCGGCAACTGTCTATCTCTTCACCAGTCTTTTCGGCGAACCATGCCAGGAACAACCCAGACAATAAACTTCCGTCAAATCAAATCCATCGGTGGAAGCAGCCGGATCTTTAGGCACAACTTCTCCATTTTCGAGTACATAGACCAAAAGACGCTCTTTACGGTCATTCACCACATATAGGGCAGCAATCTTGCATTGCGGACATAATAACTTTCTCATGCCGCAAAGATACGCATAGTTTCCAGCAACGGCAATCATTCCAGCGGAAGTTCTTTGCAGAATATACGATCAGTTTATTATCTTTGCCGAAGTGAAGCCAGCCTCCAAAGCGAAAAGAAAACAAATGGAAACAGATAAAAAACCGCGTATCACTCAGGAAAAGAGAACAGTAGAGATCATGATCCGTCTCTATTGCCGGAAAAAAGAGAAGAATGCAACCCTTTGTCCGAAGTGCGAAGAGTTGCTCCGCTACGCACATGCCCGTCTTGACCATTGTCCGTTCGGAGAGAAAAAAAGCTCGTGCAAGAAGTGTCCCGTACATTGTTATAAGCCTGCCATGCGCGAACGGATGCGGGAGGTTATGCGGTTCTCCGGTCCCAGAATGTTATTCTATGCCCCTTTAGAGGCGATACGCCATTTATTCTCCTGAGCGATAAAGCTATCCTAATGAATTCTAAATAGAAGAGTAATGAAAAAATTGACTATCTTTGTTCCAAAAAGATGAAACGAGCCATTATCATAGGCGCCACCTCCGGTATCGGAAAGGAAGTTGCCCAACGCCTCCTGTCCGAAGGATGGCAGATCGGCATAGCGGGAAGACGCCAGTCAGTTCTCGAAGAGTTCCGGCAAATCGCACCGGAACAGATAAAAATTCAGTCACTGGACGTCACTCAGGAAGACAGTGCCGGAAAGCTGAATGCGCTTATCCATCAATTAGGCGGTATGGATTTATTTTTGCTCAGTTCCGGCATCGGTTTCCAGAATATGGAATTGAATATGGAAATCGAGCTGAATACCGCACGCACCAATGTCGAAGGTTTCACACGAATGGTGGATACCGCTTTTTCCTATTTCAGGAACAATGGAGGCGGACATCTTGCGGTCATCAGTTCGATTGCCGGAACCAAAGGTTTGGGAGTTGCCCCTGCCTATTCTGCTACGAAACGCTTTCAGAACACATACATCGATGCGCTTGAACAACTCGCCCATCTGCAAAAGTTAAACATTCACTTTACCGATATTCGTCCGGGATTTGTAGCCACCGACTTGCTGAATGACGGAAAGCATTATCCTATGCTGATGAAAACCGACCAGGTAGGCCGCGACATTGTACGTGCACTTCATCGGAAACAGCGGGTAGCTATCATCGACGGACGTTATCGTATTCTCGTATTCTTCTGGCGAATGATTCCCCGATGGATATGGAAACGTTTGCCGGTGAAAACAAAATAGCAAGATCGGATAACTGAGTACTTATTGAAAGTAACTATATTTGTAAGCAGATAAAAGAGAATTATTTATCATACTTTTACTCACTTAAAATCAATAAAAGATGGAACAGAAAATTTGTCAGTGTTGTGCTATGCCGATCGATGAAACGACATTCGGAACAGAAGCAGACGGCAGCAAGAATGAAGAGTATTGCCAGTATTGCTATGCAGACGGGCATTTCACCAAAGAATGCACAATGGATGAAATGATTGAACTCAACCTGAACTACCTTGAGGAGTTTAATAAGGATTCGGAAGTAAAGTACACTATAGAAGAGGCGCGGGCAACGATGAAAGAGTTCTTCCCTCAACTAAAGAGATGGAAACAATAAGCTAAAAAGGGACTGACCCGAAAGTTCTTCTTCCAAACGTATCTTTGTCACAAAAATATGGACAGTGTCCAAATATCCATTGCAACAAAGAGAAAATGACTTTTCGTACTTTTAGGTCAGCCCCTATTTATTCAACTATCCACATTCATTTCCGGATGGCGTTCAAGCCACCTCACTGCATAGGAGCAGGTAGCTTTCGGCTTCATCCCGTTGGCGAGTGCAAAGTCATAAGCAGCTTTCACCAGTGCAGCAGCAATCCCCCGTCCTTCTATAGGTTTGGGGACAATGGTGTGAATAATATCGAGATAATCACCTAACAGGCGATATTCTACAAAAGCGGTGCGACCGTCGACTTCCGTCTTGAACAGTTTCTGTTCGGGCTGATGAGTAATTTTGTAATCCATAATGTTTATTTTAAAGTTGTTCAATCCATTGTAGCCGATTCGTATCATAGCCACGACGTTCGGCGGCAGTTACTAATTTCTTTTTTATATCCTCCGGCAGTTGGGGCGTCCGACTCAATATCCAGAGATATTTATCGGTACTGCTGCCAATAAGAGCATAATTGTAATTCTCCTGGTCCAATTCCATCACATAATAATCGGAATAGAAATTCAAGAAAAAAGAGACTTTCAGTTTACCGGGCTGTGCAGGGTCGGGAATCTTGGCGTGTCCGGTGGCTGTTCTACAAATATCGTAAGGTGAATTGCGTTTATATCCCCGATTCTCAACGCGAATTGTTCCATCGGGACGGAGGGTATAAGTAGCGGTCACTTCCATAAGCCCACGTTCGAAACGATGGTCATACCGGGCAATCTCGTACCAAAGTCCCATATAGCGCTTCAGATCAAGCCGATCTACCGTACTGTGATCCGTCCCCTCAAACAACTTCTCTATGGTAGGAACGGAAAAATGGAATCCGGCTTCCAGCAAGCGTGTAGGACGCACTCTCTGTCCGGCTGTCAGAAAAGAGGCGGCTTCACCGTAGAGCAAACGAAAGACCGCTTGCGGAACAATCAAAGTTGTCCACGCATGATACGCCTTTCCCATCGCACGTGTAAACGTGGACTGTGAAACTGCTTGCGGAGCAACCAGATTGAAAACACCTCTCAACTCTTCATTTTCAATAAAGAAGGCCATGGCACGACAAAGGTCACGAATATCTATCCACGGAAAAGGTTGCGTACCCGGTCCTATGACGGCGGCAACCTTTGTTGCACGCAGCGGACGGAGCATTTGTTGCATCGCTCCTCCATCGGGAGAAAGCACGACACCGAAGCGGGTAATGACAAGCCTGGTCGGTTGCGGACAACGTTTCGCTTCCTTCTCCCACGCATAACAAAGATCGGACAAGAAACCATCGCCACGAGTCTGTGTATACTCGTCCGATTCCACCAAAGAGGGGTAATACCCTACGGCAGAGGCCGAAATCATTAGTTTCGGTTTGGTTTTGACTGCATTCAAGGCACGGATAATGCGGTGTGTTACCGTTATCCGGCTATTGAAAAGCTCTTGTTTATGTTCCGGCGTCCAGCGCTGATTGATGGGAGCGCCTGCCAAATTTATAATGACATCACAATGCGTCAGCGTCTGAACCAAAAGTCCGGACATACCTTCCCGAAACATCGCTCTTCCCAAAGGAATGATCCGGTGTCCACCCTTTTCGGTCAGATAGTTAGAAAGATGTTTGCCTATATATCCGGTGGCTCCGGTCATTGCTATATTCATCTTGATTCTTCGTTTTTTAACTATACTAGAGAAACGTATTAAAAGCAGAAAAAGTTCTTTTATTTATATAGAATAAAATCATTCTAATAAATAAATGTTATCTTTGTGCCACATGCAAACAAATAAAAAGACAAAACTTGTGGTCAAAATATGCTCTATTCTATTTCTAGGGACATTTTTGTTCTGCGCCTGCTCTTCAAGAGAACGGACCGAAACATCATTTTTACAAGCTGAATCACTATTAGAAGAACACCCCGACAGCGCATTGCAATTACTTCAAACATTGCCTGCATTACAAGAGCTTTCTCACAAAGAATCCGCCCGCTATGCCCTACTTTTAGCGCGGGCAACAGATAAATGTGAAAAATCACTGCTACCCTGTGATTCATTACTGAACCTAGCTTTGAATTATTACGATAACGACGAGAAAGAGCGAGCTGTAGCTTTACTTTACAAAGGACGATTGGAAATAGAAATAAATAGTACAAAGGAGGCTATTGCCCATTTGCAAGAAGCGCTGACTATATTGAAAGACTATCCAAAAGAAATAGAGATCAAACGGCATACGCTCAGTTCGTTAGGAAACCTTTATTTCGACGTTAATTACTATGACGAGGCGTTTAAAGCATATCGGGAATTATACAAATGTTGCATCACAGATAAAGATAAATCTGTAGCACTAAACAGTTTTAGTTTATATTATTGCACACAAGACCAAAAAGATTCGGCAATAATAATCCAACGTAAAGCACTTGATTATGCGTTAGACTCAGGTGACTCTTCTATGATAGGCATATCCGAATTCAATCTAAGCATTAATTATGATGAATTTGAAGAACCTGATTCGGCATTGTATCATGCACGCAATGCCATTAAATGGTTTCCAAAAGGAAAGATTCCAGGAAGTTATTATGGTCATCTTGGAAGCTTGTTGTACGAAAGAGGAGAAAATAAAGACTCTGCCATCTATTATCTCAATAAGAACTTAGAAGATACTAAAAATATAGCAGGCAGAGGCGCTGCTTTATTAAGTTTGTATGATATTGAAAAAGATCTAGGAAACTACAAAGCCGCATCTGCCTATTTAGAAGAACATGTAGAAATTTTAGATTCTATGTATAGTACAGAACAATACAGCGAACTACAACAACTCATTAATAAATATAATATCAAAATCCATATTAGGGAAGAGCAAATAAAAGAGCAACATCGACTCCAACTCATAATCGCACTCTTCATTTTTTGTTGCTTACTTATTATATTATTCTATCAATACCATATTAACAAAAGAAAAAGAATACAACTTATATATCAACAGAATTTAAAGCAAACCCAATATAAACTATCTTCAATGCAGACTATTATTGAAGATAATCAATCAATAATCAGTTTGCTGCAAGAAGAACAGCGCAATCTGAAACAAGACCAAGCGAATAAGATAGATGAAATACAGGAAAGAGAATCTACAATAGAAAGACTTAGACAAGAAAAGCATGAACTGAGAAATTGGTTATTTACCCAAAGTGATATATACAAGAGAATTATCGCCCTTTCGAAACAAGAAGTATCTGACAAAAAAGCAATGAAGGTATTAACAAATGCAGAACTAAAAAGACTCCAAAAGATTATTTTCGAAATTTATGCCGATTATATATCATACTTACAAAAAAAGTATCCCAAGTTGACTGAAGAAGATATTTTATATCTCTGCCTAAATGAAGCAAAATTGCAACCTCTAACTATTGCACTTTGTTTCGGTTATAACAATACGCACCCCATTAATCAACGCAAATTAAGGATAAAAGAGAGAATGAAAGACGAAGAAATGTAAAGTGTGACCAGCATTTTACTATCTCATTAGTTATCAAGATATTACAAAACAGTAATGTGACTGCAAATATTATCCATCTATACTAATACTCCATACCTTTGCCTCCATAAATCAATAAAAGAATTGAATATGAAAGCAAAGTTTTTATTTATCTTATTATCGGTATTATTTATTATACCAACAAGTGCAGCAATACTAAATAAGCATAAGCACAAAATTCGACTTACCTCATTTACTCTAAGGAATAAGGCAACAACTCGTTCCCCTATTGAATTTAATATAGATGTACAAGAAACCAACAGTTGCTTGCAAATTATCTTTCTGTCACCTCTGCCGGATGCAGAAATTACTATTACAGATAAAAACGGGAAAACCGTAGTTCATGAACCACCCACTTTCATAAACAAAGGTAAAACATTGTATATAGAAACTCCAAATGGTTATCCTTATACAGTAAAGATTATCTCTCCCATAATGGATATAACAGGAGATATTATAGAAGAAGAAAGCGAATAAAACAATAAAAATAAGATGAAACTAAACATTTATTTAATCGGAGCATTTTTCGGAATGTTTATTCTAGCATCATGCGACAACGATGATGATGAAACTCCCGTTCCTAAAGATGATTCATGGTATTGGGGATACTTTAAAGGGGAGATAAACGGAAAGGAAATATCTCTGGAAAATGAAGCTCATACTGATTGGTCTGTTCATTCAGTAAAAACAAGTGCATCTCCTCCTAATAACGATACCGATTCTATAAGGGGAATGATGACAAGCATAAAGTACGGTGAGGATGAATTACTTAGCATAACCATCTATCATTTACATAAAGGAATACGTTATATAACAAAATCAACAAAAACAGATTGGATATATGATGGAATTCAAATAACACGTGATACACATAGTGATAAATATGAGGACAAATATATTTACTATATCCCCCAAAAAGAGAAACCATTCCAAGTAGAAATTACTAAATCTGCCTATGCAGACCAATGGCATCCTATTATTGAAGGAAATCTTAACGGAGTGCTTTATCGTTCAGATAACCCTAAAGATTCTATTATAATCAATGGTTCATACGGAACCAGATAATTTTTATCTATTACTAACTTTTATAAAAACATGTATTATGAAAAAGATTTTATTAATACTCGCAAGTGCTTTTTTCATGTTTTCGTGTTCTCAAGAGGAAGGAACTTCTCCTATCAACGAGAATACAAGTAATTTACCAGTATCGGCAACAGCCGATGCGCAACTCAAATTTGCCAAATTGTTATCACAAGCCGCCTCCGGTAGTATCGAAGTACGCAACTTCTTGAAAAAAGAAGCTTTAGTACAGTTTGACAATGACTACGACATTTTCTATCCATTAATTAAAGATAAAAAAGTATCTGGCAACCAAAGTTTTAGAGATATATTATTATCATACTGCAAAGAAGAAAACGAATTGAGTCAAATTGAGCAATCTCTTCCCTTGTTAAACATAATGGTTCCAGATCTCACTCTATTTTGGGACTTCAATGCCACAACATGGGATACAAGTGATAAAGAAATATCAGTATTGTGTAGAGATGACAAAAACAACACACTATATGAAAATGGCGAAAACATTGGTAATATGACAAACGGAGATATTCCTGGTTTCCCTTGCCTTGTTGTGAAAAACAATGAACGCATGAAAATTACTAGTGTTAATACAAGATCAGGAGAGGCTACTTATGAATTTATAAGTGATGCTTTTGATGGGAGCAAAAAGGTGCAAACCCGGCATTATGATGCTGATAATGATTTAGAAGCAACCGAAGATTTGAATAAATATGTTAGTAAAGATGTAGTAGCCACAGCTATTAACGCTTGGCGAGAATTCAAAAACGTCCCTAATGCCTGCCAAAGAGATTATATTTATTATGGTATCAATAAAACAAATACTCCTGGAAGCTTAAATAGAAATATCAGAGAAAAATTATACCGATTTAGAATTAGTGCTACTGCATTTGGAAGAATCGCAGATGCCGACGGTGATCAAAGATTACAAGACTTGACCCAAACTAAACGTTACCTTTCAAATGAAGAAATTCTTCAGAATATATGGACAGATGGAAATTTCGAATTCCGATTCAAGTCCTATATTGCAGGAGAAACAAATAAAGATGCGATGGAACATTTGCTCACATTTTCCGTAAAAGCAAAAGATGTGTTCTCCATAGAAAAGATACATCTTCATCATAAAAACGGTACCGCATTTAGACAATCAAAGAATTTCTATTCAGTAGATATCAACAATTTAAGATCAAAATGGATTTATCCGGAAAAACTTGAACCCAATAAGGATAACCAAGTTTTCACATTACCATGGGATTTATACAACAAAGCTCTTTCCATTCATATGTATGTAGAAGAATTCGATGTTGATCAGACAATAGAAAAAACAATAACTGTAGTAAATGAATTTACAAACAAAGCAGACTTTTCTATCGAAGGAGGCGGAAGCATAGATAGCGTCAAATTATCTGCCAAATTAGGATATGGTTTTTCACACACCAATACCACAACTAGTAGTACTAAAGTTACAACTACAGTCGGTTCTGACGAATTAGGAACTCTTTCCTTCTTCTTCTATGACCCTATTATCAGAGCAGAATCTAACAATACCTATAAACTATATGACGTATCTAGCGGTGATGTGACAGCAACTATCTTACCGATTAATCTTATTATTACCAGATAAAAGATATAAATACAACATCTATAGTTTATAAAATTACGCTGATAAGATACTTACTGACTATCTATAAGCCATCTATATCAAATAAAATAACTAGACTTTAACTTGATATTCAGAACATCGTGGAGGAAATTAAACTTTAGAACAAGTTTGAATCCTTCACTTTGTTTTGAATATTTATATATACGCTTTGCAAAACTCATATACTTTTCCTCCAACCACATATAGTCATTATCCTACACAAGAAATCGAGATTTCATTTCTTAACAGTGATAATAAAGGCCAGATATTGCAGCAACCTGATTTTGTTCCACCGGATTTGTTTAGTTCTGACTAATAAATATTATATTTGCATGAGAACATTTATAAAATCAGAAATAGAGACTATATGATAGAAGCACCCGAAGCCCGTTATCTCTGCGAACAACTCACTGAGACAGTTGTAGGAAAAAGAATATCAGATGTATTTATTCAATTCAGCCCTCACAAATTCGCTTGGTTTAACGGCAATTCCGATGAGTTTGCCGAATGGTTAGTCGATAAGAGGATAAACAGTGCGCAGTCTCAGGGAGGTATGGTAGAGATTACAATAGAAGATAAAGTGCTCGTACTCACGGACGGAGTAAATCTGCGCTATCTGACTCCAGGGACCAAGCTGCCGGCCAAACATCAGTTACTTATTGCATTCGAAGATGAAAGCTGCCTTATAGCTTCCGTGAGAATGTATGGCGGACTCATGTGCTATGACAAGAATGCTGCTACGGGCGTACTATCCGAATATTACCGGACAGCGAAAAGCAAGCCACAGGTCATGTCGGACGCTTTCAGCAAAGAATATTTCCTCGGACTGATTAATGATGAAAGTGCGCAGAAGAAATCCGCCAAAGCTTTCCTGGCTACCGAACAGACTGTTCCGGGACTGGGAAACGGTGTCTTACAGGACATTCTGTATCATGCCCACATCCATCCAAAGAAAAAAATAGCAGCATTAACAGACAAAGAGAAAGAAAATTTGTTCTATCAAGTAAAGGAAACCATGAACGATATCTACCGACAGGGTGGACGAAACACGGAATCGGACCTGTTCGGAGAAAACGGCAAGTATACAGCTTGCCTCTCTAAAGACACGGCAGGCAAAGCCTGTCCCCGTTGTGGAGAAACCATTGTCAAGGAGAATTATCTTGGCGGTAGCATCTATTACTGCCGTGGTTGCCAGATATTGGAATAAGAACCAATCAAATGACTAAAAGAAAACAGAAAATGAAGAAATTTACCAAGATCAACTACATTCTAACCTTTATATTAGTGTTCTGCATCGGAGCTACCCTGCCTATTCTGATCGGTAGCAGTCATGTAGACGAACAGCATTCCGCCAAATCGGAAGTGCCTTATTGCGTCACCTCACCTACAGTTCCCGAGCAGGTGACTTTTGACGGAGAGACAATCGACCTCCGCCGTTACGACCGCCGCGAGCGGATGGACCGGGAGATGATGGCGTTCACCTATATGCACTCCACCACCATGCTGCTAATAAAGCGTGCGAACCGTTACTTCCCGATTATAGAACCGATTCTGAAAGCGAACGGTATCCCCGACGATTTCAAATATCTGATGGTCATCGAAAGTAACCTCAACAACATAGCCCGCTCTCCGGCCGGTGCAGCCGGATTATGGCAATTCATGCCTGCTACCGGACGCGAATTCGGACTCGAAGTAAATGAGAACGTAGACGAACGTTATCATATCGAAAAAGCAACGGTAGCCGCCTGCAAATATTTCAAGCAGGCTTATGCCAAATACGGAGACTGGATGGCTGTATCTGCCGCCTATAATGCCGGACAAGGACGAATTTCCTCTCAACTGGACCAGCAACTTGCCAGCCACGCAATGGACTTATGGCTGGTAGAAGAGACTTCCCGCTATATGTTCCGCCTGCTGGCAGTCAAAGAAATATTCAAGAATCCTCAGCGATATGGATTCCTGCTGAAAAAGGAACACTTGTACCCGCCTATCCCCTACAAAGAGATAACGGTCACCACCCCCATTGCCAACTTAAGCGATTTTGCCAAACAGCAGGGAATCACATACGCCCAACTTCGAGATGCGAACCCTTGGCTACGCGAACAAACCCTAAAGAACAGGACCGGAAAAACATACGTTCTCCAGATACCTACACAAGAGGGAATGTACTATGATCCAAAGAAGACGGTTGCATATAACAAGCATTGGGTAATAGATTAATGTAATAGGTAATAAGTAGCAGGTAATAAGTAATAGGTAAAATACAGGTTATTGGGATATTGGCCTGTTAACTGATTATTCTCATGAAACTAAAAGAAAGAATCCATTATTTTATGAATGACCAAAAGCTGAAACATAAGCTGTACGTCATCATCTTCGAATCTGACACTCCTTCGGGAAAGCTGTTTGATGTGGTTCTTATCGGCTGTATCCTTGCCAGTGTATTATTAGTCATTATAGAAAGCCTGAAAGGGCTCCCTTCTTATCTGACTACCCCATTTGTCGTAATGGAGTACCTTTTCACTGCTTTCTTTACTTTTGAGTATCTGACACGAATATATTGCTCTCCCCGCCCGAAGAAATACATATTCAGTTTCTTCGGCATTGTTGACCTGTTGGCTACCTTGCCGCTTTACATCGGTTTGATCTTTCCGGGAGCACGCTATCTGCTTATCATCCGTGCATTTCGATTGATACGGGTATTCCGTGTCTTTAAGCTATTCAATTTCTTGAATGAAGGCGAACGACTGCTCACCGCACTTCGGGAAAGTAGTAAAAAGATTGCGGTCTTCTTTCTGTTTGTTGTGATTTTGGTTACTTCCATCGGAACGTTAATGTATATGATCGAAGGAACTTTGCCCAATTCTCAGTTCAACAACATTCCGAACAGTATCTACTGGGCTATTGTCACAATGACCACCGTAGGATACGGAGATATAACTCCTGTCACCGGACTGGGAAAATTTCTTTCGGCTTGCGTCATGCTGATCGGTTACACTATCATTGCGGTACCTACCGGTATTGTGTCCGCCTCCATGATGAAGGAATATAAACGGAGAAGAGACAAAGAATGTCCGAACTGCCATCGGTCAGGGCATGAAGACAATGCGCAGTTCTGCAAGTATTGCGGACACGATCTGAATCCGACTTCAGAAAACGAAAATAAAGAGAGCGTACAATAAGCAATCGCCAAACAAGAGAATCAGTTATTCCAATTAACGTCGTCTGAATATTTGCTCAAACAGAAAGATAAAGATACATCCTGCTCCATAGCAGACAATATCTTTCCAATCGAACGTGGAGCCCAGAATGATTCTTAATGCACGGTTGGTGATTCCCAAAGTTTCCACTAACTGAAAATATTGCAGTACTTCGACAAAACAAGCGAACAGGAAAACGTAAAACGACAGACGGGGAACCCCTGTCGGGATAAATATACGTACGAAACTATATACCAGCACCACGACCAAAGCATCTCCCATATAAGGACGTATGAAACTATCACGTATATACAACGCTATGAATACCTCTATACAAAATATTACCAAAAAACTAATGATGTAAAATATCCTTTTCTTCATTTCTTATTCAGTCTTTGGCGCAATGCATGGTTTTGTTTGCGAATATACGATAAAATGCAGATGCTACATTCAAATATTACTAAATTAATAGCACAAAAAGAGAAAAGAATTGTATATTTATAGAACTAACCGTTTTTAAAGAAAAAAACAGAAGAAAAAAACAGAAGAAACAAACAAAGAAAAGAAAGGAGACCGAACCTATGATGTTGAACGTTGATTTTATGTTAAGATTACTGGTGGCAGGAATACTGGGAGCCATCATCGGACTGGACCGTGAATATCGCGCCAAAGAAGCCGGATACCGCACTCACTTCCTCGTATCATTGGGGAGTGCCCTGATCATGATCGTTTCGCAATACGGATTTCAAGAAATCATCAAAGAAAACAGTGTGACGCTCGACCCTAGCCGTGTAGCGGCACAAGTAGTCAGCGGCATCGGATTCATCGGTGCAGGAACCATTATCCTACAGAAACAAATCGTCCGTGGACTGACCACAGCCGCCGGCATATGGGCTACAGCCGGCATCGGTCTGGCAGTCGGCGCGGGAATGTACACCATCGGCATAGCCACTACCGTACTGACTCTGATCGGACTGGAACTGCTCAGCTACATCTTCAAGAGTGTAGGCATGAAAAGTTCGATGATCTCCTTCTCTACTAACAACAAAGACAGCTTGAAACAGATAGCGGACAGATTTAATTCAAAAGATTATATGATTGTCTCTTACGAAATGGAAACACAGCATTCGGGTGAAATGGAATCTTATCAAGTCACAATGGTCATCAAATCAAAACGGAACAATGATGAAGGACATTTACTTTCGTTGATGCAGAAATTTCCGGATGTGACGGTGCAGCGGATAGAATAAGCCTACTTCTGCTTCTCCGTCAGATACTTCCAGTAGCGGACAGGCATATCCTTTTTATGCTTCCTCGGATTCATGCGTTCTTTAATGCAGATAGCCTTGAAATACGTTTTCCAGAGCTTCTGAAAGATCTTCTCATTTTCATCCATCAAGCTCTCGTCCAGCATCCCCGTAATCAGATGAGCTTCCCGGCTGTCGTCATCAAAAGAAATCGTAGTCACTTCCTGCAAATCATAGTAAAAGCCATAACGCCGCTTCATATCATAGATAATCCACTTCTGATCGGCAAAACGATCTTTGAAATGCTGGATGGTAAGCGGTAAGGCATTATACTGCGGTTCGAAGGCAGCAAAGAACGTACCGTCCGCCGCTTTCTGAAAACGCACGAACTGCATCAGATGCATCCGTTCACCATCCACCTTCTTCCATATCTGGGCAAGCAGAAGCACATCCGGATCGCCGAAGTTAGTCTCGATAGAACGGGGAGCGTCGATCGCCTTACGAATATAACGAAAGATAACCATCCCTATATCCGGCAATTCCGACAACCAACACTGGGTGAGGCAGCCAAGCGCGGAAGAAGAGACTTTCTTCTGCAAGCCACGCCACACACGGGCGGCTTTCTCTTCATCGGTGACCACCGTATGCAATTCATCATAAAACAAAGGCAAAGCATCCCCTTCCGATAACAGGAAATCGGGAAAGGTCTTACGAAAATAAGCGTCGAAGACAGCAGTCAGCAGACCATCAAAAGTTTTATCGTAGATATAGACGTTCATTATCTTCCGGTTTACAACATCTGAAACTCCATTTATTCCCCAAAATCCAGTATCAACTGGCGGTCGTCCACCTTCTTCTTAGGCTTCGGAAGCAGCAGACTGCGTACCCGCTGCGGAGAAAGCTCATTCACCGTCTGCATCTGCAAAGGCAGTTCCCTGCACGTAATGAAGTACTGCGCTTTTTTCATCACCACGCCTATCTTCTTCAACTCATAAAAGCCCAGACGGGAAAAACGACGGGATGCCACAATCAACTTAGCTGACTTCACCCCGATGCCCGGGACACGGAGCAACATCTCATAATCCGCCTTATTGATATCGACAGGAAACTGTTCCGGATGACGCAAAGCCCACGAGAGCTTCGGGTCTATCTCCAGATCTAGATCAGGATATGCGTCATCTACGATTTCATCCACTTTAAACTGATAGAAACGTAGCAGCCAGTCCGCCTGATAAAGACGGTTCTCACGTACCAGAGGCGGTTGTTTCAGTGCAGGCAGGCGTGTATCGTACGTATTCACGGAGACATATCCGGAGTAATAAACACGCTTCATCGTCGGTCGCCCATAAAGTGCCGACGAAAGGTAAAGGATATCTTTATCCGACTCGGAGGTAGCCCCTACAATCATCTGCGTGCTCTGTCCCGCAGGCGCAAAACGGGGAGCATGACGGAACTTCTGCCGTTCTTCCTTGCTTTCCAACACGCCTTGCTGGATATACTTCATCGGAGCGAAAACACTCTTATGATCCTTTTCGGGAGCTAACAGTTTGAGGTTCTCTTCTTTCGGGATTTCTACGTTGACACTAAGGCGGTCGGCATACAGCCCGGCTTCATTCACCAGTTCCCGGCTTGCTCCGGGGATGCTTTTCAGATGAATATATCCGTTAAAGCGATGCACCTGACGCAAGTCTTTCGCCACACGCACAAGCCGCTCCATTGTATAATCCGGACTACGGACCACACCGGAACTAAGAAACAAGCCTTCGATATAATTGCGCCGGTAGAATTCAATCGTCAGCTCTACTAGTTCGGAGACGGATAACGTGGCGCGAGGCAGATCATTACTGCGCCGGTTGATACAGTAGGCACAGTCGTAAATACAATAATTGGTCAGCATGACTTTGAGCAAGGAGATGCACCGTCCGTCTTCGGCAAAGCTGTGACAGATTCCCCAACCACCTACGGTATTGCCCAGCATGCCCGGTTTGTTGGAGCGCACTGTACCGCTGGATGCACAGGATACATCGTACTTGGCCGATTCTGCAAGTATCTTTAGTTTAGTGAGGACATTTTCGTTCATGGACCCAATCTGATTACAGACGCAAATATACGATTTAAATCGGAATGCCGGTTGATAACGAACCAAATCACTCGTATTTTGTTCTCTATAAACAAAACAATCAGACTTTATAATAAAATCAGTCTATATATAAAAAAAGAGGATGCCCGTGGGAAAAATGTGAGGGGCATCCTCTGTAAGGAACAGATATCGGGAAAGAAGACTTTCACAAGCATTGCTTTCCATCTGTTCCCTGTGGGGTTATCTTCACTAACAAGTGAAGAAAGGGTTCATTGCAGAAGTCCGGGCTTTCACAAGCACGGGCTTCCTCTTTTACCTCCCATGCAGGTCCCTCATACTTTTATTAATAGAATAGAGGAATGGGGTATATACCCGCATGAGAAGTGGGAAAATATTATTCTGCAATACAGACACTTACCCGGTTTTCTTCAGGCACCCGGAAAGGCTGTACTGTATCTCCTTTAAAATCCGCAACGATTCTGTCCGGCGCTATTCCTTTGTCTTTCAAGGCATCGGCAACAATCTTCGCACGTTTTTCTGATAAAGTCATATTGATTCTCGGATTACCGGTTTCTTTGTCGGCATATCCGGTTATGGCAACTTTGCTTGCCGGATACTTTTCCATGTATGCCACCATTGCATCGATCTTCGATTGCTGGTCTTTCTGGAGAAGTGCGGAGTTCAGAGCAAAGAATATATTCTGTTTCATAGGTTCCACTACCACTGCCACAGGTTCCGGTTCGGGCTGTTTCACGACAGGTTGTGGTTTAGGTTGTTCTACTATTGGTTCCGGTTCATAATATACCGGAGCTGTTTTCTTATAGCTTTTTCCTAATTTGATGTTCAGGCCCACTAATACGTTAAATTGCCAGTCACAGTTGCCTGCCTTTTTCGAGTTGAATTTGTCGGACAGTGCATTTGCGTTTCCTTCAATATTAATAGCCAGCCGGTCATTGAGGCGCAGATCACATCCCAATCCCATACGTCCGGCTATAAGATTTTGTTTGTCCTGCCATAAATACTCTAATTCATGAGATCTTGTGTCCAGTGCGTTTGCTTCGTCGTTGTCGAAAGCATGATTCAATCCTACGCCGCCAAAAATATATCCATTGAATACACGTTTCGGATTAAAACCACAAAATAAAGTACTGAGGTCTGCCATAAGGTCCAGATTGCCTTGCAGATATTTGTACTGATAGGTTTGAGAAGGAGTGACCCATCCTGCCTTTGCCTGCCAACCGCTTACGCCTAAACGGGCTCCAAATGCAGGTGCAAACTTATACCCTACATTGACAGCTGCTGCCGGAGAGATCAGATCTGTAAAATCGGCTTCGCCTACTGTGTGAGCAGCTCCTGCCTGTACTTGCATAAACCAATGAGGTTTGAACACAGTCTTGCCTTCTTCCTTGATTTGTCGCTGTTCCTGAGCGAATGCTACTGTGCTGCCGACAGTAAGTATGGCTATTAATAAATTTCTTATTCTCATAATTTTATATATTTTATGTCTTATCACAGAGTATGCAGAATGTACTTGTTATGGTGAAAAGGGTGCCCTTTTCTGATTAGAGCACCCTTTTGTTGTTGAATGTCTAAGAATTCATTGACATTTGCGATTCTTAGTTATTCGGATTAACTGTAATAGTCAATGTAGAAGAAGTAGTTCCCCAGCCGTAATTTACTGTAGCAGGAATGAATATCTGATAAGTATATCCAACTGGTGAGCTAACATTCACATACTTCACAGTGTTACCAGTCTGAACCAAAGTAGCGCCATCAGGCAACTTGTTACCGTTGTATTCCAAGCTTGTAGTTACTTTGTTCAAATCCAGTGTTACATCGCCGAACGGACCATAGAAGAACCAGTATTGTCCAGGATTCCAATCCGGTCTGCCCCACTCTTTCTTCGTCCATTCCCAACATCCTGAGATCTGTCCGTAAGATGTTCCTTCGAATGCAGGCTTTTCAGTGTGTCTGTGAGGAACCATTGTCCAGTTACCTTCAACCCACTTGTAAGTTGCCGGTACATAGTTGATACTCTTCACATAGTCGTACTCAATAGTAGTGCTTGCAGGTTTAGAAACTTCCGTATATATAATATCGCCATCTAATTCAACATGTGGATATATCAACGGCCATCCAGCTAATTTCTGTGCTTCAAGAGAAGCGTCAACTTCTGCCTGAGTCAAGAACTCTTCAGTTGTGTAAGTCTTCTTAGTAGATCCACCCAATCTGTTATAGTATCTATAAGTAGCCTTACCTGTATACATAGTAGTCACAGTAGTGGTAGTAAACTTAATCGTACCATATTCTACATCCAACTGAGCCGGTGTAACCATTTCTTCGTGACCTTGAACATATTCGAATTCAGGAGTACAAACTCTCTTCCAGTAAGAATGAACATTTTCAACCCATGACCAGCTATCTTTTACAATTGCTTCGTTTCTCCAGTCAGTCAACAGACCATTCCATTGGAAGTCAGCAACATCACCGCCAGTCTTAGCGTCTATTACTGCAATACCGCTCGGCATGTTCAAGTTAACAGGACGGATAAAGTCAACCATAAATTCGTTAACAGTCACTTCGTCGCCATTGCTCATCGTGTAGATGTGTGCAACGACAGCTTGCAGACCGTTTGCGCTGTTCAACGCAGCCTTCACAGCAGCATTGCTCTTATCCAGGGTGATATAGTTACCGTCGATCTGAACACCAGACATTACAGGAGAAGTCAAGTTACCGTTAGAGTAAGTCTTGATTACTTTGTAACGAGCAGATTCGCAACCCGGAAGTCCTTTCACAGTGTAAGCAGAGTAAGCTTCTGTCAATGCTCTTCTGAACTGACAATCACTTGCAGGAGAAGCAACTGAGTTAGGTACACTCACATTTACATTGAAGTACTTGTACTCATCACCATCTTTCGTCCAGTAAATATCATTTTCAGTAGCATCCAAAGTAAGTTCAGGCAACTTCACGTTTACAGTGAACTTGAATGTGATGCTTGCAGGATATTCAGAAGAAGTCAGCTTGTTCTTCACTGTTACAGTTGCAACAAATTGAGAACCACCGGCACCGATCTTACCCAGTTCACCATGATTAAATGACCATACGATCTTCTTCGTAGCAGTACCTACTGAAGTATCACCGTCAACGATTCTCGGCAGAGTCATAGTGTGTGACAGGTTGTTCTTCTTCACTACAGCAACAGCACCGGAAGCATCATACAAGTTCCAGAATTCTTCGTGGCTCATGCTTGTTTCCTTACCGTTAGTAATAACGCGGTAAACATTTTCACGGATGAATTGCTCTGTGATAGTGTATTCAGCAGCTGTTTCAGTACATTTAGCTACCAAGTCATAAGCCTTGTCACCTACTACGAGGTCATCTTGCTTCGTCACACCAAATTCGATCTTCACGAATCCGCGACGTACTACATTGCCTGCTTCGTCTACCAATTCCACTTTCAGGATAGGAGTACGACCGATCGCTTCTTTATTGAAGCCTTCTGCCTGGTACAAACCTGCCTCAGCGTCGTTACATACCACCCATTTCTGCTGGTTGGTTGAAGTTTCACCTTCAGTGATGTTGTAATCAGAAGAAGCTACAGAGAACTTATATGACAACTTATAGTCTTCGATCGGGAATTCTTTGTGATTACCGTTACCGAAGCAAGTAGCCACCAGGTCTTTCAGGTTGAATACTTGATCGTAAGGAGTTGTATAGCGAACAGCTTCTGACTTACAAGCAGTGAAAGTAGTTGCATAATGAGCACCGTCAGCACCTGAAACTAAAGTAGCTTTGTCAGAGATGCGAACGTCCGGTGCAGCCAGTACGTCATCATAGATAGATACATACGGAGAAGTAACCACTACGTTAGTCTCGTCTTTGTCTACAGCATCACCCTTCAGAGTAGCCTGCAAAGCAACCATGTTTACTTTATCTTCTGCCGGCTGAGTAGAATGGACGTTAAGACGAAGCAGTTTGAAGTCCACTGTTCCCGTTGCAGCGTTAGCAACCGGAGTACCGCTGATCTGAACCCACTGGCTGGCAGCCGCGCGAGTGTTGATCACTGTAGCGCTACGATCCAAGTAGCTATAGTCAGCATTGCCCAACTTGAAGCTAGCCGGGTTGAAGTGGTAGCTTGCAGTTGCCAAAGCAGCTGTAGAAATACTATAATTCGTAGGAATAGCAGCATTTTCACCGCTTCCCATCGGAGCATATTTCAATGAGTTGAACTTGATCGCTTCCACACCGTCTACGATATAGTCGGGAGCAAACGTGATGCTTGTCAGACGGCAAGTCATCAAAGTGTGCAGGCTCACCAAGTCAGCGTTGATAGTAATAATCTGGCTGTTGATGGTTCTGATGTCACCCTGAATACCTGAGATATCCGATTTGATAGCATCCAGCTCATCGTTGATCTTATCTTCGAGGTCAGCAATATCCTGAGCTGTAGAGTTCTTCAGCGCTTCAATGGCAGATTTATTCTCACCGATCAAAGCTTTCAGACCGCCTTCACCGTTGATTTCATCCCAAAGTTTCTTAATCTCATCCTGTGCAGCTTCAATAGCTTCCTGCGCTGCCGCGATATCTTCCTTGTTAGCGTCAGCTATATCTTTTACACCTTCTGCATAAAGTTTCAAAGCGTCGAGCTGAGTCTGCAAGTCTTTATCTGCTGTAATCAACGTTTCGATAGCATCCTGAGCATTTTTGATCGCTTCGGTATTTTCTTTCACTGCTCCGTTGGCAAGATTGCTCAAACCTGTTTCAATACCTTCAATCTGAGCACCGAGTGCTTTTACAGCAGCTTCGTGTACTGTCACATCCAGTTTGTTGTCAATAGCAGCCTGCATTGAATTTCTCAATGCTTCAACCTGTGTTGCGGCTTCCGCTATCGCATCTGCTTTTGCTTGCGCAGCGGCAGCTTTCGCTTCTTCTGCCAGCGCTTTCGCTGTAGCAGCATCGGCAGCAGCCTGGTCGCCGGCAGTTTTTGCAGCTTCTGCGGCAGTCTTAGCTTCTGCAGCAGCTGTCTTTGCAGCATCAGCAGCAGCCTGTGCAGCTTCTGCAGCACTCTTCAGCGTTGTCAGCTGAGTCTGAAGATCGCCAACGGTGCTTCCGCTTTTGTCAATTTGTTCCTGCAGACTCTTGATGTCGTCATCGTAGTCTTTACAAGAAGTAAATGTACCTGCCGAGGACGCTATCAGCGCTCCAAACAGGACAGCATTTAAAAACTTTTTGTTCATAATAAAAAACTTTTAATTTATAAATTAAAAAAATAATAAAAATATAATTTCTCACTTTTGATTTTAAATCCCATGTGTTGTTCCGTTCATTTCTCGTGCGACCTCCTTTTCTTAATTCATTCAACCTTTATTTCCCTTATATAATACACTATGAAGCATACAGGCCAAACAGCCTTTACCCGTTACTTTCTAGGTAACGGGTAAACCTTTGTCCTGACTCCTGTGGAGCTATCTATATGAAAAACCAGACTATTTTACAGTGAAACATATTTACCCCTGCTTCAGACATGCGGCAGAGGGGAGGAAATTCTTTGTATCTTGATCAGAGGTTAACAGGTCCCTAATAGAAAGAAATCCGTTGTTTTATCGTATTATTTCTCTTTTTTTAGTAGTTTATCAGAAAAAATATCTTTTTTGTTTGCATGTTTTCCAAAATATATCCATCTTTGCAACGCTATTTAGCTCCGTTACCTAGAAAGTAACAGATTCATTTTCAAGCTACTACTCCAGCTATTGAATGTTTTACAAAATCAATAATCTGATTATTAGCCTCATCAATTTTCTTATTACGGAAAGGTTTTAGATAAGTCTCGGTCACCTTGATGGACGAGTGCCCCATAGCTTCGGAGATAATACCTGGATGAATTTCGCAATAATAGGCTGTTGTAGCCCATGTATGGCGGGCGGTGTATGAACTCAGTCTATCGTTCAGTCCCAATACCTCCCCCAAGAGCGTGAGCTGCTGGTTGAAGCTGCGCAATGCCAACTGATATTCCCGGTAAGCCTCCTTTGTTCCCTCTCCGCTTTTCAGCAGTGAGAAGAGATAGGGCGAATGGCTGTCGCGGTTCATATACTTCTTTAATAGTTCGAGCGCTTCCGGAGTAAGCGTCACCGACAAGGGCCGGCCTGTCTTCCGCCTGCGGTAAGTGATCACATTATCTCTCAAATCACTTTTACGCAGATAAGCGAGATCGACAAACGGCAGACCACGAAGCAAGAACATCAGCACGAACATGTCCTGCGCACGCCTCACGGCAAGAGGTATGGCGGAAGATGAAGGCAGTCTGGTGAATACCTTCTTCATATCTTCATCACACAATGCCCTCTTATGGTCCGCACGCGTGCCCGTATAAACAGAGCGGAACAGATGGGGCGTATAAACGACCATCCTACTGTTGACGGCACGATTGTACACCGCACGAAATGTTCTTAGATAAGTGGAAACGGTGTTCCAGCTACATCCCTTCCCACGAAGGTGTATCTCGAAACCTTTCAACCACTCCGGGGTGACCTCGTCAAAAGAAAAATCCCCTTCCCCACAATAAGCAATGATGGCATTGGTGCTGCTGCGATATACGTGCGCCGTACCAAAGTTTCCCCCCATCCGTAGCTCTTCGGCTACTTGCTTCATAAATGCTACTACTTTTAACATTGTACTCAGTATTAAATATTACACAATAAATATACACATATTTCAGCAACTATAATTGCCTAATACGCATATACACGACCAATTTTCAGAATAAGACACTCCGAAAATCAGTATCACCGAAAAACGAAACAACAAATAGGGAAAGATTGAGTTCATTTATTCAAATTACCATGAATAACTTTTCACATATAGCGACATCTATTGATCACTAAAAAAGGACCTTTCTTAAAAAAGGAATATTTAAACAGTGAAAGAAGGGCATAATTGTATCCCACTTTAAAGAAAGGCATAAAAATGTCATCATTCACAAATACAGGATTCCTCTTTTTTACTATTCAAAGAGTTTATCGGTCAAATCAGAAGTATAATTCTTTTTCACTGATCATTCTGATCGCTTACTGAAGAAAAACAGTTCCGAATGACACTTTTATTTTCCCGGTATTTATGGATCAATTAGAAGAAAATTAAGCAAAAACAGCTTTTTCAGGTCTTCCTTACCGACGGAAAACAGGTTGGTCGGTGAGGAAGGAGGCGTTGGTTTTAAAGAAACACCCCCTTGGTTTAAAACCAAAAGATACTTTTTTGTTTTGAAAAGGTGTATATTTCATGTAGTTTCATGCAAAGAATGTTTTTTTTTCGTATATTATTGCATTTATTTATGCAGATTTTTCTCTAGTTCGTTATTTTTAGAGTGACCGTTTTTCAATGTAATCTTAAAAATAGCACATTCGTCCGATATTTCGGGTTTCAGAAAAGAGAAGGAGGTATAAATAGAAGAAGAGGATGCATCTCACGACACATCCTCTTCTTTTTTCCTGATATCTTAGTAGACTTCTATTTCTTAGTTTTTAGAAGCTTCCAAAGATGCTTTACGGAATTCTTTCATTGCTTTTTCGATTTCCAAAGAAGCCTTACGAGCACGAGTTCCTGCTGCTTTGTTACCGTTTTCAATCTGAGCGTTAGCATCTTTTGAGAAGTCAGCATACAGAGCTGCTACTTTTTCTACCAATTCTTTCATAATCCTTTTATTTTTTTCGTTAATAATGTGTCGCAAAAATACACTGTTTCCCGAAATAAACGCATAAAAACAATATTTTTTTTGAATTTATCTGCGAAAATAAGCTAAAAAAAGGGCTTTTCACCATTTTTCCCTACCTTTGTAGCCATGAAAACGCTTACTGATACGGATTACATACATACTTTGATAGCTGAAGGAGAGCATCAGCAACAGGACTTCAAATTCGAAATTTCCGACGCACGCAAGATTGCCAAAACGCTGTCGGCTTTTGCCAATACCGACGGAGGACGGCTATTGATCGGCGTGAAAGACAATGGACGAATAGCCGGCGTACGATCTGAAGAGGAAAAATATATGATTGAAGCAGCCGCACAACTTTATTGCATCCCGGAGATAGATTATACTTTACAAACATATATCGTGGAAGGCAAACAGGTATTAGTAGCCACCATCGAAGAGAATCCGCACAAGCCTGTCTATGCGAAAGACGAAAACGGAAAGCCTCTCGCCTATCTCCGCATCAAGGATGAGAATATACTGGCTACCCCTATCCACCTGCGTGTATGGCAACAAAGTGGCAGCCCGCGGGGAGAACTGATCCGTTATACGGAACGCGAACAACTCCTGCTCGACCTGCTGGAACAGGGAACACTGCTTTCACTCAACCGGTATTGTCGGCAGACCGGTATTTCCCGACGTGCCGCCGAACATCTGCTTGCCAAATTTGTTCGGTATGATATAGTAGAGCCCGTATTCGAAAATCATAAATTTTATTTCCGAATGAAAAACGAGTGATATACTACGATTTATTCTTTTCAAAAACCTAACTATGAACTTTATCAATGAAATAAATGATATACTCTGGACATACATCCTGATTATCATGTTACTGGGCTGTGCCGTTTGGTTCAGCATCCGAACGCGGTTCGTACAGTTCCGTATGCTTCGCGAAATGATTGTATTACTCAGCGAGTCCGCCGGAAAAGGAAAACAGGGCGAGAAACATGTTTCATCTTTTCAGGCATTCGCTATTACGATTGCCAGCCGTGTGGGTACGGGCAACTTGGCAGGGGTGGCCACCGCCATCGCCATCGGCGGACCGGGAGCTGTTTTCTGGATGTGGGCGATCGCCCTGCTGGGAGCTTCGAGCGCTTTTATCGAATCTACCCTGGCACAGTTATATAAGATACGCGGGAAGGACTCTTTTGTCGGAGGCCCGGCTTATTATATGAAGAAGGGATTGAAACAGCCGTGGATGGGGATGCTTTTCGCTGTGCTCATCAGCATTACTTTCGGTTTTGCTTTCAATTCGGTACAGAGCAATACGATTTGTGCTGCTGCCGAACATGCGTTCGGATTCAATCATACGGTGTTGGGAGGAGTGCTTACCGCTCTGACTCTTGTCATCATCTTCGGTGGTATCCGCCGGATAGCGCATGTAAGCAGCATTATCGTCCCGGTTATGGCATTAGGATATGTAGGACTGGCACTGGTCATCGTATTACTTAATATCACGCATCTGCCGGAAGTGATATCTCTCATCATCAGTCATGCCTTCGGCTGGGAACAGGCATTGGGTGGAGGTGTCGGTATGGCGCTGATGCAGGGTATCAAGCGCGGATTATTCAGCAATGAGGCCGGTATGGGTTCGGCTCCGAATGCAGCAGCGACGGCCAACGTCACTCATCCTGTCAAACAGGGGTTGATACAGACGCTGGCAGTATTTACCGATACTTTATTAATTTGCACCTGTACGGCATTTATCATTCTTTTCAGCGGTGCTCCTTTGGACGGTTCCTCCAATGGGGTGCAACTAACCCAACAGGCGCTCACGAATGAGATCGGTGCTTCCGGAAGCATCTTTGTTGCCGTAGCGTTGTTCTTCTTCGCATTCAGCAGTATCTTGGGAAATTATTATTACGGTGAAGCGAATATCCGTTTCATCACCGCAAAGAAATGGGTGCTCCACACCTACCGGATATTGGTCAGCGGCATGGTACTTTTCGGGTCTGTCGCCACACTCGATTTGGTATGGAGTCTGGCGGACATCACGATGGCTCTGATGGCTGTCTGCAACCTGATCGCCATTATCTTTCTCGGAAAGTATGCCATCCGCCTGCTCTCGGACTATCGTGCCCAGAAGAAAGCGGGCATCCAAAGTCCTGTTTTCAGGAAAGAGACCATGCCGGACATCGAAAAGGACTTGGAATGTTGGTGAAAACCAACACTTTTTCGTACCTTTGCGGCTCATTAAAATCTCCACACACGATTTGTAAATTGTAAATTATAAAATAGTAAATATAACGATGGGCTTATTTGGTTTATTCAAAAAGAAATCCGATGAAACAAAAGTCGGCAATGTAGAAGATTTCATATCACTGACCCGGGTTTATTTCCAGTCAGTCATCGCTACTAACTTAGGTATTACCAACATCCGCTTTTTACCGGATGTGGCTAACTTCAAACGTTTGTTCAAGATTCCTACGCAGGGAGGTAAGCTGGGACTGGCAGAAAAGTCAGCTTCACGCAAAATGCTGATGCAGGACTACGGACTGAATGAAAGTTTCTTTAAGGAGATCGACAGCTCCGTGAAGCGTAATTGCCGTACGCAGAATGATATCCAGTCGTATCTGTTTATGTATCAAGGTTTTTCCAACGACTTGATGATGCTGATGGGAAATCTGATGCAATGGAAGTTCCGTATGCCGTCTATATTCAAGAAGGCGCTTTACGGGATGACGCAGAAGACGGTACACGATGTTTGTACGAAGACGGTGTGGAAGGCTGATGATGTGCACAAGACTGCGGCGACTGTCCGCCAATACAAGGAACGCCTGGGGTATTCGGAACAGTGGATGACGGACTATGTATATAATATAGTGCTCCTTGCCAAAAAGGAACCGAAAAGGAAGAACGACGACACGGAAACGAAAAAATAAGGTCGCGTAAATGTTAGAAAATCGTAAAGAATAGCATAGCAGGAAAAGCGGGAGTGGCATACTTCCGCTTTTTTTATTATCTTTATGTACTTTTTCTTTTGCCTTGATGCAAAAGAAAAAGTACCAAAAAGAAAAAATCAAGGCTGCGCCTGCCCGGCTACTCCGGTCTCATTTCCGGCTAAAGGGCAGAAACTCGCTTCGCTCAAACAGTCTGCCTTTTTTAACGCCGTAAATAAGACCTGCGCTTGACGCCGGGCAGTCGAGGCCGGGGGAACCTTGCGGAGGGATAGGTCGTTACTAATCAATAAATAATATAATAATATAGAGGATGCTTATGAAACAAAAGAAAATGCTTGTACTTACTTTTTCGCAGTTGAAACAAATATACACGCAGGAGATGCCGGAGTTGGTAGAGATGGCGGCGGTGAGTCCGACAGTGGAGGACTTTAAGGCTGGTCTGCTAAAACATCTGGATAGTTGCGGGATGGTTAATGAGGTTGCGGAGGAGGCAAGGGAGCAAATTCGACTCTTACTCCAGTATGATGGACAGGATGTTCATGAACTGTCTACGGGACAGGATATTTCGGTACAGACGATACGGTTGCTTTATCAGTTTCTGACGGAGAAGTTGGAGAATATAGAGATGCCGACGGATTTGTTTGTAGAATTGTTCCAGTTGTTCAAACGTTTGCAGGGGGAAAATGTTCCTTCGCCGTCTCCGCAGCGCATCAAGAGCCGGAATGACCGGTGGGATACCGGATTGGATGAGGAAGTGCGGGAGATGCGGGATGAGAATAAGGAACGGATGCTGCATCTGTTGATTCAGAAGATTGAGAACCGGAAGTCGAAGCCTTCGGTACGGTTCCATTTTGAGGAAGGGATGAGTTATGAGGAGAAGTATCAGTTGGTAAGCAAATGGTGGGGAGATTTCCGCTTTCATTTGTCGATGGCTGTGAAAAGTCCGGCTGAGTTGAATCGCTTTTTAGGAAATTCACTTTCGTCGGAGACGATGTATTTGCTGAATCGGGCACGTAAAAAGGGAATGCCGTTCTTTGCTACGCCTTATTATTTGTCGTTGCTGAATGTGACGGGGTATGGGTATAATGATGAAGCGATTCGGAGTTATATACTTTATTCGCCACGATTAGTGGAGACGTATGGCAATATTCGTGCATGGGAGAAGGAAGATATTGTGGAGGCAGGAAAGCCGAATGCTGCCGGATGGCTCTTGCCGGACGGACATAATATTCACCGACGGTATCCGGAGGTGGCTATCCTTATTCCTGATACGATGGGACGGGCTTGTGGAGGGCTTTGTGCATCTTGCCAGCGTATGTATGACTTTCAGAGTGAACGGCTGAATTTTGAATTTGAGACGTTACGACCGAAGGAGTCGTGGGACAGTAAGTTGCGACGGTTGATGACCTATTTTGAACAGGATACGCAGTTACGCGATATTCTGATTACGGGAGGCGATGCGCTGATGAGTCAGAATAAGACGTTGAAGAATATATTAGAAGCGGTGTATCGTATGGCGGTACGCAAACAAAGGGCGAATCTTGAACGTCCGGAAGGTGAGAAATATGCGGAATTGCAACGGGTGAGACTGGGTTCTCGTTTATTGGCTTATTTGCCGATGCGTATTAATGACGAGTTGGTTGACATTTTGCGGGAGTTTAAGGAAAAGGCTTCGGCTGTTGGCGTCAAGCAGTTTATCATTCAGACTCATTTTCAGACACCGCTGGAGGTTACCCCCGAGGCTAAAGAAGCAATTCGGAAGATTCTTTCTGCCGGATGGATTATTACGAACCAGTTGGTATATACGGTGGCTGCCTCACGCAGAGGACATACTACGCGGCTTCGCCAGGTACTCAATTCACTGGGAGTGGTATGTTATTATACGTTCTCGGTGAAGGGATTTAATGAGAATTATGCGGTGTTTGCCCCCAACAGTCGCTCAATGCAGGAACAGCAGGAAGAGAAAATTTACGGACAGATGACTCCGGAACAGGCGGAAGAATTGTATAAGATACTGGAGACCAAAGTCAGTGCAGGTATAAATGAAGAAAAAACGAAAGAAGATGCTGACACCGCCAAACAAATAAGACGGTTCATGAGAAAGCATCATCTGCCTTTCCTTGCTACCGACCGCAGTGTACTGAATCTGCCTGCTATCGGCAAGAGTATGACTTTCCAATTGGTAGGATTGACTGAGGAAGGCAAACGAATTCTTCGCTTCGAACATGACGGTACCCGTCACCATAGCCCTATTATCGATCAGATGGGACAAATCTATATCGTAGAGAATAAATCACTGGCAGCTTATCTACGCCAACTCAGCAAGATGGGGGAAGACCCGGAAGACTACGCTTCTATCTGGAGCTATACAAAAGGGGAAACCGAACCTCGTTTCAGCCTCTACGAGTATCCAGATTTCCCCTTTCGGATTACAGATAAAATGAGTAATTTAGAAATAAATAATAGGTATTAGGTAATAGGTAATAATCGTAGCTGCCGGTAGCTTTACCCGCATGGCATATTACTTATTACCTATTATTTATTACCTATTACTTCACTCTAATTACCATATTAGCAACAATTGCAGTTAAACCTCCGGTGGTGATTCCTGAAGAGAAAATACTTCGAATTGCCTCTGGAGCTTGTTTTAATACGTCCGGCATTAGTTCCACACCCAAACCTAAAGATAGGCTGACTGCTAAGACTAAGGTTTCTTTGCGGCCTATTTCCTGTGAGGAAACGATGCGGATACCTGCTGCCGCTACTGTACCGAACATTAATAAGGTGGCGCCTCCCAGTACCGGATCGGGCATCAGAGAGAATATAGCTCCTACAATGGGGAATAATCCCAGCAGAACGAGCATAGCGGCAATATAATAGCCTACATAGCGGCTGGCAACTCCTGTTAATTGGATGATACCGTTATTCTGTGCGAAGATGGAGTTCGGGAAGGAGTTGAATATACCTGCTAAAAGAGAGTTGAAGCCATCTGCCATCACACCGCCGGAAACACGTTTCAGATAAGAATCACCTTCAATCGGAAGTCCGGAAATCATGGAGTTGGCTGTCACATCACCTGTGGCTTCAATGGCAGTGATCAGATAGACCAGGCCAATGGCGATAAATGAAGAGATATTAAAATCAATACCGTATTTAAAAGGTTGCGGGATGTTGAAACTCATCAGCATCTCGACATTTAGTGCGCTCATATTTACTTTTCCCAGGGCGAAAGCCAGTCCATAACCCAGACAAAGGCCGAACACGATGGAACTCATGCGCAGGTATTTGTTTTTGCAGCGATTGAAAAACAAGACGCTCAACAATACGAGTGCAGCAATGGACAGATTTTCCCACGAACCGAAGGAGCCGTCGTCCATCGCGCCATATCCGCCGCCACAGGAAACGATACCGACTTTGATCAGACTCAATCCGATCAGTAGTACGACAATGCCGGACACTAGCGAGGTGATGATATTGCGAAGATACTTGAAGGTACGGCTGACGACCATTTCAATAGGTGCGGCAGCTATACAGGAGCCGAATATCAGCGGAAGTCCGCCTACTAATCCGGTCGCTATGATAGGACCGATAAAGGAGAAGCTGGTACCTTGGATGCAGAGCAGCTTCGCTCCTATCGGACCGATACGACGGCATTGTATAAACGTAGATACCCCCGAAGCAAAAAGGGACATAGATACCAGAAAGCTTGTTTTTTCAACATCCAGCTTCAGTGCGCTCGCAATGATAAGAGGAGGTGTAATGATGGCTACAAAGATAGCCAGCAGATGTTGCAAGGCAGCAAACAGGGCATCTTTAAATGGGGGGCGGTCTTCTACGCCATAGATCAAATCTGTTTTCATTCGATATTTTTATTCAATAATTGATGTATATCCGTTGGGGAATTTTGTACTTCGAAGTTTAGTTCAGCGTCCACTTCAAAGCCAGTGTCGGAATTACATAGAAGCCGTCACGACCACCGAAATTATTGCTCAGTTCCACTTCGGAACCGACACTCAGGTTAAAGTTTTTATTCACTCCCTTGATGCGGTTCAGGTTTACCCAAAATTGCGGTTCGGAGAGGAAGATGGTTTTTCCATACTTGGTTTCTTCACGCCACCAGTCGGCAAAACCGGAGAAGGTGAGCAAATCCTTGCAAAAGTTCATGTACCATGTTCCTGTCAACTGGAAGTTATTCGGGGATGGGTGCTTTTGTATATACTTATACATCGCTGTCAATGTGAAGCCTCTGGAGAAAGAAGCGTTATTATAGGTATAGGTGGCTCCCGCCAGGTAAGCGTTGTTGTAGGAGAATCCTTTTGCCAATCCACCATTGTATTCGAGATGGGCGGAGAAAGGACCTTTCCAGAATTTCAGTTCACGGGCTATCTCCCAGTAAGCGGAAGCGACCCCTTCGGACGTATAGTCCATATCGATAAAGAAGTAGGTACTTCCCCAGTTGTCGGGATGGAACTTCTCGACAGTGGAGGTCAACAGCGGGCGTCCTTTCAAGTCTTTATCATACAGGGAACGTCCGAAATCATAATGTAACTGAATGTTTTGTGCCTGCAATTCCGGTACGGCAGAAAGTAGCATACATAGGAAAAGAGCAGAAATGATCTTTTTCATGACAAATGTGTTTAAATGAAGGTGCAAAAATAGTTAAACCTATACATATATTCACATTCCGACACTAAAATTTTAATCCAGACTATTATTTCCTGTATCCCACCACAATCGGGTACCTCCATGATCGGGTCCGCCCAGAGCCTCCACAAGAGCCAGATATTGCTCTCTGTCTTCGGTTTGCAGCGTGCCGGGGAAGTTGAGGCGACGTACCATTGTCTCCGTGTCGATACATCCGTTCCTGCTATGGTTAAAGCGTACCGGAAACAGGCGGGGATATCCCGTGCGACGCTGTTCCGCCCATGCCTCGCAACCTTCCGGGAATAAGGCTATCCATTTCTGCGTAATGATCTTTTCCAGCTTTATTTCCTTGTCGTCTGCGGGATTCCATTTAGGAGAAACCAGGCAACGGGCAGGAATGTTATTTTCGGGGTCTTGTGTGTCGATGAAATCGGCAGCTGTCCGCTCACTGTTCAGATAGTCGTCCATCTGATAAATGCCGCGTTGATGAAGAGACGCCTTTATTCCGTTCTGATAACATTCTTCTTCATCCTCCGGTATCCATCCGCGCAAAGCAGCTTCGGCACGGAGAAACCAGATTTCAGCGGAACTCATCAATGGGGCATCCGTACTCTGATCGACGGACAATTTGGATAAGCCTGCATAATGATTGTGCGCAAAGCAGGTTCCCTGACGGATGCCGCGATACTCTCCTGCATACGCTTTGTCGGTACAGGTTTCAAAGTAAACTTTCAGTCGGGGATCATCGTAGCCTGTCAGAATAGATTCCATTGCAGCGCTCATATAAGTTTCATTCCATACCCGGTTGAGTTCTCCCAACGGATTCGTGAATCCGGATTTCGTTGAGACCGCTACCCGTTCATCTTCCGCTTCAAAAACACCAAATTCATTTTCCAGTCCTTTCAGGAACTCGGTGCGTGCCTTATCCGGATCAACCGCAGAAATACGCATTGCCAGACGCATACGCAACGAATTGGCAAACTTGATCCAAGAGGAATATTGACCGTCCAGCAAAATATCAAAGCGGGTGAATCCATTGGAGTCGGGCTTCTTGTCTATATAATCGGCAAGAGAGACAACAGCCGAATCGAGTTCATTAAAGAACTCGTAGTAGACTTCTTTCTGCGTATCAGGGCGATATTGATTCTGGGCATTCGCGAAATTCTTATAAATAACAGGGCCGTAATAATCTGTCACACGGTGCATGACTTCCACTTTCAGCACCTTGGTAATGCCGAACAAGGCAGGTTCCGTATCACGGGTGGCATTCTCCGACTGGTAGATTTGTGGAAAGATATACGAATACATATGTGTCCACATGGCGCTGTTCCAGCCATCCTGCATATTATAATCCGAGTTATGCGTACCTCCGTTCAGGGGTTTTCCGTCGTGCATATAACCGGAGAACATATCCGCGTTCAGATTCTGTATCAACTGGAAAGGCCAGTTCTTGCCTTTACCGAAATCGTAGTTAAAGTAGATGCCTTGCTGGATAATCCCCAGACGAATACCGTAACCATTGTCGTCAATCAGCAAATCATCGTCCGTAACTCCCGACTGGTCGGTATTAAATTCACGAAATTTCCCTGTACAGCCAACAGAAAGCAGCAGCATCCCCAGCAAGTATATATAAATATGTTTTTTCTTCATCGTCTTCTCTCCTGCTCTTAAAATTCACATGTCAAAGTAAAGCCCAGACTGCGGGTGGTAGGCATACCGAACACTTCAATTCCCTGATTGTCATTGCCTGTAGAAAGTACCAGATCGGGATCGAAAGGCGCTTTCTTGTACAGGAAACAAAGGTTGCGGGCTACAAAAGAAAGTTGCAGGTCTTTCAGGCAATTCGTTTTCTGTATCCATTTTCGGGGGAAGCTGTAACTCAGCGAAACTTCCCGCAGACGGAGGTTGGTAGCGTCATACATATAGTATTCCGTCACGCCGGCGCGTCCGCCCACTACATTTTTATAGAATCCTTTGACATCGCTTATCTGCCGGCCTTCCAGCGAAACATATCCTTTATCACGGGCTTGTGCCGTCGCTTTCGATACTCCATAGAGGTCCATCTCCGCCTGGGTCTGCGAAAGGATTTCACCTCCATAGCGCCAGTCAAGCAGGAAGTAAAGGCTGAAACCTTTGTAGGAGAAGGAATGATTCCATCCCAGCATAAAATCCGGATTGGCATTGCCCAACTTTACGGTATTTCCGTCGCCTTCGACCAACGGAAGTCCTTTATAGTCTCCGTCCGTTCCATAAACGATGTTGCCTGCTTCATCACGTATAAAGGCTTTACCGTAAATATCGCCGATAGAGCCGCCTTTCACCAGTTTCATCGCATAACTGGACGAGAAGCTGGTAGGTCCGTAAACAAATTCTTTCAGTTCTTCATGGAGTTCTACAATCTTGTTCTTATTGGCAGAGAAGTTGAGAGAGGTCTTCCACGTGAAGTCGGGGATCAGTACCGGAGTGGCATCCAGCGTTATCTCCCATCCCTGATTCCGGATATCTCCGGCGTTGACGTATCGATAGGCATACTTATCCCCCGCAAGCGCAGGCAGTTTGAAGAACTGCTCATACGTGTCGGTACGGTAATAGGTCAAATTTAATCCGAGGCGGTGCTGCAAGAACTTCCATTCCATACCCAATTCGACGGAATGCGTCATTTCCGGTTTCATCTCGGCGAAAGGGGCCGCATCGCTTGCCAGTATCTCTCCACCGGCAGTCACATACGAAACAGGGTAAGTGATAAAGGGAGGCACCCCGTTGCCTACGATACTATAAGCACCGCGCAACTTCGAGAACGAAACCCATTCGGGCATCTTTACCCACTTATTCGGAAGGAAAGAGACACCGGCGGAAGGATAAAAGAATCCTTTCTTCTCGTACTTCGTGTAAGCCAGCGTAGACGACCAGTCGTTACGTGCGGTCAGGTCAAGGAAGACTCCTTCTTTATAGCCAATCTGTGCCGTCGCAAAGAGCGATTGCAGTTGGTAATGGGCATCTATTTTCTGATCGATACTGGCAGAACTGCTCATCACGATATTGGCAAGATTAAACACATTGGCATATTTCAACGAAGCATTCTTCGAATCAATGCGAGTAGAGTTAGTTATTCTGTCATTGATACTGCCACCAATGGCTACATCCAATGTGAAGTCATTCAGTTGCTTCTTGACCATCGCCATCACATCTCCGTACATCTGCGTTTCCTGATAATCCATTTCAATATAGCGCCCGTTCATCCCACAGAGTGCCGTAGCGGTGGAGGCATAAAATTTCTGACGCAGTTTATCGGCTGAGTAATCCAGATTGCCACGAGCCTGAAGTGTCAGCCAATCAGTGACTTTCAAATTGGCAGAAAGGGAAAGGAGCAGGCGGATACGTGCATCCTTACTCTGTATGCGGTTTTGTATCCAATACGGATTCTGTTCAAAGTCTTCGGTAAAAGTATGCCAGTTTTGTGTATTCAGCTTTCTGTCCTCGTCATAACGTTCATAGTTCTCCTTATAATAAGACAAGTCCTCGCCACGAGGAAAGCGGTAGAGACCTACCAGAGGATTCATATAAAAGCCTCCCGATACGGGTTTATTCTTCACCGTCTGCTTCATGACATTCACGTTACCGTCCAGTTTCAGCCTGCTGTTGAAGAGGACGGCGGTCTCTCTCAGATTGATATTGTGTTTGGAGAGTTTATTTTCATTCAGAATACCGCGACCGGTGGTGTTGGCATAGGAGAAATATGTTTGTAGCTTGTCATTTCCGGAGTTGACGGATACAGAAGTAATCGACGTCAGTCCGGTACGGAAAAAGTCACCCAAATTATCGTAAACCGTCAGATTTTCTTTTTCTCCCCAACTGTCTGTTACATCACTTACTCCGTAGCTGTTCTGCATTTCGGGCAGAGAGAAAGCCTTTTCAAAAGTCAGTCCGGTAGAGAAATGAATATCCCTCCGTCCTACGGTATTTCCTTTCTTTGTAGTAATAAGAATGACTCCGTTGGCCGCCTGGCTACCATACAAGGCTGCGGCAGGAGCTCCTTTCAGGATGCTGATACTTTCCACATCCTCCGGATTCAGATTCGAGATTCCGTCTCCCCCATCCCGGTTACCGGCATTTGCCGTACCGCCGATAGCCGAATAAGCCTGTTCCGAAGTAGAATTTAGCATGGGAACACCATCTATCACGTACAGAGGCTGATTATCACCGGCCACCGATCGTACCCCACGGATACTGACTTTCGCCGATCCGCCCATGCCGGAAGAGTTCTTGCTGACCTGCACACCGGCTGCCTTTCCTGCCAAAGCCGTGATCATATTCACTTCTTTCACACGATTCAGTTCTTCTCCCCTCACCTTTTGCACGGCATAAGCCAAAGAGGATTCTTTCTTTTCAAGTCCCAAAGCAGTTACAATCACGTGGTCAAGCAGCAGAATATTTTCTTTCAGACATATTTCAAGCATTGACCTACCCTTTACACTGACTTCCTGAGACTCGTAACCTACGAAAGAAATTTGCAGAACAGCACTATCCGGAACGGATAAAAAGAAATTCCCCTCCACATCTGTCACTGTTCCATTCGCTCCGCCTTTCTCTCTGATTGTCGCTCCGATAAGTGGTTCACCATAGGTATCGATGACCCGCCCCCTTACCGTAAAACTGGCAGAGGAAACTTTCACACATTCTTTCGACCCCGGCCGTGAAGCATAACAATCTTCTTCAAAGAAAGATAACAAGCTTATAAAACAGCAACTTATAATTATTCTTGTTTTCAACAGCATTTCAATAAGTTGTTTTTCACCATCTCCGTGCAAAAATAGCCAAATATTTTTAAATTTGTTTTTTTCCGCAACTATTTTGAAGGAAAAGAATAGATTCGTTATTTTTGTAGGAAATTACATCAATATGGAGATTGAAATCGAAAAACATCCTTTAAAACCTTTTCTCCCACCAAAAGCAAAGCTGCTGATGCTGGGAAGTTTTCCGCCACAAAGAAAACGGTGGTCGATGGATTTTTATTATCCGAACCTGAACAATGATATGTGGCGCATTGTCGGACTCTTGTTTTTCGGAGACAAAGATCACTTTCTGAACGATACGCGGAAAGCATTCTGCCGGGAAGAGATTATTGACTTCCTGAATGAAAAAGGAATCGCCCTGTTCGATACAGCCTCATCTATCCGGCGTTTGCAGGATAATGCTTCGGACAAATTTCTGGAAGTGGTGCAGCCGACGGACATTGCTGCATTACTCCGCCAACTGCCCGAATGCAGAGCAATCGTCACCACCGGACAGAAGGCAACGGATACGCTCCGTGCACAACTGGAAGTGGAAGAACCGAAAGTAGGAGACTATGCCGAATTTGTGTTTGAAGGACGGGCGATGAGACTCTACCGGATGCCTTCTTCCTCACGGGCGTACCCGCTTGCATTAGATAAAAAAGCCGCCGCCTATCGGATTATGTATCAGGATTTGCAGATGGTAATTTAGGTAATAGGTATTAAGTAATAATAATCGATAAATAGTATATAGTATGACACCTTTATTTTTGCAATATCCGGCGTGCAGTACATGCCAGAAAGCTAAGAAATGGCTAATCGAAAATAACATTGAGTACACTAACCGGCTCATTGTGGAAGATAACCCTACGGTGGAAGAGTTGAAAGCATGGATTCCACGAAGTGGATTGCCAATAAAGAAATTCTTCAACACAAGCGGTTTGGTATATAAAGAACTGAAACTGAGCGAGAAGCTGCCTTCCATGACTGAGGAAGAACAAATCGCATTGCTGGCAACAAACGGTAAGCTGGTGAAACGCCCGTTAGTAGTGACAGACAGCTTCGTTCTGGTAGGTTTTAAGCCCGATGAATGGGAAAAATTAAAATAATTGGAAATTTATTTACCCTAATATTTGCTGGTTCGGAAGTTTATACTACCTTTGCAGCCGCAAACACGGGAGTAGCTCAGTTGGTAGAGCACCGGTCTCCAAAACCGGGTGTCGGGAGTTCGAGCCTCTCCTCCCGTGCAAGGTCAAATAGCTGTAAGTATAATGCTTACAGCTATTTTTATATATAAAAAGCGGCTTCCAATTTAATATGGAAGCCGCTTTCATTCGAAAGTTGTGTTTTTAAAGGCGATGTTTCCTCAAGAGGAAAGCACTTTTCTTTATTCGTTCACTCAAATCGAGTAAACTATCTGATAATAAATCAATTTCATCGTCAGTAAAGGTAGCAACCTTGTTATTAACATGATAACCATTCATACGCTGACTGAACCAAGAACGCGACTTATTAAAATATTCTTCAGCAATATAAGACCAAGTAATAGCCGGAACAATATCTTTCAATGCTTGCTTGAAATCATATTCATCAATCAACGCTTGTGACTGGTCTATTGTTTGCTGAGCTTTATTGGAAAGAATCTCAGCAAATTCACGTTTTTCCTCTTCCGTTTTCCCTGATAAGGTATGAGCTATTTTACCCTGGAACTGTCTCCGTTGTTCATCTGTCTCCAGCTGGAGAAATTCATTCAACAAATTATTTATCTCTCTATCTGTTCCCATAACAAACATTTTTATATGATTGAGTTTTTAAAGCACCCCCTCAATACATGAGGAGGTTAATGTTAGTCTTTCAGTTGTTTGAGGAGTTCGATCAGCTTATCCAGTTGAATATCGATCAACCTCTCTAACTCTCTTTGTGGGTATCCTTGCTTCAACAATTCCTCCACACTTTGAGCATAGAACTGCAAGCATCGCTTAACATGCTCTATGTGAGCCTTTAGCTCTTCCTGATTGTCAAACATCGCTTTAAAAACACAGTACAAACATAATAAACATTTGTTTATCAGCAAAACTATTGCAGATAAATCCGTCCTTTAAATTGATTCTTTAACACTTAGATACCTTCTTATAGCGTCTATACACTCTTTCCTAATTGTAATCGTTAATCACTTATGGTTTTCTCCTGCTTCATCCCTTTGGCAGTTTCTACCAAACGGATAAATTCTCTTCTGTATCCTTTTTCATCATTATCCAATCCCTGTTTGGCAAGGCCGATCACTTTATCATAGTTTGCCTCTCCTTTAAAGTCAGAGTCCCGAAGCAGCTGACCGAACATAGCCACGGCAGAAGCGAAGCGGAAATCGGAAGAAACATTATTTCCTTTATTATCCACAAAGGGAACTTCCATCTTTTTGCTGACGTCCTTGTCCGGAGCTTTATAGCGCAGTTTCACGGTCAGCAATTCATTAGAGCCGGTCGGCTGCACCGTCTCTTTTTGTTTCTTCTGATATTTCAGATCATCTATCTTTCCTACGTAGTCATTCTTTACGCCTACGGGAATCACTTCATAGAAAGCTGTCACCGTATGTCCGGCTCCCAATTCTCCGGCATCTTTGGCGTCATTATTAAAGTCTTCGTCTTTCAGCAAACGGCTCTCATAACCAACCAAACGATATGCCTGCACCTGAGCCGGATTAAATTCCACTTGCAGTTTTACGTCCTTCGCCACCGTATGAAGCGTAGCGCCAAACTCACCCACCAGGACACGATTGGCTTCCTGCAAATTATCGATATAAGCATGATTTCCATTCCCTTTTTCTGCTAAAGCCTGACCTTTATTGTCTTTATAGTTACCCATTCCATAACCTAGCACACTCAGGAATACTCCGCTCTTACGTTCCTTTTCTATCAACTGTTCCAAACCTTCCACAGAAGAAACACCTACATTGAAATCTCCGTCGGAACAAAGAATGATCCGATTGTTTCCTTTAGGAAGGAAGTTCTGTTTAGCCACTTTATAAGCCAGTTGGATACCTGCGCCGCCGGCCGTAGAGCCACCGGATGTCAGTTCGTCTATCGCATCACGTATTTTCTGTTTGTCACTGCCCGGAGTAGATTCCAGTTTTACGCTGGCGTTGCCTGCATACACAACGATGGCTACTTTATCTTTTTCACGCAGGTTATTAACTAATAGCTTCAGAGATGACTTCACCAGATCCAGACGGGTAGGTCCCCACATAGAACCGGATACATCAATCAAGAATACCAGATTAGATTCCGGAAGTTTGTCAGTCGGAATTTCCCTTGCTTTCAGTCCGATACGTACCAGACGATGATCAGCATTCCAGGGGCAAACACCTGCTTCCATTGTTATCTTCACCGGATCACTTCCGGTCGGCTTCGCATAATCGTAGGAGAAATAATTCACTAACTCTTCCGTACGGATAGCATCGGCCACCGGCAAGGTACCGCTGTTGATCATACGACGCATATTACTGTAAGAAGCGGCATCCACATCAATAGAGAAAGTAGAAAGCGGAGATTCTCCTACCTGCTTAAAACCATTTTCACTGATCGATTTATATTCTTCCGTATTTACTGCATCCATACGTACGGACGGGTGTCTGAGACTTGCCAGATTGACGGTTGATATGGCACCGGTAACAGCTACCTTTCGCTGGCTGCCGTATCCGACGACAACACATTCTTCCAATACATCAGAACTGGCCTTAAGACTTACGTCCATCTTTGCAGAGAATACGACTTTTTCCACTTTATCAAAACCAATATAGCTGAAGATAAGAGTTTCCCCTTTGTTTGCTTCAATCCTGTACTGCCCTTGTAAGTTCGTAACAGCTCCACGGGATGTTCCCTTGACCGTCACCGCACATCCTACCAACGGCGAACCGTCTGATCCGTCCGTCACCGTTCCCTTTACGATCAAAGGCTGTGCCCATACTGTACCACCCAATGTAGTAATCACTAACATCACCGTGAGCATCATTGCTCTGAGTTGATTTGTCTTCATAACTTTATCTTTTTAAAATGTTACAATTAATCCGCTTTTACTATAGAGATGCAGATTCCACACGGATTCCATAAACCAACTGAAGTTTTTTTTATTTTCATTGAAAAGAGCACGCTTTTCAAAATAATCCTTCATTCTTTTGCTGCTTCTAAGATGATGTGTATATTTGCGAACAATAAACATTCATAAACATGAAACATGAAGTCGATGGAAGGCGGGAAATAGCCTCACGAAACACCGCTTGGGCTAACATTATCGCCCGTAAACTAACCGGTTGGGGCATCACTCCCAACCAGATTTCAATGATGAGTGTATTCTTCGCTTTGGCTGGTTGCCTTCTGCTGACAGGCACTGTTATCTATCCCGATTTCAATAAATACGTCGCTTATATTCTGTTCATCGTCTGTATGCAGTCGCGGTTACTATGCAATCTGTTTGACGGAATGGTGGCTATAGAAGGAGGAAAGAAAAGTGCCAACGGAGATTTATACAATGATATGCCCGACCGATTCGCCGATGTCTTGTTTATCATTCCTGTAGGCTATGTAGCCGGAGGATTCGGGATAGAACTGGGATGGCTTGCCGCCCTGCTTGCCGTAATGACCGCTTATTTCCGCTGGATAGGAGCTTACAAGACACAACAGCATTTCTTTAACGGCCCGATGGCGAAGCAACATCGTATGGCTTTACTGACACTGTGCTTTGTGATTGCCACCTGCACCATTCACTGGGGATATGAACAAATCGTGTGCCTCATTACTCTTATACTAATGAATATCGGTCTGATCGCCACTCTTATACACCGTTTATATCTTATGTCTCACACAAACAACGAAGCGAAATGAAACAACTGTTAGACAAATTATTCCCTACGCTAAGCGATGAGTTGATTATTGTAATCACCCTTATTATCTGTTTGCTGGTGACGGCAAGCATCGCCCTCTTTCTGGTAAAAAAGCTGTCGCCGAAAACCAATATCAGCGAACTGGTTGCCCGTACCCGCTCATGGTGGATTATGGCGGCAATGTTTATCGGTGCCGTTTTCATCAGCTACGACATTTCTTATTTTTTTCTTGCATTTCTCTCTTTTATAGCGTTCAGAGAACTTTATTCGGTATTAGGATTCAGAGAGGCAGACCGCCGTGCACTGTTCTGGGGCATATTGGCTATTCCTATCCAATACTATCTTGCTTATATCGCGTGGTATGGGGCATACATCATATTCATCCCCGTAGTTATGTTCCTGTTATTGCCATTACGACTGGTATTGAAAGGCGATACACACGGAATCACTAAATCCATCGCTTTGCTGCAATGGATTCTGATGCTTTCTGTATTTGGTATCAGCCACCTCGCTTATCTTCTCTCGTTACCCGAATTGCCGGGCTTCAATGCGGGAGGACGCGGACTGCTGATGTTCCTCGTGTTCCTTACAGAAATCAACGATATCATGCAGTTCGTCTGGGGAAAACTCTTCGGACGTCACAAAATTCTGCCCAAAGTGAGTCCCAACAAAACATGGGAAGGCTTTTTGGGAGGTGTCGTCAGCACTACAGTTATAGGATACTTTCTGGGATTCCTCACTCCGCTCTCCACGCCCAACGTAATTCTGGTCAGCGCCCTCATTGCCATTGCCGGATTTGCGGGAGATGTAGTCATCTCGGCCATCAAACGTGATAAAGGCATCAAAGACATGGGAGACAGCATCCCCGGTCATGGTGGAGTATTCGACCGCATAGACTCCCTGTCCTATACAGCTCCGGTGTTCTTCCACCTCGTTTATTACATAGCTTATTAGCCGGCAAACTATGAAAAAAAGATTCATGCAGTCTGCCATGATGCAGATACTATATAAAGGTATATTCCGGTGGTTTCTGAAACTGATCGTGGGAGTCCAGTTCCCCGATACCCGATTCCTCCGAAAGGAAGGACAATTCATCATCCTTGCCAATCACAACAGCCATCTAGATACACTCAGCCTGCTTTCTTCCCTACCCGGCAACCTTTTGTGGAAAGTAAAACCCGTAGCCGCGGAAGATTACTTCGGAAGAACCCGGTTTCAGGCCGCTTTCAGCAATTACTTCATCAACACCCTTCTCATCAGAAGAAAAGGAGAAAAGGACTCGGAGCACGACCCACTCCGGAAAATGCTCGATGCCATCGATGAAGGATACTCGCTGATTCTTTTTCCCGAAGGTACAAGAGGGAAACCCGAACAAATGGGAAAAATAAAGTCCGGCATAGCCCGTATCTTGTCTCTGCGACCGGAACTGAAATATATACCGGTTTTCATGACCGGCATGGGACGTTCACTCCCCAAGGGAGAATTAATCTTATTGCCTTACAAGGCATCCATCTTTTACGGAACGCCTGCCGTAGCCGGAAGCACAGACGTTCATGAGATTCTAAAACAGATAACGGATGATTTTGAGATGATGAAAGATAAATATCAGGTAGTAACAGAAGACGACGAATAGAGAAAGTGCTGTTCAATGTACGAAACATATCGAAGCTATCGGACGAGGAACTACTGACCCATTATATAAAGTCCGGGGATACGGAATATTTCGGTGAACTATACAACCGTTATATCCCGCTAACGTACGGACTTTGCCTGAAATATCTGCAAGATGAAGACCAAGCGCAGGAAGCGGTGATGCAGATGTTTGAAGACCTGTTACCTAAAATAATCAATTATGAGATAAAAGCATTCAAGCCGTGGCTCTATCGGGTGGCGAAGAACCATTGCCTGCAACTGTTACGAAAGGAAAACAAAGAAATTCCGCTGGATTATACCATTAATATTATGGAATCCGACGAATTTCTGCATCTATTAAGTGAAGAGGAAAGTTCGGAAGAGCAGCTGAAAGCATTGCATCACTGTCTGGAAAAGCTGCCCGAAGAACAAAGGACCAGCATTACACGTTTCTTCCTGGAAGAAATGTCGTATGCGGATATTGTCGAACAAACCGGATTTACTCTGAATAACGTGAAAAGCTATATCCAGAACGGAAAGCGAAACTTAAAAAATTGTATTAAGAAACAAGCCCTATGAAACTATTGGACTACATACGAGGACTCCGCAAAGGAAAAGAGGCGCATCGACTGGAAAAAGAGTCGATGAAAGACCCTTTTCTGGCTGACGCGATGGATGGGTACCACCAAGTAGAAGGGGACCACGAAGAACAGATTAATAAATTGCGGATGAAGGTAAACGCCCATTCGGCAAAGAAAAGAAATACGTATGCCGTCACCTGGAGCATTGCCGCCTGCCTGATTATAGGAATCGGAATCAGCAGTTACTTCCTGTTTCTGAAACAGAACGTTGGAGAGGATGTGTTTATAGCTAAAGAGCAGCCCTCTGCCACTGCAACTGTTCCTGCTCACAAAGAAGACACTTCCCTATCCGCTCCAAAGATGGAACCGGATTCCGGTCGCCCTTCTGCCACAAAGGAAACGGTCGAAAAAGATATAATCGCCAAGACAAGGCAGGATTCTCCATCCCAAAGTACACCTTCGGGGGCTCCTTCCGCAACGGTTCCTAAAGCAGTGGCTTCTAAAGCAGCGACTCCCCAAGCAACGCCTGCCGGAACTCCGATAATGGAAGAAATGGTTGCTCCGGCAGAAGAGCTGGAAGAAGCGGCTATCACAACGGTTACAGATACTTCTTTCCTGGATGCCAACAGGAAAAAGATGAAAGTGGCTCAATTAACCACCCAAATGAACAACATGATCAAAGGGAAAGTGACGGACGACAAAGGAGAACCACTCATCGGAGCTAACGTCACTTACAAAGGAGCAACTTATGGAGCGATAACGGATATCAACGGAGAATTCTCCTTGCCCAAAAAGGAAGGTTATGAGATATTAACTGCACATTATATTGGCTATAATCCGGTTAGTATACCAGCAGACACCAGTAAGACTATGCTGATAGCTATGAGTGAAAATAAAACAACACTGAATGAAGTCGTAGTAACAGGATATGGCGCACAGAAAAAGGTAGCTGTGACGGGAGCCATTTCTACCGTATCCATCAAAGATTTGAAAAAAGCTTCGGGTACATTACAGAAATCAGATACATTAAAAGACGCTGTTATCTCCCAAAAGGCCGATAGTTTACAGGGTCCTGTCGTTCCGGAACCCGTGACAGGAATGAAGCAATATAAAAAGTATCTGAAAAAGAATCTGGCATACCCTGCGGACGACGCTTGCGCAGAAGTCAAAGGCAAAGTTACCTTGACTTTCTTTGTTAACAAAGAAGGGCGTCCCTTCGACATTAAAGTCAAGGAAAGTCTTTGCAAGTCTCTGGATAAGGAGGCCATACGCCTGATTCAAGAAGGTCCGGACTGGACTTACGGAAACCAATCGGCAGAAATCACAGTGAAATTCCACAAGTAATGTGGCCGGCAGAGTTCTTATGAGAGCTGACTTTTTATGAATTAGCTTTCTTATGAATGATGAATACAACAAGAATTATACTCACTTTAATAAGAAAAAGTTCTCAAGCCCATGAGAAAAGATTCTCATAGGCTTGAGAATTATTTCTCATCGCAATGAGTATTTTTTCTCATAGCCTTGAGAATTTTTTCTCATTGCGATGAGAATGGTTTGAGAATAATAAGCGCCTGTCAGTCGTTATAAGATTCTAAATCCAAGTTCCTTTACGCCACAGGAATTCCAACGGTCCTTGTTTATGACGGGCAAGCCACCAGCGGCTGAATATCAACTGAATAGTGAAGATAAGCAATGCAATCAGCAGGCTTCCCGTTACTCCTGCATACTTGTACATTGACAGTCCGAATCCGTAATAGATGGTTACTCCCATGATTGACTGAGAAATATAGTTTGTCAGACTCATGCGGCCGTAAGGAATCAGCAGACTTTGCCAGCTATATCCTGTATCCTTCTTAAACCAAAGCAAGGTAAAGACAGAAACAAGAATGACCATAAAAGCAAAGTTGGCATAAGACGGAACAGCAATCTTATACGGAACCATTATAGATGGGTTTGTAATCAAAGCGGGTATAAAAGTTTTCAAGCAATAGAGAGGAATAAATGCAAGGATAGCACCTGTCAGCATCTTCTTCCAGAAACGCAGGGACTCTTCGCTTTTCATAAAATACTTCCGGCGTCCTAAAAGCATTCCGAACATGAATAAAGCTGCCGTCTGGAACAGGCGACCGTTTTCTACTTGCCAGATATTGCTATACATCTGTCCGTCAGTGATATTGGAACGGAGTACTTCAAAGAAACTGCCATTGGATGTCACTTCCTGAGCAAGTTTATAATAAGGAATAAAATGCCCTGTTGACGGTACATACTCCGGATTGATCATTGCATAGATGGCACGCCCCCATTCATAAGGTTGCAAAAGTAAGATGGCAGCAATCCAAAAGACCGTCTTATCTTTGAGCTTGCAAACAGGAATCAAGGCAAAGCCGACTACTGCATAAAGCAAAAGAATATCCCCGTTGTAGAACAAGGCATGTAACTGTGCAAACAGGAAAAGCAGGCACATCCGCCACGCAAATCGTCCACGGAAATCTGTTCCGCGCTTTTCCGCATTATGAAACTGGATATAGAAACTAAATCCGAACAACAAAGAGAACGTAGCGTATGCCTTCCCTGCAAACAGGAAGAACATGGTATCCCACGCATACTTATCTATGGTCTGCAACCATGCCGGCAACGTATAATCCAGCGGTAAAAACAGATTATAGTGTTCAAGGTTGTGCAACAATACAATAGCCAGCAGGGCAAATCCGCGCAGAGCATCTACTACTCCAAGCCGTTCAGTCGTTTTAAGTGTTTGAGTCATCAGATATGTTTATTCATGATTACTAATTAGGCAGTAAAAATAGTAGAAATATCTGAAGTACAAAAGTTTATAAATATTAATTATATCAACTCATAGCTTGCCATTTGTATCGGCATATCCAGATTATGAAGCACTTTTTCCAGCAAAATACCTTCCCGGTTGTCATACTCATAGCCAAAGGTTGCCCGAATCCCTTGCAGAATAAACTGGGTAGCACGATCCAACGCCATCGGAAGACTGTCTCCCTGCATCAAGGAGCCGGTGATCACACTTGTGAATGTATCCCCTGTACCCGGATAGTGGGCAGGCAGATAAGGGCAAGTCACTTTCCAGTAGCGATTTCCCTGACGATTGTAGGCATATACGGAAGTCTTATGAGGCTCATCGTGCACCGGAACACTGGTGATAATAACCACCTGCGGACCTTTGTCGGACAGGAGACGGAGATATTCTTTCAGTTCCTCATCCGTACTATCCGCTTTATACGGTTCGTCCAGCAAATAAAACAGTTCTGTCAGATTCGGTGTGATCACATCCGCTTTGGTTATCAGATGACGCATTTCTTTCACCATCTCCATATCAAAGTTGGTATAAAGCCGGCCGTTATCACCCAGCACCGGATCGGCTACTATCAGACTATCCGGCTGACGGAAATCCTTGATGAAATCGGAAACAATCTGAATCTGCCTCGGGGAACCCAGATAACCGGTATAAATAGCGTCAAACTGAACTTCCAGCTTCTTCCATTCGGCTATGATCTTCGGCATTTCATCCGTCAGGTCCAGAAAGGAGAAGTCGGGATACTGCGTATGGTTGGACAATACCGCCGTAGGAAGCGGACAAACCTGAAAACCCATAGAAGATAAGATAGGAATAACGACTGTCAGAGAAACACGTCCCATCCCCGAAAGGTCATGAACGGCAGCTATCTTCTTTACTTTATTTGCATACATACTGTTTTTATTATTTAGACGATTATAGTGAGACTGATTAAAAAGTCGATAGTATCCACATTCTCCTCCTTCGGGAAGGAGGAGTACCCGTAGGGGGAGGTGGTAGGTAAGCATATAACATATTCATTATTATTAATTTATGTATTCGCCTACCACCTCGGTCTTCGACCACTCCTCCTTCCAGAAGGAGGAGAATATGGATACTACCGACTTTTTAATCTGCCCCTAAGCTTCTATTGTTTTAAATCCAAATTTATTTTAGAGTAATAAAGCGGAGTTACGTCAATATGACCAAAACCTCCCGTGCTCCATGCGCTCCCATGACCAATGCCTGTTCGATGTCCGCCGTCTTTGACGGGCCGGAAATAAAGGTACCGAACTGATATTCCTGTCCGTCCAGTTTGCGATAAGCATCGTACATGGTATCCACAATCTTATTCCGGTCGATCAGAATCACCAGTTTCTCCGAAATAAAATAAATCGCTTTATACTTCACGGTTTGCGGTATCCAGACAGCGCCGTTCTCCGCTACTCCGATCTCTCCCCGAATAACGGAGACCTCAGTACCGTCCAGTTCTTTCGGGTCGTTCACCATATCCGGATTGAAAGTTGCGCAAGATATATCCGGCAATACGGAAGCGATGCGCATCGCATCCGGATACGTCCGGCGAATGACGGCATTCACATCTTCGCCTTCACCCAATACCACTGCCGTACCGCCTACCGCACGGCTGATAGCGCAAAATTGCTCCATTTTGTCCGGATACGTCAAACGTTTCATATCTGCTATATCCGGTTTTTCGTAGCGTGTCTGCGTATGCTTGCGGATGCTCGCCAATATTTCTTCTCTGCTGCTCATTTTGATTCCTCCTTTCCCTGTACCTCGTTTTTCTTCCACATTTCGTTGAATGACTCTTTGGCAAATTCCGGCAGTTCGCGTCCTTTGCCCCAATCGTCAAAGTCATTGTATTTCATAAAGCGTGGCAGGCCGTTTACCATCGGAGCCGCCCATAAAGCCGCATTGAACAATGCAGGACGCTCCATCAGGAACTTCATGCCACCGGACATTATCTTCTTTCCGGTATTCGCCTTTCCCAATCCGTCAAGGTCTTGACGCCACTTGTAAATCTGTTCTGCCAAATCCACTTTTACCGGACAGACATCAGAACAGGACATACACAAGGAGCAGGCGGAAAGATTATCATAATACTTCTCCGGATCATGAGCCATCCCCAGATTGATACCGATAGGGCCGGGTATAAAGTAAGTGTAGGAGTATCCCCCACTCCGGCGATAGACCGGACAGGTATTCATACAGGCACCGCAACGGATACAGTTTAATGTCTTGATATGGTCGGGCTTGGAAAGGATCGTACTCCGGCCGTTATCCACAATAATAATATGATATTCGCCACCTTCACGCGGACGGCGGTAATGAGAAGTATAGGTAGTCACCGGCTGTCCGGTTGCCGAACGTGCCAGCAGACGGGTGAACACACCCAGCGCATCCAGATCCGGCACGATCTTCTCCATGCCGAAAGCGGCTATATTCAACTTCGGATAAGAAGTACCCATATCGGCATTCCCTTCATTGGTGCAGACTACAATGTCTCCGGTAGAGGCTACGGCAAAGTTGGCACCCGTCATGGCGGCTTCCGCATTCAAAAAGAGGTGGCGCAGATTCTTGCGTGCGGCATGAGTAAGGTAGGTCGGGTCGAAGTTTCCTTTTTCCGTCCCCATCTCCTTTTCAAACAGTTCTCCCACTTGCTCCCGTTTGATGTGGATAGCAGGAAGAACGATATGGCTCGGTTCGAGATGCATCAATTGCAGAATACGCTCGCCCAAGTCGGACTCTACCACGTCTATTCCGCGTTCCATCAAGAAGGGATTCAACCCGCACTCTTCGGCAAGCATCGACTTGCTCTTGATGAAATGATGTACATTATGCTCATTCAGTATTTCGTACACAATGGCACAATATTCGTCCGCATCTTTTGCCCAGTGCACAATCGCTCCGTTGGCAGTGGCGTTCTTTTCAAACTCCTGCAAGAGTTCTTCGAGGTGGCTGTTGGAATACAGTTTCAGTTCACAGGCCTTGTTGCGAAGCTCTTCCCATTCGGGAACTTCCTTGCTCATCTTGTCCCTTTTGGCTCGGACCATCCAAAGGGTTTCGTTATGCCATGCTGCCATCTTGCTGTCCTGCAAGAACTTTTCGGCAGCCTTTGAATGTTTGGTACTCATGATTGCGACGCTAAAATTTCGACAATGTGGATAATTTGAATCGGCAGATGCTCCCGTTTGATCACACCTTGCATGTGCATCAGGCAGGAACTGTCCGCTCCGACAATGTATTCGGCTCCGGTAGCCATGTGGTCTTTCACCTTGTCACGCCCCATGCAGACGGACACCGCCTGCTCTTCTACGGCAAACATACCGCCAAACCCGCAACATTCGTCTATATGGCTGGGCTCGAAAACTTCGATGCCTTCGACCATATCGAGCAGATCACGCAATTTGTTGTAATAAGGGATATTTAACTCGCTGGGAGCGGAAATCAAGAGTTCACGCACACCGTGGCAACTGTTGTGGATGCTGACTTTATGCGGGAAGCGTGCGGGTATCTTCGTCGGTTTAAGTACATCATGGATAAACTCGCAGATATCATAAATCTTCCCCGCACTCCGACAGACATGCCCTTCTTTTTCAAGGATACCGGGATGATTCTCTTTCACAAATGCCACACAACTGGCGGAAGGGCCGACAATGTAATCGTACTCCCGGAACAGATCGTCAAAACGGAGCGCCAGCTTCATCGATTCATCTTCAAAACCGGCATTCGCCATCGGTTGTCCGCAACAGGTCTGATCCAACGGATAATCGACATCTACTCCTAAACTTTTCAATAGTTTATACGATGCTACCCCCACATTGGGATAGATAGCATTGATATAACAAGGAATAAATAAACCTACTTTCATAATTATATTACGTAAAATTTAGATGCATCCTCTGCTACTACATCCGTTTTATCAGCTTACCGGATGTCAATTAGTTTGTGCGTTTGCAGGCTTAGTCTCCATTTAGGATGTCGCATTACACAGTCCACTGTCAAAGCAGTGTTATTACAAGAACAAGGCTGGAGGAAAAAATGTTCAGCGGGAAGCAGTTCATAAATACTTATATCTTGCCCTTCGTAGACAACTTTCACTTCATTCATCCGGGTAATCCCTAATTTGACACCCTGCTTGGGCGAACAGGTCACCCAGTCGATGGACTCCGGCAGCGGTCGCGTGCCGTTGGTTTCGATACAAACGTATTTGCCCGCTTCGTGCAGACGGTCGATCAGCGCGTCGTCTATCCAGAGCGAAGGTTCTCCCCCTGTGAGGATGACGGTAACGGCGGGATATTTACTGACTTCGGCTATGATTTCGTCGTCAGTCATCAAGGTGCCTGCTTCGTGTTGTGTGTCGCAAAAACTGCATTTCAGGTTGCATCCGGAAAAACGGATGAAGACTGCCGGAGTACCTGTGTGGTAGCCTTCACCCTGTAGACTGTAAAAGATTTCATTAATCTTTCTCATCATTCGAACTGTTCTAAAATTTCTATTGTCTATTCTGTCTCTCCTGCTGCCGAAGTTTTCTCGTTTGCCGTAGCATCTTTCTCGTAGATGACGATGTTTCCTTCGGACTCCTGCACTTCTACTTTATAGCATTGCGGAATCTGCTTGCAAACCCATCGGGCAATGTTTTCTGCTGTCGGATTGAATGGAAGTACTTCATTCAGATTCTGATGGTCCAGTTTCTCCGTGACCACTTCTTTGATTCGGGTGAAATCCACCACCATTCCTTCGGAGTTGAGCCGTGAGGAACGGCAATAGACAGTGATAATCCAGTTGTGACCGTGTAGACTGGCGCATTTACTGCGATACGGAAGTACCAGCTTGTGAGAAGCTGATATCTCCATGCGTTTGATTACTGTAAACATGGCTGTATATATTTAATATAGTTACAAGCATCTAATGTCACCTCGATGCAAGGACAAAGGTAATATAAAAAGAGCTTTCATCCAGCAAACCCGATTATTTTTTCCTGTTTTTACACTATCTTTGCCGAATGAAAACTCTTTATATTGTTTTAGGAAGCATATCTCTCGGACTCGGCATTCTCGGCATCTTTCTGCCGTTACTGCCCACTACCCCTTTTCTGTTACTGACCGCCGCACTTTATTTCAAAGGGTCGCCACGATTATATAACTGGTTGCTGAATCACCGGCACTTCGGCCCGTACATCCGCAATTTCCGGGAAAACAAGGCAATACCGCTCCGCGCCAAGATTATCTCCCTTGTGCTGATGTGGGGAACGATGCTCTATTGCATCTTCTTCCTGATTCCGTTCCTATGGGTGAAAATTCTTCTGGGACTGATAGCGGCAGGAGTCACCTATCATATTCTTTCTTTCAAGACATTGAAATAGTTCGAAAGCCCCTGACGGGCGTCGGCAAGTTTGTCCTCCCAATGTTTCACGGAGTTTTGTCCGATAATGTCGGTCACATACTTCACGGAGATAAAAGGAATCTCTTTGGAACGGCAGACGAAGGCTTGCGCATACGCTTCCATGTCGACGACATCTCCGCTTACGTGAGTCAGTTCCGTCAGGAAACCATCTCCCGTATTACAGATTCCCTCTTCCGTCCAATGCTTGCAAAAGCCTTTTGTTTCGAGCAAAGCGGAAGAATCTATTTCGCATTCCATACCTAGTCCGGCAAGTTTCTGCATATCGCGGTCTATAAATTTGCGGCAGACAAAGATATCCCCTACCTGATGATTGACTGTTCCTGCACTTCCGAGATTCAAAACGAGATCGGGCTGCACCTGGCGGATCGCTTCTGCCAGATGAAAGGCGGACTTCACTTTTCCGATCCCCGTACGGATGTAATAAGGCTCTACATCGGGCCACTTTATCTCTACAAATTCGCCTTGAACGGCATACGTTACTAATATTTTCAGCATAAGTTTTCTGTATAAAAAGACATTACCAGATGCAAAAATAAGCATTTATACTCGAAATGGTCAGAGATTGTTCTAAAATGATCAGTTTTTAATGATGGTTGCTTTCGCCGTTCGCTAACTTTGCCTACATAACTTAAAAACAAAATATCATGACTCAAAACTCTATTGCGGACAACCGGATGGTCTGGCTGGATGTTGTCCGTTGCGTCGCCATGCTAATGGTAATCGGCGTACATTGCATTGACCCTTTTTACATTTCTCCTACGATGCGCGTTATTCCCGAGTACACACATTGGGCAGCCATCTACGGTTCGCTTCTCCGTCCTTCGGTTCCCTTATTCGTAATGATGACCGGATTACTGCTGCTACCGGTCAGGCAACAGCCTTTAGGCACTTTTTATAAGAAGCGCATCTTCCGCGTACTTTTCCCGTTCCTCATCTGGTCGGTACTTTACAGTATGTTCCCCTGGTTCACGGGGCTGCTGGGTCTGCCCAAAGAAATCATCGGCGACTTCTTCTGCTATACTCAGGGACATGAGTCGCAAAGCCTCATCGATTCTCTGAAAGATGTAGCCATGATACCGTTCAACTTCAGCCATAAGGAGAACCATATGTGGTATATCTATCTGCTCATCGGATTGTATCTTTATATGCCTTTCTTCTCTGCATGGGTAGAGCGGGCAAGCAACAAAACCAAACAAATTTTCCTTTTCATCTGGATTGTTTCCCTGTTTATCCCGTATATCCGCGAATATGTAGCCAATATGCTTTTCGACCGGAGCGGCTATGTATTCGGCACTGACACGTGGAACGAGTTCAGTATGTTCTACTACTTTGCCGGATTCAACGGCTACCTGCTGTTGGGACATTATCTGAAAGAAGGCGGCAACGGAAATGCACTAAAAATTTTCTGGCCTTTTAGTGGTTCGTCAAAAGATGATCGTCTTACTAATGATTGGAGTGTTTGGAAGACATTCCTCATTTGTGCCGTGATGTTTGCCATTGGATATTATGTGACGTACACAGGGTTCAGCACAACTGCCGCCAACCCGAATGCTACGGAGACTGAGATGGAACTGTACTTCACATTCTGTAGTCCGAACGTGTTGCTGATGACTTTAGCCATGTTCCTGATGTTGCAGAAAGTAGTGATCAATACACCTGTCATCGTCAAAGCATTAGCCAACATGACCCAATGCGGTTTTGGAATTTATATGGTACACTACTTTGTAGTAGGTCCGTTCTTTCTGCTGATAGGTCCTTCGGAAATTCCAATTCCGTTGCAGGTTCCGTTGATGGCAGTTTGTATTTTCCTTTGCAGCTGGGCATTCACTGCGTTACTATATAAGCTGATGCCTCACAAGGCAAAGTATATAATGGGATAAAGAAACTAAAAAAGATATACGATGAAAATTAAAGTTGGTCTTATTGGATTCGGTCGAATGGGACGATTTTATTTGAAAGAGATGCAGAAAAGCGGAAGATGGGAAGTCGCATACATTTGCGACATCAATCCCGACTGCCGCGAACTGGCAAAGCAATTGTCGCCCGAATCGAAAATACTCGAAAATGAACAGGAAATGTTCGATGATGAAAGTGTACAGGTAGTGGGACTCTTCGCGTTGGCAGATTCAAGGCTTGACCGGATTGAAAAGGCTATCAAATACGGGAAACATATCATCTCCGAGAAACCGGTATCAGACACCATAGACAAAGAATGGAAAGTAGTGGACATCACCGAGAAAGCCAGTTGTTTTTCTACCGTCAATTTGTATCTCCGCAACGCCTGGTATCATCAGACTATCAAACAGTTTATCGATCAGGGCGAGATCGGCGAACTTGCCATTCTGCGAATCTGCCACATGACTCCGGGTCTCGCACCGGGCGAAGGTCACGAATATGAAGGCCCTGCCTTCCATGACTGCGGAATGCATTATGTAGACATTGCACGCTGGTATGCCGGATGCGAATACAAGACATGGCATGCACAGGGCGTCAATATGTGGAGTTATAAAGACCCTTGGTGGGTACAGTGTCACGGGACATTCCAGAACGGTGTTGTTTTTGATATCACTCAGGGGTTTGTGTACGGACAATTATCCAAAGATCAGACTCATAACTCATACGTGGATATCATCGGTACCAAAGGTATCGCCCGAATGACACATGACTTCAAGACAGCTGTCGTCGATCTGCGTGGAGTGACACAGACCCATCATATAGAGAAGCCGTTCGGTGGAAAAAACATCGATGTGCTGTGCGACTTATTCGCCGACTCCATAGAGACCGGAATCAGAAATCCCAAACTACCGCTCATACGTGATTCAGCCATCGCATCGGAATATGCATGGACCTTTTTGCACGATGCCCGCACGCATGACCTTCCTGCCATCGGTGAATTGAAAACACTTGAGCAAATATGGGAAAGAAGAAGAAATATGAAAAATGGATACGGATTACTCCGAAAACCATAACGAACATTCAATAAAACAAGAAACTGAAATCAATTATTAACTCTTAAAAATAAAACCATGTCAGACTTTTCAAGAAGAAAATTTCTTAAAACGGGAGCCGCTGCTTTAGCAGGAATCACCATTGCTCCCAGCTCTATTTTAGGTATGAGCCATGGGCACGTTTCACCAACCGACAAACTGAACCTCGCAGCCGTAGGTATCGGCGGTATGGGGCATGCCAACATCAACAACGTGAAGGGTACCGAAAACATCGTAGCCCTTTGTGACGTAGACTGGAAATATGCCAAAGGCGTATTCGATGAATTCCCGAATGCGAAGAAATACTGGGATTACCGCAAGATGTACGATGAAATGGGCAAATCCATTGACGGCGTAATCATTGCTACCGCCGACCATACTCATGCCATCATCACGGCAGACGCCATGACAATGGGCAAGCACGTATACTGCCAGAAACCGTTGACTCACTCCGTTTACGAATCCCGTTTGCTGACCAAGCTGGCCGCCTCTACCGGAGTAGTTACTCAAATGGGTAATCAGGGAGCATCGGGCGAAGGTACCGACCTGGTTTGCGAATGGATATGGAATGGAGAAATCGGTGAAGTAACCAAAGTGGAATGCGCCACCGACCGTCCTATCTGGCCGCAAGGACTGAATGCACCCGAAAAGGCGGACCGCATCCCCAACACATTGAACTGGGATCTTTTCACCGGACCTGCCAAACTGAACCCGTACAACAACGTTTATCATCCCTGGAACTGGCGCGGATGGTGGGATTACGGTACAGGTGCACTGGGTGATATGGCCTGCCATATTCTGCATCAGCCGTTCAGAGCTCTGAAACTGGGTTATCCTACCAAGGTGGAAGGTTCTTCTACATTATTACTGAGTGCCTGCGCTCCTCAGGCCCAGCACGTGAAGATGATTTTCCCCGCCCGCGACAATATGCCGAAAGTTGCCTTGCCGGAAGTTGAGGTGCACTGGTATGACGGCGGTATGATGCCAGAACGTCCGAAAGGTTTCCCGGAAGGAAAACAACTGATGGGTCCCGGTGGTGGTCTGACTATTTTCCACGGAACAAAAGATACATTGATTTGCGGCTGCTACGGAGAACAACCTTTCTTGTTGTCAGGCCGTGTGCCCAATGCACCGAAAGTATGCCGCCGTGTCAAGTGTTCTCATGAGATGGACTGGGTACGCGCTTGTAAGGAAGACAAATCCAACCGCGTGATGCCGAAAGCGGATTTCTCCGAATCGGGACCGATGAATGAAATGGTGGTAATGGGTGTATTGGCTATCCGTCTGCAAGGCTTGAACAAGACATTGGAATGGGACGGCGCTAATATGTGCTTCACCAATATCGGTGATAACGAAACACTCAGAACCTGCATTAAGGACGGATTTACGATTCATGATGGTCACCCGTCATTCAATAAGACCTGGACAGATCCGATCAATGCGAAACAATTCGCAGCCGAACTGGTGAAACATAACTATCGCGAAGGATGGAATTTGCCTGATATGCCACGATAAGAGGAAATTAAAGATCAAAAAAATAAATTGATATTATATGAAAAAAGTATTTTACCCATTAGCTTGTTGTCTTGCAGCGGGAGTTTTAGTTTCCTGCAGCGGTCAGAAGAAATCCGGGAGTGCTCAGGAAGAGCAATCGGCAAACGAAGTAGCATTATCATATTCAAAATCATTAAAAGCGGCAGAGATGGATAGCTTGCAATTACCGGTAGATGCGGATGGTTACATCACTATCTTTGACGGCAAAACATTTAATGGATGGCGTGGTTATGGCAAGGACAGAGTTCCTTCCAAATGGACTATCGAGGACGGTTGTATCAAGTTCAACGGTTCTGGTAGCGGTGAAGCGCAGAACGGTGACGGCGGAGACCTGATCTTTGCCCACAAATTCAAAAACTTCGAACTGGAAATGGAATGGAAAGTTTCCAAAGGCGGTAACTCCGGTATCTTCTATTTAGCTCAGGAAGTGACTTCTAAAGATAAGGACGGTAACGACGTGCTCGAACCGATCTATATTTCCGCACCTGAATATCAGGTATTGGACAATGACAATCATCCGGATGCTAAATTGGGTAAAGACAATAACCGGCAGTCGGCTTCTTTATATGACATGATTCCGGCAGTTCCTCAGAATGCAAAACCTTTCGGCGAATGGAACAAGGCTAAGATCATGGTTTATAAAGGTACGGTTGTTCACGGACAGAATGACGAGAATGTACTCGAATATCACTTGTGGACCAAACAATGGACCGACCTTTTGCAGGCCAGCAAGTTCAGCCAGGACAAATGGCCGTTGGCTTTCGAACTGCTGAATAATTGCGGTGGTGAAAACCACGAAGGATTTATCGGAATGCAGGATCACGGTGATGACGTATGGTTCCGCAATATCCGCGTGAAGGTTCTTGACTAATACATCATATTATGAAAACGAACTATTTATTAGTGCTGTTCGCATTGCTGCTGGCAATTCCGCAGGCAGCAGATGCGAAAAAGAAGAAAGACATTGCCATACAACTCTATTCGGTCAGAGACATCATAAATAATGGAACCGACCTCAACGCAGTTTTGAAGAATCTGGCGCAAATGGGATACACCAGCATCGAAGCCGCCAATTATGATAATGGCAAGTTCTATGGCAAAACTCCGGAAGAGTTTAAGAATGCTGTCGAAAAGGCCGGTATGAAAGTACTGTCTTCACATTGTTCCAGAGGATTGTCGGACAAGGAAGTGGCTTCCGGAGATTTCTCCGAGTCACTGAAATGGTGGGATCAAAGCATTGCCGCCCATAAAGCAGCAGGCATGAAATACATCGTAAATCCGGGAATTGGTGTTCCTAAAACAATGAAAGAGATGAAGATGTATTGCGACTATTTCAATGAAATAGGCAAAAGATGCCAGCAGAACGGTATGAAATTCGGATATCATAATCATGCGCATGAATTTCAGAAAGTAGAAAATCAAGCGGTTATGTTGGACTATATGATTGAGAATACCAATCCTGAGTATGTCTTTTTTCAGATGGATGTATATTGGATTGTCAGAGGGCAGCACAGTCCTGTGGACTATTTCAACAAGTATCCGGGACGTTTCACCGTGCTTCATATCAAAGATGACAAAGAAATCGGAGATAGTGGTATGGTCGGATTCGATGCAATCTTCAGAAATGCAAAGGTTGCCGGCGTAAAGCATATTGTTGCTGAAATAGAAGGGTACAGTTGTCCTGTAGAGGAAAGTGTCAAGAAGAGTCTGGACTATTTGCTGGATGCTCCTTTTGTAAAGGCGTCTTATAGTAAATAGAAGTAAATACAGAAAAAGGAAACAGTAGGTTCACGCTTTATTGCTTGAGTCTACTGTTTTTTCTTGGTATTGCCCGGCTATTATTCTGAAAGATATGCGAAGTATTTATATACTGGATCATCGATGGCACTATAAAAGAAAACTCCTTCAAAACTACATGAACTTATTATTAGAACTGCTAATAATAAGGCAGGTATTACAATATGTGTTTCCGTAAGTTCTAATTTTTAAAATATTAGTTTGTAAACTTATTAACAAAGACAGAATTATCTTTTAGCCAGGCTGCTGTAAAGAAAATGGGGACCCCAAAATCATTTGGACTGATATCAGAGTTTATATAATCCAGTAGGTACTCCAAAGGATTATCCGGTGTTATGTTTTCATTGGCAAGGGGATCCAAAATTAGTCCTCTGATTATTGAGCTAGCCATGATTGATTTGCTTTTTTCCGATATATCTCCCTCCTTGGTAGTGGATTTATTTAAGATCTCAGTCAATGCAACCTTTACATCCTGATAATTTAGGTCCGATTCAACAATTAGAATTGATCGTCTTCCAAATTCTATAGAACCAACATAAATAAGTTCACTTAATTGCTCTTGGACTATCGGAGAGTTGCTCAGTTCCTCCTCAGGCATATCCATAGCAATGGAAAAATAACTCTGACTAATATCTAATACTGCCACTGTTTTATGAATTGGATTAGGAGATGTTATTTTGAATAAGTCGGATAGATTTATTTCCTCACCGAAAAATAAAGCTAGCTGTTCATAAGAATCTATCTGCTTCAACGTAAATGAAAACTGATAGTTAGGTTTCAATACATTATTTTCTTGCAGCTTTTGCTGAATAGTCCTAAGCATATTATCGTATGAAGGTGTAATCGTTTCGGATTTTAAAGGCAAACTATAGCTAATTGTAATGGGATTCATTGGCACATTAAGAATTTGATGTACATTGTTAACATCATTCGCTTTCATAATACCGCCAATAAATACCTCATAAGGATTTTTGACCGCAAACTTGGTTGACGTATACTGATTATGTTGAGCAAAACTGCTAACATGGAGAATAGAGAAGAAAATGATATATATTATTACTGCTTTCATGTTTTCTATATTAAAGTTTAACTTCCGGGATTAATTCAAATGTGTACTGTACTCTTAGCCACGCCACCTGATTATTTAGATTGTTACTGTTTCCACCCAAATACGTAACTAATTCGGAATATGATAATAATGAGTATTTCTGCCCTATCACCGATAATGAACCATGCATATTGTTATCCTTTACCCAGAAGAAACCTGTATTAAGGATAAATGTGACTTCCCCATCTTTACTTCCACAATAGTCCCATGTGCCAGTAACGCCATTGTATAAATATAAATCACCCTTATTCCATTCGGCTTTATACTCCTGAATTAACCCGCCTCGTTTGATGATCGATACAGAATCATTTTTGAATATAATTTTTTCAGGTTGAAACATTGTCACACGATCCCCAAAATACTGACTGGACTTATCAATATCTACTACCCCAGGTTCCTGTCCAGCTGGTTTATACTGTAATTCCACAATATTCATAGATTTCGGGTAATAGCTCAAAACGCTTATTGATGGCTGCTCAATGATCTTATGGTTATCATCAGAGCAAGATGTAGCCACAATTGACACAAACAATATTAATAATAAAGAATTTAAATGCCGCAATATCACTTTATCGCGCCCTATAATCTGCCGGCATTGCCTACTTTGGCTTACTGAAAAAAACTCAAGTGTATTTTTAGATATGCTATCTAATATTACTAATAGGGATAATGGTGCTTTTCTTTTTATCATCGCTAATATTTTTATAATAAGTATATTATATATAATATTTTATCCTGACTAAATATGTTTTGTTTGCAGGGTTTACCTCACAAACATATAAAAAACAGGAATGTTCTCATACAAACCCAATATTACTCCCAAAAGCTGAGATTTAACACTTTCAGTATATTTGAATCTCTTTACACAACCGGACCTGAAACGGCTTAAATAAGGAGTAAACTTACCGGATTTATTGATATAACTGAGATCAAAAAGCAATAGCAAGACGACTACTCAACTGAGATTTGGCCAAGTTCTGTTTTATTTCACAAAAAAAATGGCGCATCTCGAACGAACGAGGTGCGCTTTAATATTTAGCTATAGAATTTCCGTCACTCTGAAAGATATGCAAAATATTTATATACCAAATCATCAATAGATATTTCATTTTGCTTGAATCTTATTTTATCTAATGAAGTAATTCTTTCTTCTAAATTTTTCCGTCCTTTATAAACTGTCAAAATATAATCTTTTCCATCACGACTAATAAGCGTAGAATCGCTAAAATCACGCATTTGGAAATCAGACTTCACATAATTCAATGTGTATGATACATCCCTGACACATCCTTGCACAGGAGCAAGGATGCCTTTCGCCACTAAATCTTTCACATCTCTGTTGGCGGTATCTAAAATCATCCGTATAGTAATCCATACCGGGAATTCTCATCATCTCAAAATCCGAACGTCCGTCAGAGTTATTCTGTTCGATAGTAAACGTATAACTGCTACTCAGATAACGGGAAACAAGTGCATAAAAAGAACAACGAATAAAGTTCTCATTTGTTTATAGGATATATAGCCAATACAGATAATCGGCGCATACTCAGCTACCTCCACATTAAGAGAAATAGCCGAGTCCACGTATATCAACTTCAGTACCACATATTCGACACTAGCCTTTCATATTTTCAATCTATGCACAGTCCTTCCTAGTAAAATAAAAACGATTACTATAATAATCAGCATAGCAATTCCCCCTAAGTCCAGTTTAAACTGCTGCCATTTAGAAAGTTGTTTCTCTACTGGATAAGGAACTTGTATTGAATCAGTCTTTATCAAAGTATCTGTCTTATTTACATATTGGTACTTATACAGATATTTATATTTATACTGATATACCGTATCTCCTTTTACCGTCAGATATACACTATCATGCTGATATATACTATCATACCTTATACTATCACGAACATTATATTCTGTCTTTACAGATTCAATCGGGATATATTGAGTCCGACATGAACAGAAACATCCTCCCAATACAAAAGATAGCATCAATATACATACTAAATGCCTCATAATTCGATAGTTTTCAAATAATTAAGAATCCCATCAATATGTATTTGTATAATTTGTTGCTTTCCCTCAGGAGATAAAAGGAATTCGACATCTTCCTTATTATCCTGAAAAAAATTCTCGGTTAATACTGACGGACAAATTGTATCCCGGCATATGGCGAGATTTTGTGTCCAAAACAGTTGTCCTGGCATTGGCTGACGGACAAAAACAGATTGCATAATAGCAGATTCAGCTAAACTTGTAGCCAAACATTTACTATTGGCAGAAGCATTATTCGAAACAAATACACTCCATCCATGCGCAGATAACCAATCGATACCAAGAGCTGCTGCATTGCAATGGATAGAAATTAAGATCGCATTTCCTCCAGATTCCTGATAAATTTTGTTCACTCGCCTACATCGTATAGAGAGTGGTATATCTACATCCTCCTTCACAATACGTTCTGCCTCCTCTCCCCTATGACGTAATCCGGCTACCACTCTATCAGCTATTTCTCTTGTATATGCCCATTCTTTTAATCTCCCATCCGGTGAACATTTGCCAGGAGTATTTTCACCATGCCCGTTATCTATCAATATTTTCATGTTACAATATTCTTTTTTATTAATAACCACTTGGAGGTTGCCGCCTGTCACATTTACGAATATCACAACGCCTCATTTCAGCCTCCTTCTGTTTTAATTCAATTCCATGTCTTTTGTAAATTTCATCTAAATGGGCAGCTTGCTCCTGACGGAGTTCAACATAGATAGTATCAATCTTTGCATCTCTTTGAGCGATACGTTCCTCCAACCAAGCTATTTGCTTACGCTCATTTTCATTCTCCATGCTGTCAGCAGCCGCACCTTCCTTACGTGCATTAGTTTTCCTGTTCACATAGAAGTTTATTACCCATTTGATTGCTTCTAATCCGCCTAGAGCGCCAATCAGAGTTAGCCATTCATTTAATCCCATATTTATCCAATTTTATTCTGTTATTAATGATGTTAATGGATATATCCTATAGTATACTGTACTCAAACATATTCCATCAAAATCAAATCTAATAAAGCATATCTTTATATTCTTCAGGAGCATCGATCTCACAATAATGCTCCGGCAACTCTAACAATGGTTCGGGTAGCTTTTGAGAACCAATATAGTAGGTATACCCTAAGTATATTTCATACCCAAAAATCTGTTTGTCAGATATTCTTTGTAGAACTTTACCTTCTGAAGCTATCAGATGGAAGCTAGGAGTATTATCTCCAATCATAATTTTCACTTTTTTCATTCTTATTTTTTATTTATATTATTATACTAAGTTCAAAGAGAACTTGGAAATTACAAACTTTGATGAATTTCAATATTTTGTCAATTATACCAATAGTAATGGCCGTTATTTGGATTCTGCTAATAACAATCGTATTGATTCGAGTCCATTCCAGAATTGTATAAATTTGAAATCTATTGTTCTTCCACCCAACATTTTTAATATCGCTCTCAGTTTTTTGGCTAATACTAAAATTTCTAAAATTTTAATTCCCAAGTCAGTTGGTCTTTGTGATGTTGCAACGTTTAAGAATTGTGTAAACCTCACTTCTATTGTGTTTGAGGATGGAGGGGATGTACCATTATACGTCGGCGGTGATCTGTGGCTAGAAAACACTCAAGTTACAATATTAGTACTTCCATTTAAAACATACAGAATTAGAGGATATTGGAGAAGAGGCTCTAATCTAAATACATTATATGTAAAATCAACAATTCCACCAATATTGGAACACGGATGGGGAGATAATCCTGATACCTGTGATCTATACGTTCCTATTGGATGCAAGGAAGTTTATGCTTCTGCGACCAATTGGGGAAGTTTTAGAACTATTACAGAGTATGACTTTGATCTTAACCCCAATAATGTACACTAACAATCAGAGTAGAAAATTAGTATCCCATAATCCTAGAAGCCAATGAAGTCCATCCGGAAGCAGACTTGTAAGCATTAACTGCTGCTTCTGGGACATAAATAGGGAATGTAGAATTGCCAAACACACTGTATTCAAGAGATGGAGGGACATTTCCCTTCAATTTCACCCCTGCTAAAGAAGTACATCCATTAAATGTTGCCATACCTATTATAGTGACAGTTTCAGGTACTTCTATAAGCGAAGTTAATGAAATACAATCTCTAAATACATTACTTGGAAATTTACTGTCAGCAAAACCCTTTGGTATATTTACACTTTCCAGCGAAGTACAGCCATAAAAAATATTCGTACCTAAGAAATATACAGAATCAGGAAATAGAACTTTTTTTAGACTGGAGCAACCACCAAAAGCACTTGTTTCAATTCTTTTGGCTGTAGGCATTATTGTTACTGATTCCAGATTGGTACATCGGTCGAAAGCTCCGTATGGCACCCCAGGCTCACCAGGATACTCTGTACGTGCGTTTGCATTAGTGAAATATTTCAACTCATTAAAAGATGTAATTTCCAAGTTCTCTTTGAACTTAGTATTAATAGTTGTTATCCCTGCAGCCTGTTCAACGGTCAATTCTCCATCACTACCCCAATTCCTCACACATATATCTTTTACGACTTGATCTTTGAAATCAACACAAGCTTCTCCCGTCATATTAAACAAAATATTAGGGAAGTAACTTTTTAAATCATACAACATATCTGGCGAATACTTATCTGTACATAGTACTTTCCCTGATAATACAGGTATAATGTTATCATCTCTTTCTCCACTTTCATTTATTCCACGATATCCATTCTCAGCTAATGATAACAGAGTTTTTAATATTTCGTTCGTATAGAATTCTTCATCAAATCCTACAGCCCTAATATATTTAAGTAAATGTTCCTTGACTGAATATATGGATTGTATTTTCGAAAGAATATTATTATTAGTATTACAATTTTCTACCCAAAAATCTACAATCTCAGACTCGTTATTAATGGTAAGAATAGCATTTGAATAACCCACCATATGTATACAGCTAGATCCGTTATTATAAGTAATATTAACGAGATTATCGTTTGCGGATGGCATGAAATCAATAGTATCGTCTGAATCAATCAGTAAATCAGTTATATGTGTGCAATCAGACAAGTCTAATGCAACCATACTACCAGCAAATGCCGTTGTGTTCAATATCCGCAGTGTCTCAGGAAATGCAATAGAACTAAGTTGCGAACAACCTGTAAATTCATTTGTTAATGATTCAATCTTACTTAAAGATAACTCTTTAAACGATTTGATATCTGTTCCTGCAAAAATAATTCCTAGTTCAGTAATATTTCCCATTTGTCTTTTGCTTGTTCCTATACCGTCACCCCAATTTTCTGCGCATAACATTGTTACAATATCATCTGCAAAACGAACATAAAATTCCCCATTGATATTTAAGGTTAGTCTTGTGAACATTGCTCTGAGCGCTTCTACAGTATCTCCATAAACACTCGCATTGATGTTGAGAGTTCCATCTAACACAGGTAATTCATCTTCTCCGGAAAGCCCTTCACTACTTAATCCACTATAAGTACCGTTTGTCAGGTCAACCAATTTGTCTAATATGAACGAGTTATTGTATGACTCTTCAAAGCCAACGGCTCTAATCCTCTTCAATGCATGGTTATCTCCTTGTTCCATTTGTGCATTCATTATATCAACAAGAATTTTCATAGGTCGAACCAGTGCGCAATCAACAATGAAAAAGTCACTGATCACTGTCTTGCATAAGTCAATCCCGATTCCATCATCTGTAAGAAGAGGATAATTAGACAATGACAAGTATTGATTAAATCTGCTGTATTCAACTACACGAAGTCCTCCACCCGACGGCAGCACAATCTGCGCCAAAGACGTACCGTCTGCATAAATTTCTTGCAAGTGCTCGCATGCGGTTAAGTTCAATGTACCGGACAAAGTGGTAATATTCGATAATAGCAATCTCTGAAGGCTCACACAATTCGATAATGTTAAAGAGGATATTGAAATGATAACCGGATTATTTTTGCTTCCAAGTCGTATATCCCTTAGCATTCTTCCTTGAATAATCATAGATCCAGTTACATTCTTATCGTACCAATCACCTATATCCTGCAGATATGATGCTCCCTGTATTGCATTCTGCTGATCACCGGAGCCCGAAAGTTCAATTTCCATTTCACACACTTCTCCAGCTTTCGTTCTCTTTCCTTGTATGATACTTGTACCGTTCGCAATTGCCGGATACATATCCATTGCGGGTGTCAACTGATATTTAATCGTGTTACCTGCAGCACGTACAGTAATTGTATCGGTTCCGGATGCAGAGAATAGTCCGAAGTTATACTTCGACATCATATACAAAATACGCTTAGTAATCCACCTCTGCTCCGCCAGATAATGATCGCCTAAACTTTGAGTAATCGGATCAGTATCATTTGAATAAATACCTGCATTATAAGCTAATTTACCATTTTCATAACAATACTTAGCATCAGCATTATAACCGTTCGACGGGAAATATTCCTGCGCTTGGTCAAAGAAATACTTTTTGTAAAACGCGTATATCTTTTCAAGGTCATTTCCACTCTTCAAACCTCCGAGCGATTGCATGGCTGCCATAGATTTGCGCATACTTATTATCTTCTCCTCCGGGAAAGCAAGTTCCATCAAGTTGAAAAAATTATTTGTCTCTCCGTTCCATACAGCCGCCCCGGTCTCATCCAAATCATGAGTTTCAACACTGTACTCTTTATCCGGTAAACCACGATTGGTTGTATCAAAACGAGTATCAGCATCATCAACACGCCATCTCCATTTTGAAGTTTCGATTCCAAAGCTATACGGATAGGTGTTCTTTGCTCGTTCGTCTGTTCCAGCATTAAACTCTACATTGTTCATAAAGTACAAACAATCATCGATATCCCAGTACAAAGCGGCTTCCTTTCTGAACTTAGCCACACGGGCATTGATAAAAAGGGTATTCAGACTATCATTTGTTTTATTCTCAATATCAGCAGAAGCAAGTCCATAATCTTTGTCTACCAGTTGAGATACCAGATTAATTGGTCCTTCTCCAATGTCCGATGGTATAAACAAACCTACCGACGCCTCATAATAATAGACATCAAACCGATGCGAATCACCAACTTTTGCAATCCAAAACTCATAAGGCTGCGTACGATATATATCCAGGTCATCATTCAGTTCATCGGGAGTACCATCGAATGGAAGCAAACGGGGGGAACATTGATAAACGTGATTGTAGGTTGGAATCCAGTTGACTATATTTGCTATATCTCCAGCTCCAAAACCGAAAGAGTTGGCACCATTGTACTGCCATGCTTCTTTGTCCTCATCGTATACGACTCTTCCGCTATCAGTATTCCACGGAACACGAAACAAAGTCAGAAGAGGCGAGTTGTCAGAACCTTCGATAGACAAAAGATCAGGAAAATAGTCCGTATCATAGCCGAACGTATATTTATCCCCTTTATCCGGTCCGAAAGTATATAAACCCTTGAAAACAGATACAGGTTCTCCGTCGTCATTAATTGACTTTTCAAAACAAAAGAAAGGAAACTCGTATACTGATACACGTACATCCGAATACCCCTCCCTCTGCATTGCTTCGTTCGACAAACCTACTTGTTTATATAAATCAGTGTAAGAATTGACTGCACCAATTTTATGAGATTGCATGGAAGAGGCAAAATTCTTTTTTGCTGTGAATTTCTGTCCTGCCGGAATCCAGGGTGCCATCTGCCATACTTTTTTACTAGAACTTCCATCAGCATGGGTAATGACAGATAAATTTTTGTCTAGTTGATAGCGGGTATTCCATATCCAGTATTTCATAGATGAAGTACCTTGTCCTTTTGCAGTGACATTACTGATAGATACATTCCACTCCGGATGGTCGTAGAAGTAAACGTCAAGGGTACCAATACGTTGCGTTTGGTCAGCCATGCTTGGAATCGTATTGTCAAACACAAGGATATTATATTGGTCAACCGTATTATCGAAGTCAATTTCAGAACCGTTTGTATCAAGAATATCATTCTCTGTTTTGAAACTATTTTTTTCTTCTGTTGTAGAAAGCCAGTTGACATAATTCGTTTGCACTCCTTGCGAGGTTAATGCCGAATCATATTCACGAATACCGTATACATCTACATCCGCATTATCAGAGCCTATGACAATTGTTCCATTATGAGCAAAATAATCATTATTCTCATAAGTAAACTCACGGTTCTTAATTCCGTTTATATAGAGAATGCAGAGATTAAATCCACTATTTCCATAAGCATCCGGCATGATTGTAAGTGTCAGCCGGGTCCGCTTCTCTTCAAAGGTGTGAAGACTTTGTACATCCTTATCTTTTAGAGACTGTGAGTACATAATCACGTTGTCTGGATAAATATTCAATCCGACAAATAAATCTCCTGCAGGAGTAGAGACTGTGATAACCGGTTTTGAGAAATCAGTAACGTTAGAGATTTGATAGTCTATTTCAAATGTCTTGCCGGTCCGGGCACTCTCTTTCCCAAACGGACTGTAATTGATATCAACGCTTGAACCGGCAAGAAGACGGAGCGTTTTATACCCTAGATTATCGTTTGTCCATCCATCGTTTCCCCAGTTTATTCCATTCCATATAGCTTCGATCTGCGTTCCGTCGACTTCATTAATCATACATTCCCTATTTCCTTGTCTGTTGGTACGTGTTTTAGGGTTGATATACATCACAGCTCCTGCTACGGCAGAATATCCCAACGAGTTATTCACGGGAAACTCTAATGGACCGGTAAGCAGAACGCCGCTATCTTTAACATTAGCAATAATAGAGAAATCCTGATTATCTATTGTGTCTATTTCAAGAGGCAATGAGAATGAATACTTAGTAGAGGTAGAAATGCTTTCTTCAGTAGAACTGAATACTACTTCATTCCCCTTCGTAATCTCAAACAGGGCAGAAGTACTAACATTATCACCATCATACATCGTATAATCAAACAAGATGTTTTCACTCCAGTTGGTTATTCTTTCCGCCACATTATTGATAGCGATCAGTTTAGCCTGCTCACCGGCGACTGCACATATCACATTAAATGATAGGGTCTTAGTACGAATACTACCGTCCGCATTGGAAACATAAGCCGATATCTTAAAAATTCCACTCTTTTGTGGATGTGGAATAGAGTAATTGTAAGCAGTTTCGACATAAACTCCCGTGCCCAACGCTACTTCATACCCTTCAGAATAATCTGTTCCGGAAATGTTCACATACAGACTTTTAGAAACATTCCCTGATATATTGAACGGAACTGTAATGTCATTATTAAATGCCGTCCACCATTTAAAGTTTACTGCGCTAATGGACAGAGACGTAAGCTGCACAGCATATACAAATGCGGGAGTTGTTACCTCAGTCACTTCTCCGGTAACTTTGATCATGACATTATTAGCTCCGGATGTCAGAAACTCGGCAATATCCGTTTTGAACGGAACACTAGAATTGATATACAATTGTTTCACTATAACATATTCAGAGTTAATGTTATTCTTGACCGAAATCTGGCACATACCACGTTCTCCTGTGTCTTCATATGGTTCATTAGAGCTATATCTTTCCTGGCTGATAAAGGTAAAATCCAATAAACAAGGCTCTCCCTTACTAGCAGAAATATTTTTCGATTCCAGGTTATTTGTGATACGAATATTCCGTTGCACACCAGTACCGCCACCACCTTCTCCATGAGTGGAGATATAATTCACTAAGTCAGAAAAAGTGGTAATGATAGAACCGTCCTCAGCCGTTCCGGTAGGAATAAAGCATTCCGCAGCCGGTTTCCATTCATTGTCCCTATACATCAAAACAGAACCATCTTCTGCTATATCAGCTTCTTGAGACACATTGGTCAATTCTCCCATTGAAGCAGCACCTTTTATTTCAGAAAGTAAAATCAGGGTCTGCCATTCTCCATCCTCTCCCATCTTCCATTGCAACTCTGTTCCGTTAGACTGAAGATAGACATTTTCTCCATTATCACCTTTATCTCCCGGATCTCCCTTCTCTCCTGCCTGACCCGGATCTCCTTGATTTCCCTGTTCTCCCTTTTCTCCCTGAGCAGACACCCGATTCCCTAAAGAATCAGTTATATCTTTCCATGTATTCCCGTTATCTTCCGATACTTGCCAATAGCCTGACGAAATTCGAAAGACAGGTAAAGCTGCCAATTTACCTTTAAGTAGTTCCAACGGAGTACGGACAACATCAAATACCGATCCGGATTGGCGTACACACGGGAGAGAGTTAATTCCCTCTATCGAATCAACAAGAGGAACTTCATCAACTCCTACTGAGTCGAGTTGCAGGCGTCGCTTCACGTTTTGAGCTAGTACGTCCAGTTGCGACTCAGGCAGCATTCCTTGAGATTCCATCAACGAAAATACAGCCGTTACTATATCATTAATTTGCTCTTGTGTCAGTTCCATATTATTCCTGTGTTAGTTTTAATAAATTTAAAGCAGCCTTCTTTGCAGATACCAGAATGGTACTTGCATTGGAGAGGGCATATATAATAGCACTGATTTGTTCATCAGGGATTTCAATCTCTCCTTCAGAATGATAAATGTTGCGTGCTGTTTCATCAACACCGATATCAGAAGTATTCTGATGAACTGCATTACCTATTACTTTGGTGATATCCATTTCCTTGTATTCACCAAAGGTCACTTCTACTTTTGCTTTTGTAAAATCTACTTTCATACTTTTTTGTTTTTACATTTTATCTATAAACCATTTCGTCAATAATATTCCTTATATCTATTTCTGCCTATTATGGTAACTTCAACAGCTGAATCTCCATAATTACCATCTTTATGAAAGGTCATGACTGTACATTGGTCCTGTGTCTTAGTAGTAATTGCCGCAATACTCCATTCACCATGTACCGCTGTAGCTTGAACATAGTAATTCGTGTGTCCAATATCATGATTTAAAGCGTATAATCCCCTGCTACCATGATATATAGAAGTAACAGTGCATCCATTTCCCCAATAATTCTCAATTGTGCCATTGGCACTAATCCTTCCAGACCATAAAACACCAGGAGAGTCCCAAACCTCACCCTTACGCTGATAAAAACGGTGTGGTCCGACTGAATCCTGTGCAAACTTACTTCCAGCATTGGCTAAAATATCCAGACATACATTATTCTGTCCAAAACTTGATATAGCAATCCCTTTATTCCCCCTACCATCCGAAGAATGATCCAACCTCATAGATATTAGAGCAGAATATAATCCTCCTAGATTCAAAGAACGCCCATCACCACTAGCGATCTCTATACCTGAGTTAAAATCTTCATTAATGAGCTTATTACCATCAATTTTAAAATTACCAATTTTTCCTCCCTTAGCAGTCATATATCCATTTTCAATACTAAACCCCTTATTATCAGTAGCAAAACCTTCTAGAGTTATCTTATCAGCTACCAGTTTAATTTCACCATCACCACTTTCATTGATAGCAGCAATGATCGAAGCTGCATTAACGACTTCCCCACCTTCTGTCTTCTTCACCAACAGACCAATGGACGTGCTAGTCTGGTCAATAGTCGTCTGATTCTTGACAATCCATTCACGGGAGGCTTCTACTCCCAGGTTAGCAAGCTCGTTGCGTGCTGTTACATACTCCTTGAATAAAGGATATATCTGTTTGTCAGCGTCTAGCAAGGAGATCCTTTGTAATGAATCGGAAGAAAGTAAAGGATAAGCAGCCGAACTACCTTCAAGGGTATAGGTCGTAGAGAATAATCCCATCTTAAGATTCGAATACTTTGTTTTCAGAGCATTAATTGCAGTACGAAGATTCGTTTTGATCGTTTCTCCGGTATTGATGCCCGCATCAAGAAAAGCAAGAACCCGGCTGATAACAGGACTGTTGGCTTCTGATATGCTAGGTGTACCCGCATCGACTGCCGTGTCAGCCATTTCAGATTTAATACTCTCATATATAGAAATGATATCTGTTTTCTCTGCCGGTGTGATACGACCGTCTTGAGAGTATCCTTTGATTCTAGACAAGATATCCTCCGAACTGGCATACAACTGTGCCGCAAGATTCTGTGCTGCTCCGGATACCTCTCCAGCTACCATATCCCGGACAGTTGTCTCTAAGCTACCTTCAAGAGCATTAAGTTGCTGATTGACTTGTGTCAGGCTATTTTCTGTAGCCGATTTAAACTCAGCGTAATTAGTCAAAGTACCTTCGGCAGCAGAAAGGCGGGTCCCAACATCTGTATAATTTCTTTCCAGATTATCTGTTTTAGAAGCATACAAAGTCATACTTTCGTCAATGCCATCAATTCGGCTACCGATATTGAGAAACATCGAGTCAACCTCCGAGCTACGGTAATAACTTTCCAAAGTGCTGTTCACTCCATCAATTGCCAATCCGATTTCAGAATCTATGTAATTCTGAGCGTCAGACTTCTTGTAGTACAACTTTAAATCCTCCGTCAGACCATTGATGGAAATTCCCATTTGGGTAGTCGTCTGTTCAAGGTTATCAGTCTTTTCGACATAAGCATCTATACGTCCATCAATAGTAGAAATAACCGTATTCATCTCAGTCTTAAAAGATTCAAGAGAATCGGTAGTCAGAGTTAGCGTCTTGATATAAATATCACCTGAAAACTCCAGCATAAAATCTCCTGTACCATCCCAATCACCGGACCATGATTTAGTTGTAAAATCACTGTTAGCTGAAATACTTTCTTCCACGTAAAGAGCAGAACTGGTAAAACCGACCTTTATTGTACCAGATGTTTTACATAGATACCGCAGAGAGATATCAAATTTCTCCACCTTATCAGGTTTGCGATTTAAGTCTTTATTTAATTGTTTGACACCGCTACTTTTGACACGCAGCATATACTGATTATTGTACAAGACGATATCGGAAACATTTGATTTCTCAGAGTATAAGTTAGCATTGACATTGACCATTTCTCCGGAAGCCGAATAAACGTTCACTGCTGTGGAATGTTCCCAATATGTCATATCATAGACAAAAGAGGCATTTTTTAAATAGTTATCTTTCTCAGACACATCATAGCGCACAGAATTAATCTCAGCACGAATGTTTGCATCTGTAACCTGAAACTTCGTAAAAATGTCTTCCCCGGATCGGAGCATAAAGTCTCCTCTGAAATATCCATTATCGCAGAATATACCATAATCCTTTAATTGTCTCCAATACGGAGTGGTAATGCCAGAGAGATTTCCTATACGTGTTCTTGTTGCGTTTTCGGGATCAGTTTTCATACCATAGACTATGTCGATGTAAGGACCATTCGCTTCTACAGAGGTATGTTTGATCAATCCTTTGCGATCTACATCAGTCATACTGTCTACGCGAACAAGCGTATCGCCTTCTCTTACATCATTTTCAGAGCCGACGAAGTTTGAATAAGTAATATAATCAGCACTAATTCCTGAAACGACAAATTCATACTCCTTGTTAACAGAAAAGTTTCCTTCATCAAATTGCTGGACCATGATATAGTCTCCCGTCCGAAAAGGATTGTATAATTTTCCGTTTTGAGTATCTATGTAGATTCGCATATTTATCTTATCAATGCGGAGTACTTCAATCATATCCGTAGTCAGCCGTGTACCATTCTCTCCGAGAAGTTGCGAGACTATCATTTCATAGACGCGCATTCTCTTGCGTATGTCCAGTTCATCTATTTCAAGAATAGTACGCAATTCTTTGATGCCCCCGGAGTTAACAAACTCCTTCAAGTATATAGCCCATCCTTGACCATTCGGATTCCCTGATATAAACTCAGAGGAAGACAATGACTTTTCAAATGTGGCAGTATCAGAGAATATCGCAGCCCCTAAGACCTTAAGTGTCTCCATCTTTGCTTCACCTTTGACATCGATGCCTTCCAAAAAATGTATTAACTTTTGAGCTGTATCTTCCACGAGTTTACTCAAATAGATTCCTTCTGCAGTTTCCTGAGTGGAAATCTTATGTAGCTTAAAATGTTCTCGACCGTCAGATTTGGATATAGCCTTATCCTCAACCAGTACATATATATCCTCTTGCCCTTCAATAGATATTACTTGCCCTGCATACGGCATATAAGGTTCCGCATCTGTGTTGCGGGCATATTCCGTAGCCTCTTTTATAGATGCCCATGTCTCCGTAGAATCTATAGGATAGGGATTCGTACGTCTATATTGATGGGGGAAAGAACTTCCGTTTATCTTAACCATTACTATACTGTTTTAAAAGTGAATGAATCGGGATCATTCAGACCCGGTGTCTGAATCACCCACATTTTATAATTTATTTCGTCTTTACCATTCGCACCAGCTACGGATATCGCTTTCGGTCCCGAACATACTTTGCCATTTTCGATAAAATTTCCATAAGATGAGGCAATAGAAATGTCACAAACACTGTCAGATGGTACACATACGACTACAATTTTCCAGTTAGATACCGGAAACTGGTACGTGCCAGGTCCTGAGTACAAATCATTCGATCCTAGTGCGCGCACATCGTCCGATGTTTTAGGGATGGAGGAGCATACTCCGGCAAACCACTTACGATGTACATTCACATTGATAGAATCACTCAATACCTTTCTGGGCAATACATCATCCTCACTGGCTGCATAAATGACATTGGCAATATATGTTTCTTTCTGCGTATAAAAACCATCCAACTGCCTTGTCGCTGTCTGCACACCACCTACTTCTTCCGAAAAATTGAGTTTATTATTCGGATTACCATCATAGTAAGCTTGTTCCATAGGACCTTGACTATTTCTAACAGCAGTATATGTTATAAAACCTTTCGGACTACCATATTCAACATCCTTATTTGTAGATATCTCACTTCTCAACTCACCTGTTGATTTCTGCGATATCAGTTTTATAAATGCATCTACTACCGTAGTTCCTCCAAGTATTATATCACCAGCCTTGAAGTAGCCCACTCTATCTACTGTCACTTCTATATTCCTTGGGAATACAGCGTTTGTTCCTTCTATACCGGAAGAAGTTCCTCCACCGGCAATTATCGACAACCTGTCCTTCTCCTTTCTATAAGTCAAAGAGTCGATTTTGCTTTCAATCTCACCGAGACGTGAATATGGTGCGGTTTCTCCCACAGTGTATACAGGAGAATCATAAGGGATATCAAGACTATATTCAAACCCCATAATACGGGAAATCCGGGCTTCTTCAAAATATGCTTTATTGATTAGCTTTACTTTCTGACCTACAGTAAAACTTTTTGCAAACCCTTCATCCTGCTCCCCTGTTTCGGGATTAATGCCATAAATATAGTCCGACATCATGGTATTGGTATAGGTCGAAGGATCTTGTTTCAGTTTCTCAATGTACTCTTTAGCCCGTTCTTCCACCTCCACTTCGGCATTGGGAATCATTACATCGGAAACAAATTGAGGATCATACCCGTAGAGAACATATGTGTCTCCACCTTGATCCGTAGGATGTAAAATGTCATCAGGAAGCATTCTTCCGTAATTATCGTTACGTTTAATTTCGTAGACTTGTGCATCCCGGTTCCAGGTACCGTCTTTTAAATGTTCAGGTTTGGGCGCATCATCTCTTACTTTATCATAAGGATTAAATAAGACTTCGAAATCCATACCCGCTAAAGGTCCTGACAAGAATTCTATTCTCAGTTCCTCAGAATCCAGTTTGTAATCCTTCGAAAAGTGAAATCCGGGATCGTCATCTTTAAACCTCCATGCCAACCAGTCTTTTGACGTTTTTGTTCCATCTGGGTTATCTATAGTATCAGTATATGTATGAGTTGTTACCATATCCGTTACCCCTTCACGCTTTGGATAGATATCATCAAAAACAACGATCTGTTCTACAGCCTCCTCAGCTTTCATATCCGGGTAAGCATCAATATATGTCACTCCTTCGGGCATCAGGAGATGTCGGGTTGCAATTCCTTCAGCGATTTGAGTATCTTTATCATCTGAAAAGTAACTTACCGGAACCTTACTTTTTACGATATTATCAATCGTATATTTGTCACCAATAGAAGCTGTAACTCCTTCCGGAAGACGTAAAATATTTGCTGTCTCTCCAATATGAAAATCCGGATTATAGATAGCATCAAATGTCTTTCCACTATTTACTCCAGAAAGAAAGGTCACTGATGTGGCGGCAGACTTTCCGGCAACAAGCTCCATGTCTAGTGAAACCCTAGCAAAAAGTCCAATTCCCATCCCAATCAAAGTGTTGTCAAACTGTGGAACAAGCAGATAGGTACGTAATTTAAACAGTGATGCTCCCAATCCCGGTGCAAATTCTTTTGCTATGGGAAATGATAAATTTATTTCATGTTGTTGGTTTTCATTTAACGTAACAGTATTGCTACCTATAAGGATTTCCTTTTCAATGCCATCCTGCAAATAAATAAAAGATACACGAAAAACGTACTCGCCTGCCGGAAGATAATCCCGAGGAAATGAAGGCTGACCAGGCATAGGCATATAATAAGTACCAGTACCAAAGCTGATACCGTTACCTTTATCAATGATCTTATAAATACTGCCGACTAATGTATCAACTAAATCATTATTGTTGGAGAATTCTCTATGATTACTGTTTAACGTCCCTGTTATGATAGGATCAACAATGTGTTTTTCTTCTGTTACTATATCACTAGAGAAAAAGTCAGTTACAAGTGGCCTTGCCGTATCAGATAAATCTCTGCCATTAATATCCTTTACATCAAAAACCAGCTTTTTACGATACGTTAGCGGTATGTTGCGGGTAGATCCGAAAGCATAAATACGTGTTGCGTACGTACTCTGGCTGTCACTTCGATCCATCTTGCTGACATTCATTCCAAGTTCGAAATCTACCGGATCACCATTCTCGCAACGACCAAAGTGAATTTCATTTTTAACTACCCACCATTCACATTCAAAAGCTTCTGCCATCTGAGAAAGGGCATCAATCAGATTTGCGCTGTCATAAGAAATCAACTTCGAAGAAGTATTTACCGAATCGTCTATTATGCATTCGAATGCTTTGCCTTGATATTTATACCCAAGCACCTCCAGATTCTTAAGAAAAACCTGCATATGTACTTTTAAACTATCAGTAAGATTCCAACTGGCTTCACGTCCTCCATTTTCAGGAGTAAAGAAAAACTTTTTATTCTTCCACTTCCAATAATAAGCATCCAGCCGCAGATTATATTCATAAGCACCCGTTTCGATGTTATAATCCGGCTTATATAAATCTACAAGCTCAAACATGCCAATTTCATGGTCTACATTGTCTCCCAAAGAAAAAGGAATAAGCTTATCCAAAGAGAACTTCAAAGTAATATAATCCTCCTTCATCAACAGGAACTTACGCTTGCTCCCTTGATTTATGGGAGTAGAAAAGCGGATATTTCCGGATACGTCTTTAATATCTATCATACTGTTTTCGTTCTATCATTAGGATTCGGTTCGTATAGTTTCAGTGAGAACTTTCCAATGCCGCGCATAAACTGGCTGAATTGGCTGCACGATTGATAAATCGTTTTGTACACGACTTTAGGCTGATACTTGGTTTCTATCTCAAGTGCGCCTGTTGCCAGTTCTTCACAAAAGCTATTATATCTCTCAAAAAACTGTTCCTCACTGGAAGCCGTCAGGTTAATCTGAAGAGTCAGATTTCTCACATCTACCCTTGGATTGGCGATGACCACCCGTTTTCCATGTTCCAGCCGACTCTCGTTTTCTATAAAAGTTTTGTTGGAGGATGGTGTCATTAGTTCGGATAATGCATTATTATCCATGCTTATGCCCCAAGTAGTGTAGGCATCTTTACCGTTAATGCGCAATTCGTCTTTCATATCATTATATGTTTTTTGTATTTCTATCTATATTATCCAGTTTCTCTCCAAATCCCAGTAGTACTTTTGTATATTTAGCAATGTCTTCCAGATGTCCGTTAGACATAATTGCCAGGTTCCTCATATCGGTTAGAAGCAGGTTGCTATCAGAAGTTGCAGTGCATAATGAGAACAAACTACCTAAAATAAATAACATTGAGTTTTTAATCTCTTCATTAGACATTTGTAAGGCGGTAAAACGTCCATTGAGTTCTTCTCCTGTATCCTGAGACATTGCAGCAAAACCCTTTTGAGAAGAAGATTGAGAAGAAGACTCATCAACTCCCAATATATCAAATCCTTTTTCTGCTGCTTTCTTTCTATATTCTTCATATAGCGAATTAGCATATTCTTGTTCATTTACAACATTATCCACCAATTCCCCCAATATCATGGTCCATTGCTGAAACTTCTGTTCATCAGACAGACCTGTATTCTGCATTACATCCAGCATCTGTTTTTGAGCTTTTTCTATAATTGGAGCAAGAGTAACGGAGTACACCATTTGTTTTGCCAAATCTTCCAACATATTTGATACAGAATCAGTAAAAGCTTGTGCAGCATCACTACCATTCTTGAATGCATCCACAAGAGCATCACTCATCGTATCTCCCAAATCACCAAATATATCTGACAAGTAATCTTTAACAACTTGTAATGCCTCTTCTGCTTGTTTACTAAGATTTATCATATTTTGAAATGCTGCCTTGTCTGTATCAGACATAGTTCGCGTATTCATGATTGTTTCTGCCAACGAAGCATTAAATTTTCCATTCTGATCTATAAGTTCCGGATATACATCAAGAATAGAAGAATAAATATCCTTCCCTCTACCCCAGCCAAACATTCCGGTTTTCTTATGTCCAGTCTTTATTTGGATATTAGCAAGTCCTGCATAACTATTATATAATTCTCTTTGAGCTTTAGAAAGAGAATCTTCCAAACGGAAACCTGCTTTAAAATTTACTCTATATCCACCACCATACTTTCCATCCCCTGCCAGTTCGTTATTCAAATCTGCTAATGCGTCTTTCATCACAAGAACAGCATTCTTTGCTTTTCCATAAACATCTGCACCTAATATGGTAGTACCTTTCTCATACAAAAGGTTCTGCTCCAATAAAAGAAGATTATACGCTCGTTGTTGCGAAGTAGCTTCATTCATAATCGCTTCAAGTGCCTCCTTATGGCGAGCATTGGCCGCAAATGCCTTACCGATAAAATTTGCAGCTTCTCCTACTGCCGCTCCAATACCTCCGATTATTCCACCTTTAGAAAAACCTTCTCCGATATTAGATATGGCTCCCATGGCATCTTGCACAGTACTCATTGCATCCGCAGCATCCGTATTTCCCATATCTTCAAACATTTGAGAAAGGCTACCAGCAACTCCACCAAGCATAGCAGCAGCCTCAGAAGCCGCTCCACCTATGTCTTTCATAGCTTCCGAGATGTCATCAATATCTTTTGATGCTTTTAATTTGGATAGTCCTTTTGAAAAATTATCAAAAACATTATCCCAAGGATTCTTTTTCCCACCTTGCAAAAGTTTATCAAGTGCTCCCCTCAAATTTGCTAATCCTGCCGGAGACTTTTCAATAACTGATAATTGCTCTTTTGTAATAAATTTCAGTTCATCTGCATTGCCACTACCAGATAAATAGCTTTGTAACTGTTTCGCTTCACTGATCAAATCACGTAAATCCTCAAATCTCATTTGAGAATAATCACCGTATAGATTCTTCAGAAAGTCATTACTACCTTCCATTTCCCGTACTTCGGTATCGTCAATCTGCTGCGTTGCCTCTTTTTTCTTCTTTTGAGCTTCCAGAATTGCCCGATCTATTTCATCAGAATTCTCTGTTGTACGCCTAGCTTGAAGAATAGCTATATCCTCATCATACTGTTCCTCCACCTTCAAGCGTTGTGTAGAGAAATCTTGATATTTTTCTAAGATTGTTTTATAATAGTTAGAAGTGTCATTAGCCTGTTGTTCAAGTGCCACTTTGTATTTCCCATTGAACTCCTTATTTTCTGTGTCAGACAATGCAATTAAAGAAGTATCGAAAGTTTTTCTCTTATAATTGGAATTCTCCGCCGCATTCTTATTTTCCCTTTTATTAAACTCAATCTCAGCTTCTTCTTTTTTCTTTTGGAGAAGATCTTCTTTCTCTCTATCAATAGCCTGTAACCTCTTTTCATGATTGAATTCCATTTGCTCAAGAGCCTTCTTACTCCCTTCATCCATTGCATCTATCTGCGTTTGATATATGTCATTCCACATATCTTCAGTACCACGAATTTGTTCGCGAACTTGTCTCTCAAAAATTGTTATTAGAGGGGTATCATCTTCCTTAGGAGGATCTGAAACAGTTTTTTTTCCAGATTTGCTTGTAGTTTCAAAAGCATTTATCTTTATTTTATAACCTTCTATCTTTTCCTTTATAGCCGTTCCTTTATCTCCACCAGCATCAACATCTGATAAAGCATAAAGAGTTTTTTGAGCATCTTGTAATTGTTGTTCCCAGTATTTTTTGTCTTTAGTTGCTACCTCCTGTTCTTTCTTAAATCCAATTTCAGCTTTTAAAGCTTCTAAATATTTGCTTCGTGCTTCAGTCAAATATTTATTTCCATTGTCCGCTTCCATTAAAGATTTTAAGCGAGTATTCATAAATTCTAGTGCTTTAAGGCTCTTTTCTTTCAACCCTACTTTCCACTGATTGAAAGAGGCATTAGTGATATCTTTCTCTACCTTAAAAAGATCAAATGTGTTAGTATCAAGATCTTTCCTAATATTATATGTTCCTTTATATAGATATTTATTCCAAATTTGCCTGTCTGAATCTGATTTATCAAGAACTTCCCCCCTGTTCATTCCCATATCTCTCAATTCCAGATACCTTTTCTCTTCAGCTATAGTTTTTTTCAATTCCTCAGCTTTCTGTTTGAAACTTGTAACTTTATTCTTTTCGGTTTCCTCATTATATGCCTTCCATGAATCTGTGAGATCTCTGAGATATCCTTGTTCATCCAGCATAAACTTAAAGAAAGCTGGATATTCACCTTTTATAATGTCAAGTATTTCTACACGTCTAACTTCAGCCGTAGTTGTATCTTCCAATTCACTAAGAAGTTCCCTTAGTTTATTTTTCCGTTCTTGCTCCCTATCATTAGCTTCTTGAGTCCTCTTGTTATAACGTTCCTGTGCCTTCTCGGCAGCAGTAGTATGATCCGCCAATGTCCACATTGCCATAGCAACTCCTACAATAAGAGCGGCAGCCAAAACATAAGGGTTCTTCAACATAGTAAGATTTAGCGCTTTCATCGCAGCATCAAGTTTTCCTGTTATTGCCAATTTCGCATAATCAAGTGCAATATCTTTAGCCTTAATCACATCATAAAGGATTAATGCCGCTTTTGCAGCTCCATATGTAGCAATCAGTGAAATGACTACTCTACCTATAGTATCATAATTCTTCACTAAAAAAGTAACAGAGTCATAAGAACCTTTGATAAGTTCTTCGTTCTCTTCTCCTATTTTACTTAAAGTATCCTGAATTGCTCCTTGTAACCTGTTCTGAGCTCCTATTATCCCTCCAGCCCCTTTTTCCATCATTCCATGAAATTTACCACCTTCTGTGGTAGCACAATCAAAAGCATCTGCAACCATTTCCACTGAAATTTTACCAGCTGCCATCTCATTTGTCAATTCTGACATTGCTCTTCCTGTTTTCTCGGCAAGTATTTCTAAAGGATTAAATCCCTCATTTGTAAGTTGCGAAAGATATTCACCTGTCAATTTTCCTTCCTCAGATATTTGTCCAAATGTAAGAGCTAACGAGGCAAAACGCTGATTATCCCCCATCGAAACATCACCAAGCATTTGCAATGTTGGTATTACATCTTCAGCAGAAACATTAAACTCTAATAAAGTCTGGGCGGCTTCTGATATTTCAGAAACTGACAAAGTACTATTTAAAGCATAATTCTTTATATCATTACTGAAAGATTCTGCTTTTTCTTTTGAACCAAGTAATACTTCATAAGTTTTACCAAGTCGCTCCATTTCTTTTCTTGTTTCAATAATATCTCCGACAAATGACTTTAACATTTTAGTTCCATCAAGAGCCGTAAATACTTTTTTAAAGAATGAGGAATCCACCTTACGTCCCTGTTCATCCAATTCAGATGCAATTCCCTTAATACCAGTACGAATCTGTTCTATCTTTTTCAACAAATCAGAACTAGCTAAAGCCACTTCAAATTTTAATTCAGCCATAATACATATTTTTACGTTTAATAATATTTTCACGCAAAACTACCCTAAAGCCAAATACATCCTATATTTATTTCAATTCATTATATGACATCTGTCCATTAGTCACAAACTCATCTATATTTCAGAAAAAAATATTCAATATTGCTATAAATAATAAAATTACAACTGTTTTCTATCGTTTATTTCTCTATCTTTGCGCACAATTATCAACAAACCAAACTCTTCAAACATGAAACATTTAATATGGGGACTCCTATTCGTAATATTTGTATCCGGATGTGGCAATAAACAAAAAAGAATAGAGGAACAACAAAGGCTTGATAGCATTGCCAAAATCGAAAAAGCAGTGCTGGATTCTATTGAGGAAAAACGTGCTGACTCTTTAGCTCTCATTGCATGGGGAGATGCGAAATTTGGCATGACCATGGAAGAAGCTTTAAAAACAAATGCCTTTAAAGATTATAGCAGTAATGTATCTGATACAGAATTGGGGCAGAAGCTAAGTCTCTCTATAGAAAAGCTTGAAATAGGAAACTATAATATAGATGTCTTACAATTTAATGTTTTTTTTAGAAATAATGAATTATGTGACATTCTAATAAAATCATATCCACAACCAGCTGATCATATAGATGATTTAGTGAATGACGCTTTAGTCATCGCCAATCAATTTTATAAAAAATATGGAGAAGCAACCAAATCATTTGATGGTCAATTGAGTGCCTTTCATCTCAGCAAAAGAGAACCGTTCTATTTAAGAAGATGGAAAATTTCTAGTAAAGAAATAAATATTACATTTTGGGAAAAAAGTGGATATGAATACGATTATTCAATATCAATAGATAACTGGAGGTATCCATTAAAAAAAGACTTGAAAAGAACAAAGAAAGAGGTTAAAAAGCAAAAAGAGAGAAAAAAATTAGAAGAGTATCAGTTTTAACAATATAATATTCCCTCAACATAAACACAGATGAATAGGAAATTTCAATATTCCAATTCGACTATATAAATATAGTTATTTGAAACATATAATGAAACAAATTATTACATACACGAATCATAAATAAACAATTAAAAATTAATGCTTATGAAAACTGCTTTTTTATTAGGAAGTATAGGATCAGGTATACATCTATTATCTCATCTATACAGTTTTGTAGAATATGGCATCCTTAGCGGGAGCGAATATTTAACTCCTAGATATTATGTACAGACTAGTATTAGTATCGTAGCTCAGATTTTAATAACTACATGTTTTATTATGGCTTACCAAAAACAAAATAGCAAATCATGGAAGGATTAATGAATTTTACCGGCTTTATTATAATTGCATTTGGAATCATGCAAATCATTCTTTTTTTCAAAATATGGGGTATGACCAATAATGTCAACCGAATTTGGAAAAAGATCGACAGTAAAGATTTCCTTTCAGAAGCTTGTGTTGCATATATCAAAGGCGACTTGGAGACAACTAACAAATTAGCAAATGAGGCTTTTTTACAAGAAATAGCTATGCTTTCTAAATCATCAAATGCTTATGCAGACTGGGAAGAAGGATTCAATAAACTAGAAAAGAAATACACTCGTATTTTCAAAAAGATTGAAAAGCCAGCTCCCGATTTCAACAAGTATAGAGATGCAAAAATGTATCTATTATAAGAAAAGAAAATAGTATAATTCAAGACCAACCACAACAAGTTATGTCTCTGACAAAATTTGAATGTGGTTGCCTTGAATTATCGTAGCAGTCATCTCATATTTCTATTCTACCTTTATGTAAGTTTCATTTTCTAACAAGTGACATAACAAGTATTATCATCTCACTTCTCAAGTATTAACATTTCACATATCAGGTATTAACACCCGACAACTCAAGTATTAATACCTGATATCTAATTTCATATAGAAAAACCATAAGCTATAAAATTCTGTCAGTACATAAAAATTATTTGAGAATACTTTGGCATTCAATATATTCTATCTACCTTTGCAGCATTAATTAACATTAATGCTTTGCCAGCAAAGCGGCAAAACAAACATAGGGAAAATATTAACGGGAAATATACATTGTGGGACAAATAGATAGTGGGAAATGCTATTTGCCTATATAAAGCTTAATATAAACATGACTAAAGTAAAAAGAAATTCCGCTTAATTTCTAAGCAATGAGATAATTATACACATACCTCAAGAATCGTGCATTATCTCCATAGTTATTAGATCAATCAAACATATTCAAAAAATTCGATCAAAGATTAAAAACCAAATCCTTGGTAATAAACCTGCAAAACAAACTTTTAATAAACATATAAAAATGAAGAAAATCTTACTACTATTGGTTCTATTGCCAATGTTCATGACATCATGTTCTAATGATGACGAACCCACCGAACAAACCTTCTTTGTAAACGTGTATACAAAATGGGAGGATTCAGAAGAAAAAGTTGCTAAAAAAGCCTTTCTGTACATTTACGAAAATGAGAACAAAAGTATCGACAACAGCCAAAGTACTATCTCGGTTGTTAATGACGGACTAATCACATATACAGATGGGAGCAAATCTTCCAAACCAAAATATGCTACTAAATTTCAATCCGGCGTATTCAATATTGAGAATCTGCCCAATGGAGAATATATACTATGGGTTACGTACATGGAAGAGTATGGAGGACGTACCTATTCATCTTACAAAGCAATCAGCGTAAACCACGATTATAGAGGAAAAAGTGAAAAGAAGGTCTTTCAAACTTCGATGCAAGATCAAGGATTGTATGTATATCAAAACTGGTAATTAATATTTTATGAAAAAGATTTTATTATTAATGACATCAATTATGCTTCTAGGAAGCATATATGCACAGAGTTCAAAAAAAGAAGATAAGAACAGAAATGTTTTATCTGAGTTTGAGGAAATGAAAAAAAACTTTTCAGAATCGGAAAGCGAATGGGTATTCTCTAAAATCGTGACTGCCGAAAACAAATCGAAAGAAGATATATACAACAAAGCCTTAGAAGTTCTTGCTGACATCTATAAAGACTCTAAAGATGTTATTCAAAATAAAGACAAAGAAGCAGGACTAATAGTAGGAAAAGGATTTATTGATTCTGATATAAGAACGATAAATTGGGCATCCATCTGCAGAAACAGATGTTGGCATTTGATAAAAATAGAAATAAAAGAAGGAAAATATCGCATATCAATCACAGTAAACAGTGTCTGGAATGAAACAGGTGCAGACCTTAGGCATCCATTTAAAGGAACAGAATATAAATTATCCAATTTTTATCCATATTGGAAAGATTGCAAACCCAAACATCGTATTACCAGCTTTGACAATTTAAAATTTGTTTATGACAGTTCTATGGGAATTATTAGAAACTTGGAGGAAGAAATCAACAAAAAACTAGCTTCTAACGACAATTGGTAATTTAATAACACTGTTATGAAAAATATTTTATTTATAATAATAGCTACATTAGCAATAGTAGGGTGTAGTAATGATGATGAAGAACCAACTGAATTAATAGCAGTCAATGGTGAATGGTTAGCAAAGGATTCTACACACTTTTATGTAACAATTAATGGGAATAATCAAAACGATTCCAAATTTCTATTAACAAAAAGAAGAAGGGACAACAATAAAATTGTTTGGAAAAAGGAAATGGTACAACCTGCTCCTATAAAAATCGACATGGGATATGGAGAACAGAAAAACGTAGATTTTAACTATTCCCATTTTGCTTTCGATACTGATGAACTCATATTGGTAAATTGGGAGACTCAATTAGGAAGTCTAAAATTCCCATATAGATATATAGGAATATATTCTATTGATGGAGAGTTTATTAAAAATGTCAATATAGAATCTGCAGACCCATCATTTGTGAGATGGATGGACAATAAAATAATCATACCACTTATTACTTCTATCACTATTGATAATAATTACAAAAGAAAAGACAGCTATATTATTCTCGATGAAAAAGGAAATATTATAGAATCAAAAGAAAATGTTAGTTTATTCAGAGTTAAAGATCCTCAATATACATGGAATAAAGGATACATATCATATTCTCAATCGGAATTTATTATTTGTAATTTAGATAAAGGAACTGCTTTTTTTAATATAAATGATATAATAGCAAATAAATATCCGCAGGAAACCAATAAACCTAAGACCGCAATAGAAAATGTTTCTTTTTCCATTGACATAGCGACCATTAATGTAAGTACAACATTCTATAATGGAGAAAAAAGGAAAGATACCATTAAGATTAATTTTATCACTCATGAAGTAATCGATTAGGGTACTGTCCATAATTTTGTGTAAATAGAAAACTCCAAGATTCAGGTTTTATACTTGAATCCTGGAGTTTTCATATAAATCATCACTCACTAATCATCCTCCTTATCAAATCCCTATTCTCCGGATCATCCGCATTGATCACCTCCCCATCTCCCCGACCTAACTTTTTACGTTCTTCTTCGCTTAGATACACAGTAGTAACAGCATCGGCAAACAACATATTCAGATTGACATAGCTAATTCCCCAAAGTACGTAGTCCATTGTCCATCCATAGCGCTGGCAGGCAAAGTCTATCAGCAGTCCATAGATACTCTTTCCCCCGAAAGTGATGCTGCTCCCCTCTCCCTTTATCCTGCTGATTCGTGTTTTCATTTCCCGGTCTGCATCGATACCAAAATATCGGATGAACTCTTCTATCTTATCACTCGAAAGGATAATAGTCAAAATGGTAGCCAAATCTTCCACCGACGCTTCATCCTGAAAAAACTTGGCACGCCGAAGTACTTTCTCCATATCCAGAATACTCTTTCTATCGTTGAATGTAGAGTAAGCAATGACCTGACAGACAGATTCCGTTTTCTCTTGGCAGATTCTCAGCGTCTCAACAAGCGGATTAATGGCCAGAAGCTCCATATTGACATCCATCGAGAGATACAAGTTCTTCAGTATTTGCATCTTACCCAAAGTAGAAGGATAGAGACATAGTTTATTCTTTCCGATACTAAAACTGATCGCTTTTTCCACGATAGCATCGGATATGTTGATTTCGATTTCTTTATTTATGTTCATAGCGGAATTTATAAAAGAAGAGCGCCATGACTAGCGCTCTCCATTGACGTAAAAAGAATCTTATTCTGCCGGAGTAGCAGGAGTATAAGGTTTCACCTGATCACCGGTGGCAGGTTTCAATACATCTACCGTGTATTTCCACTTCTTACCTTCGGCGGTGTCGTATGATTCTTCTACAGAAACCACAGAACGTTCGATCAGGATACCTTCGCATGTTTCATCTTCCGGAGTAAGACGGAAAGCATACTCGCCTTCAACTACTCCGTCAGAGTCCTTGATCGGTTTTTCACGACCTTTAGCCGCACGGATTTCAAACTCGAACGCATAAGTATTTCTGGCATACTTCACTGCTTCATTTTCGCCTCCCTCTACCTTTGCTTCTTTCTTTTCACCTTTGGTAGGAGTCAGTTTAGTTGAACTTTCCACCGGGTCGCAACCTAGTTTTGTCCATTCTGACGGTGCAGCTCCGTTCACACATTTTCCAAACTCAATTGTGGGTTTTCCCCAAGATAATTGTGCCATAATCTAAATTGTTTAAATTTTTAATTAATAAATAATATATAAAAAAGCTAGCTTTAAACTGTTCTTTCTTTTGAATCACAGGTCCTGTTTTCTAATTCGCTGGTAAAAGTAATGCCAATATCAATGACTGGTAAATTTTCAGTTCCCCTAGCCGTGACATCTTACCCGAAGTCATAAAATAGGATTTTGAGGTATGATTCCGTTCTCTTTCAGACGACTCATAAATTCGTCACGCAACTGATCAATAGTCTTTCTATAGCCTTTGTAAGTCTCATAAAACGAAATAGCATCGCGAAGATTGGAAACAGCAGACGGGGAATTAAAACCGAATAATTTTGCCAGCCTGTCCCGGACACCGTTTACTATTCTTCCGCCAACCAATGTAATAGGAGAATAAAAGAATAAGATTATTAGCAGAAACTGTCCTTTCTGATGAGCATTCAGTCCTCCTGATTCTTCACAGCATCCGGACAATTCACAATACCATTTATACAGCATTGGTATATACTCCAATTCTGTTAGTAAAGGAGTTGATAATGCCATTTCCCTCTCCATCAATCTGAGTTTCTCTTCATGTATTGATTTCAGTTCTTCAATTTCTAAAAATTCCTGTAACATAGCCTGTCGTTTTTAAGATTATTACTTTATTAACTCTTCTCTTATGTGAGTTTCTTTTTCTTTCTCTTCGATGCGCTTAGTCCACCCCCACATCATAGCAGAGTAAATCGCATTCGTGTACAAAAGAATCTCTCTCCCACTCGTGAGAAACTCTACCCTAAACGCTGCATTCCTCGCAACGGTCCGCAAATTCTTTTTTATATCCATAAAGGCATTCATTTTGGTTGTTCAATTCAATAATACAAACTAGATGTTGAGAATATTAATTAGCAGTCAATTAGCATATTATATTTTAAGGTCGTGCCATCTTTTCATCTATTGTATGCATTGTTTGTTGATAATCCGATAAAAATACTATCATTATTAATGTTTGAATAAAATTTACTATACCAAACCATGACATCAAAGACAAAGTCACAAAATAGATTTATTCTCTTGTTAGTCCGGTACTTATTCTTACCTTTGCATCGTCTTAACCGACAAGATGTTTTTACCAATTCATAAGGAAGAGTTAATTGTTTTTCCCACACAAACTAAAAATAATCCCTTATCTTTTAGCAACTTCATCTGTATGAATTAATCTGTTGCACTTGAGCAACCGTCCTGTTATACTTGTGCAATATTCCTGTTACACTTGTCTATCCCGGCTATTACTCAACTGCACCGCAAACAATGGCTATTGAAAGGAGTTATTATGAGCATACTTTACAAAACAACCCGCTTCGCGGATACATTCACAGGAGATAAGGAGACAAATGTCCGGGTACAACTGCTATCATGGGATACACTGGACACCAAAGCATTCGTAGAATATCTGGCAACCAAATACAACCTATCCAAAGGAGAAGCATACAAAAGCCTCAGCATAGTACTGGAAGGAATGGAGGCCGTACTGAAAGACGGAAACATACTCAATCTGGACGACTTCGGCAGTTTCTCTCTAAACGGAAATTTCTGTGAAGACAAAGAGCCGGACGAAAACCACAGGGCAGAATCCATCCAAGTGAAAAACGTAGTTTTTAAAGCGGACAAGAATCTGAAGAAACGTATTTCAGCTGCCGGATTTGAGAAGTACAATCCAAAGAAACATAATAAACGGAAATATTAACTGTATGGAATACGATCGAATTTACTCCATCCGGAAAGGAGAATACTTTGCGGATGCGCTAAAACGTGCAGGAAAAGATTTTATTCCTACCAATTGCATCATCAACAAACTGCTGCCGGGACTGGGTGCCACGCACTGTGAACTCACAGCACCACGCAAATCCATTATCATCGAACCGAATGTACCCGTCATCGAGTCGAAAGCAAAGGTACATAAGAATGCACTTGCTGTCTATAAAGGTGTAAGCATCCGGCAGATCGCCGATTTTCTGGAAACAAACCGGAAGAAGGATTACAAACTACTGACTACGCCCGAAGGCTTCAACAAGATAAAGGAAGCCATGCAAACGGTGGATATAGATATGTATACGGAATGCTTCATCTTGTTTGATGAATGCGAGAAGCTGGTACAGGACGTGCACTACCGTGACTCTATCCGCGAACCGATGAATGATTTCTTTCGTTTCCAGAACAAGGCACTGATTTCCGCTACGCCTATCGTACCCGAAAAGGACAGTCGTTTTGACGGTTTCATGCGGGTATTGATTCAGCCGGATTATGTCTATCGGCAGAAACTGAAACTGATTACTACCAACAATGTGCTGGAAACCCTGCAGGAAGTGATTGAAGCCAAGAGAGGAACTGTCTGCATTTTCTGCAACAGCATAGATTCGATAGACAGCTTCTACCGGTTGATACCCGAACTAAGCAATGCCTGCACATTCTGTAGCGAAGACGGACAATACAAGCTCTGGAAAGGAAACCGTCGCAAAAAGTCAATGATGATCACCGAACTGGAACGCTACAATTTCTTCACCTCCCGCTTCTACTCGGCGGTAGACATACTCTGCAAAAATCCGCCTCATGTGATTTTCGTCAGTGACTTGTATGGTGCCGCGCAATCCGTTATTGACCCCGCCACCGAGGCAATCCAGATTATCGGACGTTTCCGGGGCGGAGTCAACAGTGTGACACACATCGCTTCTATCCGACCGGAACTGGAATGTATGTCTTCTTCTGAAATCGATCACTGGATTCAGGGAGCTTCCACCATTTTCAACGGCTGGAAAGCGCAACTGGCACGAACTACCAACATAGGCGAACGCACCTTACTACAGGAAGCCATCGGAGAAAACTCTTACCTCCCTTATCTGGACGAAAACGGAAAGCCGGATTCGTTTCTGATAGCCAACTTCTATGAAAAGGAACAAGTGAAACGCTTGTACACCTCTGCCGATCTGCTGCACCTTGCTTACGAGCAGACCGGATATTTTGTCTTCTCGCACGAAGAACGCCTGATGCCGGTTTCGGATAATGAACGCATGGCTATCCAGCATCGTCTGGCAAAGAAAAAACGGGCAGAACTGATCGTCCGGAAACTGGAAGAGATGGAAAAGATGAGCAAAGCTACCGACAAGAAAATACAGAAAAGGTATCAGCGTATGTTGATGAATCTGATTACTTCTACCGCCGACAGGTATATATACGACTGTTTCTGCCGCTTTGGAGCGGAATTTGTAAGGGAAGCCGATTATAATGAGAATAAATTGCGGACGGCACTAAATGTGAGTAGCGAGCATACGATTAAGAAGTCCGGGCAAATGCGGACATATATCCAACGTGCTTTTCCTGTGGGTGCTGAAATATCCGTGCAGGAAGTGAAAAGTATGCTCAGACAGGTATATAAAAAGATGGGATTAAACACGGGACGGGGCATAACGACGAAAGAACTGGAACAATATGCGGAAATAGAAAACAGCAGGAATCGCGAAGCCAGAATGATTAAAATACTGAAACACAAATAAATGAAAGAAAAATGCAGTTTTGATCCGGAAAAAGACAAAAACATCCTATAGTTTTTTGCAAACTTATTTTAAAAACAAGTCATTTTCAGGGGTAAACCACTGATTACAAACGCTGTGACATTTTTGTTTATCCCCGTATAATACTTAGAATAAAGACAAAAATGTCACAAGCGGCTAATTCTATTATTTACCGAATCATGAATACTTTTTCAAACGCCTGCGTGCAAAGAGGGCCAAAGCAAGCACAACACACAAACCCGCTCCCCATATCCATAACAGTAAATCTCCCCCTTCGGTCTTTCCATAAGAGTGCAAGCCGCTCAGGTAGTAGTTTACTCCAAACCAAGTCATGATAATGGAGAGAATGGAGACTACGGACAGCAAGTTGAAACACCAGGTTGTTTTACCTTTCAACAACGGGATAAAACGGATATGAAGTACCAGCGCATAGACAACAATAGAGATTAACGCCCATGTTTCTTTCGGGTCCCATCCCCAGTATCTGCCCCATGAGACATTTGCCCAGATGGCACCGAGGAAAGTTCCTGCCGTCATAAAGAATAAGCCGAGAATCATTGCCATTTCATTCAGTAAGGTAAACTCACGGATACGGAAAAGGAGTTTCACCCGATTGGTGGCAGAAAGCAGATTCATCAAGATAAGATTAAACAGTCCCGTCAGCGCACAAAGTGCGAAGAATACATAGCCGATCATGATAATGGCGACATGAGACATCAGCCAATACGACTGAAGCACCGGAACCAAAGGAGTTATTTCCGGATTCAGATGGTTCAGTCCTGCCACGAAAAGCATGATTCCGCCTAACAGTCCGGCAAGCGCAGGGAGAATACGGAACTGGCGGGCAAACAAGAGGCCTCCGCCAACGAGCAGCCAGGAAGTGCAAATCATTGATTCGTAAGCATTCGCCCACGGTGCACGTTCGGAGATATACCAGCGCAGTAAGACACCGGTCGTGTGTGCAAGGAAAGCAGCGATCAGAAGAACAATCAGTATGCTGCTCAGTTTGCTCCCCCATTTGAAATCCGCGATAATCTCTCCGCAGGCTATGAAAAGTAAGATTCCGCCCAAAATCAGGTAAGCCAGACGACACCAGAAGAACAGGTTTAACTGATTATAGAGAAGTTCCGCTTTTACTCTCTGATTGTCAATAGCGGGAGTTTTACTTTTTGCCTGCTGGAAGATATGCATCATATCGACAATCTTGTCCGCTTCTTTCCAGTTATTAGTGCGGACCCCATTGCCCAATTCGTAGATATACCAATCCATGATTTTAGAAACAAACAGGGAATCTTTATCATGAAAGACGGTTTGTTCGTCACCTGCCGAGTACCATTTTCCCTGAACGTCGTTTTCGTCCGGGAAGAGGGGCAGAAGTTGATGTTGCATAATACGGTAGACAATATTCACCGATTCATCCAGTTTTAACAAATCCGAATCCATTCGTTTCCGTTCTGAAGCGGATTTTGCATAGATGGCATTCACTTCATCGGTCAGCACATAATTGCCATCGGCATCAAAGACATCCTGCCATGCGATGTATTTGCCGTCTCTTCCGAACCGTTGAAGAATTTCTTTATTATCGACCTTGATAAAAGGATAGCCACCCCACTCATCCGGAAAAGCGAGAAGATTCAGAAAGAACTGGTCTGAATTGATGCTGTTCAGCTTGTCCGCTCCGTAAAGTTTGCGCAGAATGGCGGAAGTGTAACTGTTGACAGGTTCAAGGCGACCATTCGGATTGAGCAGTACCAGACTGCCGAATTTCCGGGCGTGCGGAGCAGGGATGCAAGGTAACTGCGAAGAAGAAAGCGTTTCCTGCGCATATGACGCCTGTGTACCCAAAGCACCGGATAGACCTAAAAAGAGAAGCAGACAGAAAGGAGCATTCTTTTTCATCTCCCCCAGTTCCCTGCGCAAACGCCCGAAACGGGACTTCTTACTGAACAGAGTCAGCACAAAGCCGGCAAACAGCAGGAAATAGCCGATATAGGTAATCTGCATACCGGGACGGTCATAACTTACGGACAACACCGTTCCCTGCTCATCCGGATCGAACGAAGACTGAAACAAGCGATAACCATCCACTTCAATCACCTTATTCATTCGGACCGTAGCCTGCAAAGGAGTTTCATTCTCCTTCTTTATCACCAGATCGCTTTCATAAGACATCGGACTGTGAGAGCCCGGATAACGCTTTAACCGGAAATCATCGAGAGTGACAGAAAAAGGTAGGGAGGCATTTCCCATCCCTGCCCCTTCATCGCGCATCATGCGGTCCACCGTTTCCCCCTCACGGATGTGCATGATTCCTGTTACTCCTGCATAGTGAGTAACAGCCGCCCCCAACCAAATAAAAACCAAAGCCCCATGAAAGATCAGACTTCCTTTACTGATTCTTTTGAAATAACCTCCCTGAAGAAATATGGCCAACAGATTGACAGCCTGCAAGAGTTGCAACAAAATAAACCACAGAGCATAATAAAAGTATTCGCGCGCAACGGCCGGACCGGACGAATTTTCCACAAAAGTGGCGATTGCCAGTACCAACGCATAAACTCCCGCTAATACGTACATCAACATCGGAGAAGCGATCAATCGAATCAGTTTCATCAGTTTTCTGTTTTTACAAATAAGCAATACCTTCTATTTCTACAAGCAGTTCTTCCCTGCATACATCGGCATAAAGATAGACAATAGGAACATCAGGACAAAGTTTGTCCATATCTTCTTTTACAATCTTTGCATCCTCCTCATGCTTCAGATACACACGGAGAAGTTCCAGCTTACCGGAATGTTCCGGAAGTTTCTCTCTCCCTTCTTCCAGACCAATCAGATGCTGGATATTCTCCAGTGTGATTTCCGTCTGCACAAGCACGTCGCCCGTCACTATACTTTCTTCACCACGAATGGCGGCTGTGCCGGATATATAAATCATCTCCCGTTGACGATCGGACAACGATTTGCCTCTTTCAAACTTGGGAGTTCCCTTTTCCGCATCCGTCCGGTGGCTGATCAGGACTTCATCCGAATAGACATGGGCAGCTCTCTGCCAGTCATTATCCAACGGGATAATCTCTATTCCTCCTTTGACGGCATTGAAATCGACTAGTATTCCACCATGCTGCGTCCCGATTCCTGTGGCTGCCGGATATCCGGAAGCCCATTCCGAAGAAGCATAAAACTGCGAACGTATATCATTAAAATCCTGATAACACTGATTGCCGTACACAATATCCGTGATGCGTTCCAGATAATTCCACTGGCGGACAATATCACCGAAGTTCATCTGCTCCGCTTTCAGAATTTCTTCCACTTTCCCGAACACCTGCTCCGACTGTTCGCGTACAGGAAGAGTCAAATCGTCGGCATAGAGTCCTCCCGCTATTATTTCCCGATAATGGCCGGAGGTAACCCGAAGGTAGCGGACGGAAGAAGTCATCTGTTCTTCTACCGTCACTTCCTCACCGGCAGTTGCTGGCAACGAATGAACTTCCATGACCAGTTCTCCCACCAAAGGCTTTTGGGCTACGAGCGAAAGGACCGGACGGGGAGAAACGAAATGATCGTCCACCCATTGTTCCAGAAAAGACCGTTGGAGTTGATATTCCCGATTATCCTCACAGAATGTAAAGAATACAAGACGGACCACTTTTCCCCCATGTTCCTTTCCTTCCCCGCGAACGGCTGACAGAAGTAATTCTTCCGCCATTCGTTCCCAGCTTTTTCCTTCCGCTTTATAGATTTCACATTTTATCCGATAATATTTCATATTGCAAACTTCAATGATTTTTTATGCCACAGACATCAATTAATGATACGAAGCTACTCCCGCCGGCTTGTCTGTACTATATACGGAAGACATCGTCTGTAGTTCCGGAGTATTCTCCAGAGAGTAGAGCACATTCTTCTGGCGGTCTACCAACAGCAGATGTACTTTCTCTTTCGGGTTCACGTGTCCCGTCCAGTTCGTAATCAGGAAACGTCCGTCGGAGAAGTACTGAAAACCTCCGAGAAACTTCAAAGGCTTTCCGGGAATATCCGCATTCGATATTTCCCAGATCGTTTTTCCTTCCGGAGTCACTTCTATCAATCTCGGGTTCTGATCTTTATCGGCAACAGCTATCAGCGTATGTCCGTTAGGCAGACGAGTCAGCGAATGAGGACCGCCGGGAACATCCAGCTTCCACACCACCTTGCCGTTTGCATCATACTCCTTCACACACTGGTCTCCATAATGAGCTACGAGGAAATGACCGTTATCCAGCCGCCGTGCATTACGCATGAATGCGAATCCGCCATCCTTCACGCCTTTCGGCAGGATGCAGGTTTCTTTCACAATCTTCCCCTTGGGGGATATCTCCAGCATCCGTCCGGTAACACATTCGCCAACGAAAGTATTACCATTCTTCAGGCGTTGGCAGGCAAAGACCGGACTTTTTGATTCATAATGGAAAATGGTATCGTTCTGACGGGTCATTTCGAGCACTCCGTGTCCGGTGGTGAAGAGGATATTGCCGTTAGGCAATATCCACAAATCATTGGAATCGGGCGCTTTGTGCTTCCACACCATTTGGTTGTTTTCCATCACAAATACGATTCCCTGCGAATAATCGGCTCCGGCAAACGTCTTGGTCTGTGCAAACAGAGAAGAGGCAGAGAGCAGAAGCGACAAAAACGCAACACTACATATCTTTATCATATTCTTTATCATATTCATATTAACAAAAAAGAGTATCCAAAACTGGAGCTGACTAAAAAGTCGGTACTGATTTTCAACACAATCTTACTCAAAGACAATATCGATTCCTTACAAAGACAATACGTATTCTTCCAGTTCTTCCAGCTCCTTCTCAGTGACAGGCTTATGAGGTCCGTGAACTTTCAGCATATCCTTCATCGAATAGCTGCGCCCGTCATAAAGATAGGGAGCTGTACGCCAGCATTCATTCAGTGCCGGAACATCCATAGACAGTCCCTTGTCCGGGCCCGTTGTCCAACCTACCTTATACTGTTTCTGATCCGTATAGTACTCTCCGGAATGGCAGCTCGCACAGTTTTCCTCAAAAATCTTCTTTCCCTTCTTTGCCTTACCTGAAAGTTTACCGTTCACAAGGTATGGGCTTGGCAACGGTTTCAGGGATTTCAGATATTCGTCGATGGATTCGTATATTTCGTCTTCACCTTCCATAAACAGAATATACTTCACACCCGAACGTACCGCTACTTCGGCATTCTTACGGATACCGGTTGCCATACAGGGTGGAGTCTGATGCGAAAGCAAGAGTGTCTTGGTATTCTTCGGATTTCCCATACCGTCATTCAGCAGGTCCCAGTTAAGTCCGTCCATACGGGCGTCATTCGGATGACAGGTAGCACAGCTCTGCCAGTTCTGGAAACAAATAGTAGCATCATGGAAATACATATCACCCTTTCCGACTTTCGTGAAAGCCAGCGGTGCACCCAAAACCTGCTTCTTCAGATTCTTGCCGTTCAAATCCATAGACACCAGTTCCGAAGTATAATAGTTGGCTGTGTAAATCTTATCTCCGGTAGCAACCACCGAACGGGGGCCTTTCCCCTGTGTCGGGATAAAGTCGCGGATACCATATAAGAATCCCGCATCATTCGGAATATTATTCCATGACTTCACGGAAGGCGTCACCATCTCTCCCTGCTTTGCCTTCGCCAGACGTTCGTGCAAAGCAATGCGGTCAATACGAACCAGCTCCTGACTTCCGGCAGCAGCTACGATAATCTGTTTATCATCCGGAGTGACAATCACCGACCACGGATTGGCGGCTCCTTTCTGGGGAGTATCCAACAATACGGAAGTCAGCAGTTTTCTCGCCTTCAGGTCGATGATGGACAGCGTGTTCGTAGCCATCCATCCGCGGTCCAGCTGATTGGTAGGCAACTGATAACGGGCAATCAAGTGAGTGACATACGCATACGTCTGATTTTTATCTACCGCTACAGACTTCGCATCGGTAGCGCCATTCGGCAACATGATGCGTCCTGTCACCTTCTTTGAAGGGACATCTACGATATCGAGCTGTACTGCAATAGGATAAGCCGTAGAAGGCATTTCCGGCAGATTATTGGCTATCAGCAGGCAAGAGTCGCCTGCAAACGGAGCCATAGCCACCGGTTCACGACCAATCGCAATCTTTGTTTTCACCTTACGGGTTACCGGATCAATTTCCCACAACTCGTTGTTGAAGCGTTGTGTCACCCAAAGTGATTTGGACACCGGACTGTACAAGATATCCGAAGGCGTAGCACCGCTCTTTGTTTTTGACTGCACCGAAAGTTTCTTTCCATCCAGTTCGTACATCATGCCGGTGTTTCCGTCGCATACCACCCAAAGGTTGCCGGACGGGTCTTGTGTCATGGCGTTGACGGGCGAAGAAAGGGTCACTTTCTGTTCCGCTTTCTGTCCGTCGGACGAGATTTTTATTAGTTCATTGCCTGCCCTGTTCGTTACAAACAAGGACTTTCCACTGTCCGCCAGAAACAAACGATCCGGCGAAACCGTCTTTGCATCTTCTTTCCAACTAGCGCAAAGAAGTATAGCTACGATACTAACAGGTATCAATATCTTTTTCATTATTTCTGTTGTTTAGTTTGAAGAGATTGAATGTACTGGCGAATATTCTCCTGTTCCTCCATGCGGGCTTGTTTCCGCTTTTTATCGTAGCGGTCGTAAAACTCCCGGTCATGATCCGACCAGTTGTTCGCTTCCCGGTAGTCACCGATCTGAGGAACAAGCAAGTCGATCCAGAGAGAAACTTTACGTATCTCCTGCGGTGTCAGTTTCGTACCTCCATGACCCTCTTCCAGACGCTTGATCAGATTACTCTTGTTGGACCCTGCAAAATAAGGAGGCAACAAAGTAGGTTGGGACAAAGCGCTGATCCAGTTTACTTCCGGGTGATGGGCATCGCCTCTCCATGCTCTGTCGGGACCATCCGGACGGGCATGCGTCAGACTGAGATATGAGTCCGTATATTTTCTTTTACTCTGTTTGTCCACTACCTTCAGTTCTCCTTTCAGGCTCATCGGGTGTTTCACTCCGTCATGACAAGAGATACAATTTCGGTCCCAGATAGGCTGAATCTCTTTCAGATAGCTGAAGTTACGTTCTCCCATTTCATCTTCCGGAGCCAATGCCTTGATTCCTTTGTCCATTGCCATAGATACCCGATGACCTGCCACCGGAACCGTATTCTTATGTTCATGGCATCCTACACAACTCTGAACTTCGTTCGGCTGCAAAGTAGACCAACTGCGCATCGTCTGCACTACTCTTCCCTTATCGTCCAATGCCTGGAAGTAAAGCGGCCTACGGGCAGGTACTTTAAAGAAAGCGGAACCGTCAGGATATACATCCGTCACTCCGATCACTCTCTTCACGTCCCAAGCGGCATTGCCGACTCCTACCGGAGAACTTGCCAATGCGCCACCTCCCTCATCATTACCATTTACTTCGCCTACACCGGCTGCACGGAATTGAATTTCTACGATACGAAGCTGTTTGATCGTTCCGGGAGCCACTCCTTTCAAGCCGTTCCCTTCATAGATATTCTGCATATAATATACTCCTTCATTCTTCGTATAGTCTACAGAAGACGAACGGTGGAACGGACGTTTACGGGGAGCAAGCAAGATGGGCTGATTGCAGGATATCTTCGAATCGGCAACCAGTAATTCGCGTTCTCCGTTTGCATTCATCCAGTAAATGCCGAACTCCATCGGATGTCCGATGTGGTATCCCAGCGGAGTATAGGAAATCAGAAACTCCGTCTCGTTCAGCGGGAAAGGATGCTGGAACTGGTCGGTAAACTGTCCGTAGCTATCTATACGCTCTGCCTCGGGCTTGCGCACCGGAGCAACAAACATAACACCTTCATTCTCATCTCTTCCGGCTTCGGGATCAATAATACCCAATTTACCGTGCTGGGGATTATGATGTCCCATGAAGACAGTCATCACTTTACGTGTACCGGGAATCTGACGGGTATGCGCTACCGTTGTCGGGAACCAGCTGTTCATTCCGTAATATTCGGCCTGTCCCGTTCCGTCAGGATTCATCTGGAACAGGGGTTGCGCCCATACTTGACCACGGTCATTATAGTCCCAACGAGTGTAAACTACCCGACCATCGTCAAGCAAAGTCGGCGTAGTAGTATGCACCTGGTCGAAACCTACCTGACGCATATAACGTCCTTCACGGTCGCAGAGGTACATATTGCTGACTTCGGTAAACCAGCAATCCACCGCACTTCCGCTACGGGTAGAGTTGAAAAGTATATTCTCATCCGGCAGGTAGATACCTTCAATATCGGCGTGTCCTTTTCCGAAAGTCAGTTGCTTGACTTCACGTGTCTTTAAATCCATCTCATACAAATGGAAGTCATCGTCTTTTGCAGACTTCTTCCAGGAGAAGAGCAGGTGCTGACCGTCAAAATGAAGATTAGGGTCACGATATACACCGTCTTCGTCCGTCAGCAATGTTTCTTCCTCCGCCCAGATACCGTTCATCTTAATCTTCGACAGCGAACCGCCTGCAAAGTAGTTGCACTCGGCACGGGCATCGGAAACGCCTTCGGTATAAGCAAAGAAAGAAGGACGCAACGTTCTGAACTTCGTAAAAACAATCTCCGGCTGATTGGCTGTGAAAGTTTCCAGACGTTCGGCACGTCTTCTCTCGCACGCTTTCAGATAAGACTGGAAAGCCGCTTCGATACTTTCCGGAGTATCATTGACAGCAGTAGTAATATTCAGTTTCTGCATACGAAGGGAAAGCTGCCGGCTGAAAGAACCTCTGAACCAGTTTACATCTTTCCCGTCCTTTATGTCTTTCGCATCATTTCCATCCTGTAGCCACCAGTCATAATAAACCGGATAATCATGCATCAACATCCGGTGTGTATCTCTTACTTTACGTTCCAGCTCTTCCCTGTGATTCTCTTTCTTCTTTATCGTCTGAACCTCCGCAAACTGCTTCTGCATTTCGGCGATAAAACCTTTTGTGTCGGTTGGCTGGAAAGAAGTGTCCTTCGCCTGCCAGGCGAGGAATGGGACGAGCATGCAACATGCCAGCCCCCACTTCAACCATTTTATTAATTTCGATCTTATCATTTCAAATTCCTGTTTACCTTAAATTTACCTTTCCGAACCGGACATTACAGACCTTTCTTCAACTCTTTGTAAGCTTCTACAATCTGAATACCGCTTGAAGTACCGATGCGGGTAGCACCCACCTGAATCAATGCCAGTGCCGTATCGAGGTCGCGGATACCGCCCGCAGCTTTCACACCGATCACCGGACCTACCACACGACGCATCAATTCAACATCATGCACGTTGGCGCCTGCCGTACCGAATCCGGTAGACGTTTTTACGAAGTCCACACCCGCTTCCTTTGCAATGCGGCATACGGTTTCTTTCTCTTCGTCAGTCAGGTAGCAGGTTTCAAGAATCACTTTACAGATCACACCGGCAGGTTTGCAGATAGAAACCATATCTTCGATTTCTTTCTTTACAATGTCTGTCTGCCCCTTCTGCAAAGCACGGACATTGATGACCGTATCAATTTCGGTAGCTCCCTTGGCAATGGCATCACGGGTTTCGAATGCCTTGCACTCTACGGTATTCTGTCCCAGAGGGAAACCGATGGCCGCTCCTACACGTACACCCGAACCTTCCAGCAGTTTGACACAGGTTTCCACTTCCGCAGGGTTGATGGCTACCATCGCAAACTTATACTGACGGGCTTCTGCACAGAGTTTTTCGATGTTCTCCGCTGTTCCGAAAGGTTTCAGAAAGGTATGGTCAATCATTCCTGCCAGTTGTTCTACTGATAAATTCGCAATCACTTCATTTATATTTTTCTTTTCCATTGTTTTGAGTCGTTTAATATGTTAGTTTATTGTTAGTTCTTAAAAAGTCAATACACATTTCAATACTTCACCCCGTTTCACGGCAGCGAAGGCTTCTTCGATTTCTTCGATTTTGAAACGGTGCGTGATGAAGTCGGAAGCGGAAAGTGTGCCTTCTTCAATCCATTGTGCCAGCGTGGTCATAGCCGCTTTCTCTTCCGAACGGGTAGGCCACTGGTGCATATGCAGGTCGAAGTTGTAAGGCGCTTTCGACAAATCGAATGTCGGATTCTTCGTCATGACACCATATACACAGACATCACCGCCCATTTTTACCAACGGCAATACGGAATTGACTACTACATCGAGTCCCACGGCATCAATCACGGCATCGTAAGAACGATTGGCGGAGGCTATAAACTCCGGCGTGCTGATTTCGGCAGGCGTATATCCGTTTTCCGCTCCCATCCGGCGGGCTACTTCCAGTTTGGCGGGAAGCATATCGACGATGTCAATCTGTCCCAAGCCGAACAGCTTGCCCAACTTGACGAAGCTCAGTCCTACAGGACCGGAGCCTACCACTATCACTTTCTTTCCCGGAGTCAGGTTGAAATCCTTGAAAGCACCCAGCACTTCACGCCAGGTGCAGGAGATCACCGCTTCTTCCGGCTGCACATGAGCAGGAACCGAGTTCTGAATCTCAAAGCTGTCCCAGCATCCCTGTTCGGGGGTAGCCAGTCCTTCTTCTTTCAGTACCTCGAAATCGTTCACCACTACATATTCGCTGAAACCACCCCAGCCGCTGTTAATTCCCTGCGCGCCAAAGTCAGAGATCAGACCGCCGATAGCCCGGTCGCCTACTTTAAAGTTGCGTACTTTCTCGCCTACGGCCACTACAATTCCTGCATTCTCGTGTCCCAAAGCCAGAGGATAAGTATCTACTCCGGGAAAATGTCCCGCAATCAGTTTGCTGTCAGTCGCATTGCACAGTGCCACCATTTCTGTTTTCACCAACGCCTGATAAGCATTGATGACAGGAGTTTCGACCTCTCGTATTTCTATTTTGCCGGGAGCCGGCACAATTACAGATTTCATCGTATTCTTATTCATTTTTATAGGTTATAGTTCAGTTTTTGCTATCTCTGTGTACATCCCACACAAGGCGTGATAAGCCTGATCGAAAACAGGCATCCACGCTTCGTACTTCTTCACGTTTTCGGGAATAGGCTGCACCGTCTGCTCGATACGGACAAAGCGGTCGATTACAGAGAAATCAGGGAAAACACCCGCACCGATACCCGCAAGGATGGCCGCTCCCATCGAAGTTGCCTCTTCGAGATAGTTAGGCACACGGATCTCCGCCTGATAGATGTCCGCCATCATCTGACGCCAGACAGGATTCTGGGCACAGCCACCGATCACCGTCATGCGGTCGATAGGAACATGCTTGCGGAATATATTGATGATAAATCCGAGATTCAAGGTTATTCCTTCCATCACGGCACGCAACATATCACCATGCTTGTGTCCCAGCGTCAGACCGATGAAAGCCCCTTTGGCATCAACGTTCCAACGGGGAGTACGTTCACCCAGCATATAAGGAAGGAACAGGAGTTTGTTCGCACCTATCGGAGAAGCAATGATCTGCTCGTCGATCAGTTCGAACACGCTGCGTCCCGATTGAGCTGCCAGTGCCTGTTCATTCTGGCAAAGTTGGTTGATCATCCAGTTGTAGGATGATCCTGCCGCCTGCATCGTTCCCGACGGGTGCAGCATACCGGGCACTACGTGCGCCCAGTTCATGGTACGGCGTTGTTCGTCTACAATCGGCTTTTCGACCGTCAGTGCTACCCAGGAAGAAGAGCCCAGATAATTGTACGCAGTGCCCGGAGCCACACAGCCGACACCTACTCCGGCACAGCTACCATCGCCGCCGCCACAGATGACGGGTGTTCCGGCAAGCAGTCCTGTCTCACGGGCAGCTTCGTTGGTGATTTCTCCGATCACGTCAATCGACGAACGGACTTCCGGGAATAAAGAAAGATCGAGCTCTGCGGCTTCTATGATCTCTTCACTCCATTGCCAGCGGTTCAAATCGTAGGCATTGGTTCCCGATGCATCCGAAGGGTCTGTGGCGATAGTACCGCACAAACGGTAGTTGATGTAATCTTTCGCATTCAGCATTTTGGCAGTCTGCGCAAAGATTTCCGGTTCGTGCTTCTTTACCCACATCAGTTTCTCCACAGAGTAAGAGGCGCTGATCCGATGTCCCGTGATTTCGTAGAAATGGAGAGGGTCTATCTTTTCGGTCAACTTTGCTTCTTCTTCCTGCGAACGCTGGTCGCAATAGAGCATGTGCGGACGAAGCGGATTACCGTCTTTATCTACGCAAAGACATCCCATCATTTGTCCGCTAAGAGCTACTCCGGCAATATCATTGGGTGATACCAGTTCGAGAAGTGCCTGTGTTGTGTCAACGATGGCTTTCCACCAATGGTGCGGATTCTGTTCCGCCCGGTTGCCGGAAGCATAGTCGGTAGGATAAGCAGCGGTACGCGAAGCTATCAACAGCCCCGATTCATCGAACAAAGTGGCTTTGTTCCCGCTGGTACCCAAGTCATGTGCTAATATATACATTTTATATTTTCCTTTTCAGTTAATTGAATTAGAGTGCCGCATTCGTGTATCCGGTAAGGCCGACGAAGATTCCTCCGACAATGCCGCCCAGTATAATAACTACCCAACGGGGAAACGCTTCTTTCAGCAATCCGCCGCGTGTGCCTTTCGGTGCGCAGAGCACGTCTGCAAAGATGAATCCCATCGCAATCGCCCAGCCCATGTCTACCCAGGGGGCACTGCCGCGATTCCCCTGATGGATCAGGCTGAACTGCATCGGCAAGCCGTCGGCATCGTTCAGCAATCCGGTAGAGAAGCCGAATCCGGGCAGTTTATGATTAACCAGCCAGAATGTTCCGATGATAAGGGCGGCTGCCATGAATCCGCCTATCGGACCGAAGTCCTTCACCAGCTTGGGCCAGCTCATCAATACGGTAAATGTCACGGCAAAAGCTCCGAAAATAGTGGTAATGATTCCGGCATGATACATACCGAACATCTCATTATAGGTTTGTAACCATTCGCTCATTGTGTTCTCCTCCTTAATTTATCTTTCGGGCACAGTCGCACGAACGGATTTTCCAAACTACAATTCCCGCCAGTGCACCGCCTATCAGACAACAGACCAGTGTAGGCACTGCATAAAAGAAATTGGTAATATCTCCCTGAAAGCGGACGATTCCCCAGGCTATACCGGCAGAACCGATACACCAGCCCTGATCGAGCCATATTTTTCCCGGAGGATTCAAGATCGCTCCGTTATAATGATTCATATACCACATGATGCCGATAATCAGCGTTGCCGCCAGCCAGCCGCCCATCAGACCGTAAGTCTTCCAGAGTTCCGGCCAGATGCCGAAAGCGAAACCACCACAGATGGCGGAGCCGGCAAAGGTCGATAGATAGTATTTCATATTATAGATATAGATAATGTGTTCTTGGGTTAATAATATTTTTAGGCACGGATTACACGGATTTCACGATTAAAGATTACACAGTTTTATTAAATCCGTGTCATCCGCGTAATCCGTGCCTAAATTCTATTTTTGCTCTTCCAATGATAGTTTAGCCAGTGTGAAAGGCTTGTCATGCTTGGTATTTACCTTGTCCGGTCCGGTCACCAGGTCGAAACAGGATACGATCACCTGACCGTTCCATACGATAGGTTCGCCCGGTTGGTCCAGTCCGCCATCGCTTCCGTCGCAATCGGGGCTTTGAGCGATACGCTGAATCTTTCCGTCCTTATCTACACGGGCAACGGCATTTGCAGAGAAATCTGCTACCCAGATATTTCCTTTATCATCGATGCACATACCGTCTGTGGTACGAAGCTGAGTCGTATCCTGTGCCCAGACATCGTTGCTGACAACTTTTCCTTCCGCATCCATCTTGATACGATGGATTGCGCCATCACCGAAGTTACCTACAAAAAGGTCGCCCGCTTCGTTAAACACGATTCCATCCAGTCCGTATTGCACTTCGGGGTTCTTGGTGATTACCGTAGTCAACAGGTTCTGATCTGCCGAAGTATTGGTTACTGCGATGTCACGGTCGTTCATATCAAAGCAATATACACCGCTGACAAGCAGACCGGAAGGGTCTTTGATCTGTGACAAAGAGCTTTGAGTCACATATAATTTTCCGTTACGGATACGGATACCATTGGGATGCTCCATGCCGGATGCTACCGTAATAGTTTCCTTCAACTGGTCATTTTCAAACTTCAGACGAAGTACACGTCCTTTGTTCTTTGCTTTCTCTGCACCGCTCCAGCCCTGATTGTCACTAATAAACAGGTCGCCCTCTTCATTGAAGGCAAGTCCCATCGGAGAAGCCCATCCGGTTTCCTCCAATACAGGCACATCCAGCCATTTTGAAACGGCTCCATCCTTAGTAATACGCATCAGGCAAGCAGGCTGTGTGATATCTGCAAAATTGGGACATGCCAGAATCAAATCTCCATTGGGAGCAATGGCCATGCCATCCGGTGTCGGACAATAGTCCGGCAATGATACAAACAGTTCACTCTTTTGCGGAAGAGTATTCTCTCCACTCTTTTGTTTGGGAGAAGTACATTGAATACAAGTTGCTCCAATCAAAGAAGCAGAAATAAGAGATAGTAAATAATACTTTTTCATGGTTAGCTGATACAAATGTTTATGTTTATAATTTGAGTCCGTTAGTTCGGTACGCAAACTTACTGGAAAATCTCAGCAAAGAAGGAAAACAACAAATCAATAAAGGACAAAATTTGTTCATTATGACGCAAAAACGCCCCTTTTTTCATTAAAAAAGGATATAATCCTTCAACGGAATGATTCATTTCATCTCTCGATTATCCACCGACAGGGAACTCAATAATAATAGAAATCACATTATTTTATGAACGAATCAGATGAACGGAACCACTAAAAAGAAGAGTTTATTTAGAAGGTGCCTCCGGTGTGGATGGAAAGATTTACCGGCTAGAATCTGCCGAAAAAAGAGAATATGAAGTCATGCGATTAATGAAACAATCCGGCTGAAAATACAAAGCGGCGCTTTGTGTGAGCTAAAGCTTAGCTTTAGGAGTCGTAAAGCTAAGCTTTAGCCTCCCCAAAGCGCTATGTTATTAACCGATGCAAAAATGCACTTTTGCAGGGGCCTCCCTAACACACGCACACACGTAAGCGCACGCGCATACACATACACATACACACACGAACATAACTAAATACGCGTAAACTATATTATATACGCGCGCCTGTGTGTGGAAAAATTGTGGAGTGCATTTTCTGCATTTTTGCATTTTTCACCTCCGACAAGCTGTTCATAAAGAAAAGATTTATACGCATACTCTTCCATAATTCATCCCCTTTGCCTACGTATTCCGCTATTTTAAGGCTAAAAAGCACATTTTCTCCCGAAAAGTTTTTGTAATATCAGAGTTAATCGTATTTTTGTGTACAATTTTGGTGTAGTGATGACAGAAGAAGAAAAAAAGTTATTGAGTACCTTTGAAACGCAGCTACGGCATTTAATGTATTTGCACGATGAATTAAAGCGTGAAAATGCCGGGTTGAGAAAACTTCTTGAAAACGAAAAGTTGAAGAACGAGAAGGTGCAAGCTCAGTATGATGAATTGGAAGTCAACTATACAAACCTAAAAACAGCTACGGCAATCAGCCTTAACGGCAGCGACGTAAAAGAGACGAAGCTGCGATTGTCAAAATTAGTGCGTGAAGTCGATAAATGCATCGCTTTATTGAACGAGTAAAGAAGAAAGATGTATGAACGATAAGATAAAGATAAACCTGCAAATAGCAGATTCAAACTACCCGTTAACCATTAACCGAGAGGAAGAAGAAATGGTACGGGAAGCAGCCAAGCAGGTAAACATCAGGCTTAATGCGTACCGGGAATACTATAAAAACCTTGAACCGGAAAAGATTATTGCCATGGTAGCCTATCAGTTCTCGTTGGAGAAACTGCAATTAATGCAACGTAACGATACCACTCCGTATACGGAAAAGGTAAAAGAACTAACGGAATTGCTGGAGGATTATTTTAAGAAAGAATAATGCCACCGAGCCATTCACTGATAAAGAAAACACCACGCACTGCACAATATCCGAGCAAATGTATGCTCTGATATTTGGCGGTGCGTTTTTATTTATATAACTAAATTAATGTAAGAATGATAGCAATAATAGCAACAGCAATTGCTTGCTTCGTCGTAGGAGGAATCCTTTCATACGTACTGTTCCGGTACGTATTGAAGTCCAAGTACGACAGTGTCCTGAAAGATGCGGAGACAGAAGCTGAAGTAATTAAGAAAAACAAATTGCTGGAAGTAAAGGAAAAATTCCTGAACAAGAAAGCTGATTTGGAGAAGGAAGTAGCACTGCGTAATCAAAAGATTCAGCAGGCGGAAAATAAACTGAAACAACGCGAAATGGTGCTCAGCCAGCGTCAGGAAGAAATCCAACGCAAAAAGCTGGAAGCCGAAGCCGTAAAGGAAAACCTGGAGGCACAACTTGTTATCGTTGATAAAAAGAAGGAAGAACTGGACAAACTGCAACATCAGGAAATAGAAAAACTGGAAGCAATCTCCGGTCTGTCTGCCGACGAAGCAAAAGAACGTCTGGTCGAATCACTGAAGGAAGAAGCTAAAACGCAGGCACAGTCATTCATCAATGACATCATGGATGATGCGAAACTGACTGCCAGCAAGGAAGCCAAACGAATCGTTATCCAGTCTATCCAACGGGTAGCTACCGAAACTGCCATCGAAAACTCCGTAACGGTATTCCATATCGAATCGGATGAAATCAAAGGACGTATCATCGGACGTGAAGGACGCAATATCCGTGCACTGGAAGCCGCTACCGGCGTTGAAATCGTTGTAGACGACACTCCGGAAGCAATCGTTCTTTCCGCTTTTGACCCTGTTCGCCGTGAAATTGCCCGTCTGGCTCTTCACCAACTGGTAACAGACGGACGTATCCATCCGGCACGTATTGAGGAAGTGGTGTCCAAAGTACGCAAACAGGTAGAGGAAGAAATTATCGAAACCGGTAAACGGACAACAATCGACCTTGGTATCCACGGTCTGCATCCGGAACTGATCCGTATCATCGGTAAGATGAAATATCGCTCTTCTTATGGTCAGAACTTGTTGCAACACGCCCGTGAAACAGCCAATCTCTGTGCTGTGATGGCATCGGAACTGGGACTGAACCCGAAGAAGGCAAAACGTGCAGGTTTGCTGCATGATATCGGTAAAGTGCCCGATGAAGAACCGGAATTGCCGCACGCATTGCTGGGTATGAAACTTGCCGAGAAATACAAAGAAAAACCGGATATCTGCAACGCTATCGGTGCTCACCACGACGAAACGGAAATGACCAGTCTGCTGGCTCCTATCGTACAGGTTTGTGATGCTATCTCCGGTGCACGTCCGGGCGCACGCCGCGAAATCGTAGAGGCTTACATCAAACGTCTGAACGATCTTGAACAATTGGCTATGGCTTATCCGGGTGTGACCAAGACATACGCTATTCAGGCAGGACGCGAACTCCGCGTGATCGTAGGTGCGGATAAGATCGATGACAAGCAGACTGAAAGCTTGTCCGGTGAAATCGCCAAGAAGATTCAGGATGAGATGACTTATCCGGGACAGGTGAAGATTACCGTTATCCGTGAAACACGTGCGGTCAGCTTCGCTAAATAAGTAAATATTCAAAAGAAGATTCAATACAAGGGCGAAGCAATTCGCCCTTTTTTAGTTTATCATCATTCATTTCTCATGTTTGCAGTATCACGCAGCAGCATGCAGTCTAAAAGTATCAGCTTATGAAAAAGTACCAATTTGAAGTCTGTGCCAATTCCGTAGAAAGCTGTCTGGCAGCACAGGCAGGCGGAGCCGACCGGGTAGAGTTATGTGCAGGTATTCCGGAAGGCGGGACAACTCCTTCTTACGGAGAGATATCGACAGCACGCGACATGCTGACAACGACTCGTCTGCATGTCATTATCCGTCCGCGGGGTGGGGATTTTCTTTATTCTCCCATCGAAGTGAGAACGATGCTGAAAGATATAGAAATGGCACGGCAGTTGGGAGTTGACGGAGTGGTATTCGGTTGTCTGACGGCAAACGGGGAAATCGACCTTCCTATAATGCAAGAGTTAATGAAAGCCTCACAAGGGTTATCAGTGACTTTTCACCGTGCTTTTGATGTATGTCGTGATCCTGAAAAGGCTTTGGAGCAGATTATCGAACTGGGGTGTAACCGTATCCTTACTTCCGGTCAGCAAGCTACCGCCGAACTAGGAATCCCCCTGCTAAAAGCATTGCAGACACAGGCTTCCGGAAGAATTATCCTACTTGCCGGATGTGGTGTGAACGAAAAGAATATCGCCCGCATTGCTTCGGAAACCGGAATACAGGAGTTTCATTTCTCCGCACGGGAAAGTATCAAGAGCGATATGAAGTATAAAAACGAATCAGTATCGATGGGCGGCACTGTACATATCGACGAATACGAACGAAATGTAACCACCGCCCAAAGAGTGATAAATACTATTCAGGCTATAAAAAGCTGAAAACTGCGATAAACAGCGATTTATAGTCCTGCAATAGCATACCTGTTTATAAATAAGGGATAATCGTAATATAAATACCGGTAATAATAGCCGAGGTGATTACTCCTGAGATATTGGCTCCCAAGGCATCTCCCAATACGAATGAATCTGGATTATCTTTGCTTACTATCTTTTGGGCAACCTTTGCGGTGGTAGGTACGCAACTAACGGCTGCGATACCGATCACCGGATTGTAATTGCCCCGTTTGACAATGTACATGATGTATCCTCCGATAATCCCTCCGATACCGGAAAGTAAAAGTGCGACGATACCTAATACCAACAATTTCAGAATCTTCGGATCGAGCAACAGATGCGCATCGCAAAGTACGCCCAGCAATACTCCCAACATAAAGGTCGAGCCATAGAGTAACGGACCACTGACAAAGTCATAAATATGCTTCATACCGGATTCACGAACGGCAACTCCCAGGAACAGGGAGAAGAACAATGGAGAGGCAACCGGAAACAAGAAACAAAGTACTGCGCAAAGAACAGCAGAGAAAGCCAGTTTCACTTTGGCATCGTAATTCTTCGGCGCCTTCTTGGTCACCATCTTAATGGCACGGAAACGTTTGGGCACTAATAGCTTGACCAAATATGGATACCCTCCGTACGTCAGCCCCAAATACAGGTAAGCGACTACTGTAATAGGAACAAACAAATGTTTTGCCAGAGCCAGCGAAGTGAAAAGCACCATCGGACCGTCCGCACCACCTACCATAGCAACAGATGCGCTTTCCTTTAAAGTCAGTCCGAGCGCGGAAGCGATGGGCACAGTAAGGAACGTACCGAGTTCGGCACATAAAGCAAGGAATATACTCGCAAACGGTTTCTGGAGCAGGAAGCCCACATCCAGCAAAGTTCCGATGCCCATAAAGACAAAGCAGGCTATAAGCCCGTTACTGAAAGTCAGCGTGTAGACAGGTTGCAGAAAGTCTATCTGCATCGTATTCATCAGGTCATCCGTATCCGAAAGCATCGGATCGAGGAAGAGGTTACCTAATGTACCGTCCGGCATCATCAATGTTCCGCAGTTGATGGCTACCATGCCCAATCCCATCGGAATCATAACCATAGGTTCGAGCACTCCCTTCCAACCCAAATAGATAAGTAACAAACCGAGAAGTACCAGAAAGACTCTGGCAGAAGCCAGTAACCAGCCGCTTTCCATCATTGTGCCGATACCCTGAAAGAGGGTGGCAAAATCAATATTTTCCATAAATAAACGTCATTTTATTGTTTGTTGGTAGTAGATTTCTTTGTATTTTTCTTGTTGACATGCGCCAGTTCTTCTTCTTTGAGAAAGAACTCACGTGTATCCCGCAGATAATAATAATCCATCAGGTTCTCTTCCGACGCACCCGGACTTACTCCATGATAATAACCGGAATAGCCAGAAACATTCCGATTGATTCCACGGCTGAAATCTTCGCGATAATCTCCTAAAGTCCCTTCGTCCGGAAGAGGTATCTGTCTGACAAGCCTTTCTACTTTCTGCCGGTGTTGTCGCCAGCGATGTAACCGCAGCAGCTCCAGACGGTGAGAACTATAAAAATCAAAAGAATCTGCCGCATAAGCAATCAGTTTGATGACTGCCGCAACAAAAAAACCGATGAGAAAGGTGAGCCCCATCATAGCGAAAGTAGATATTAATAAATCAATCATAGCAATAAAAAATATAGGTTTTATAATATAATATTCAAAAAAAAGAAGAGGCGCCCAATGGTAAATCATTATTAAAATTTAGACACACATGAAAGTTAAATCCCATTGGGCACTCCTCATCACCCATATAGAAACAATCGGCAGATGTTATTTGCTTGAATCACTTCGGTATACATCTTTGCTTCTATACGACGTAACTCCCGTTTCACAACGAAAACACAATATCCTGATCCCGATACTTGATTAGGTATCCGGGAAATATATCACACGCTTATAGGAACAATAAATAAAAGGAGGGGCAGAGAGAAAAGATATACCTCACCCTGCCAATGGAAAATAATGCAGCCTAAATAAGAATATGGGCTAATGTATAGACGTAGTGTTTACACGAATATTTAGTGTAATTGACATCAAAACAGGTATGGCTCAGACGTTCCTCCGGAAGCAACGTATTCAGTGAGCTCAATATCTGTATTATTGCAGTATTTGTATTAAATCTCAGATTCTTGAAAGGAACAATGCTTCTAGGAAAAGATAAGTTATCAAAAATGCAGTCACTGACCTTACTGCCGTAAGTTCCGTCAGTCAGCAATGAATGAGTATCTTTACATGATTTATCGAAACCGGCAGAAGAGACACTGCAATTTGCTCCCGCATTGTATTGCATATCAATTGCCGGGACCTCAGTTTCTTTCTGAAATCCCTGCAATTCTTTATTGGAAATATGAGTAAATCCCAAAGCCAGAAATGCGAATGCTAATATGCAAAAAATGTACTTTGCCATAATTTGCTGCAAACGTAATCATTCTTTTCCAATAACAATGTATTAATGGTAAGAATTAACGATTATTGCACTCTGGCTCCTCTTTATAATCCATGTACTACTTTCATCAATTGCTCTCCCAGACCGATCGTATATCCTTGAGAAACAAAGACCACACGGTTGAAGGTATCGGCAATGATAAAGACAGGCAGGGTTGATTGATTCAACTTCATCGCATCAACAATCTGTTTTTGAATGCTGTTATCCACATCAATGCCATAAACAATGGTAGAGGGAAGATCTTTAAATTCATGGGTGTTGAACTTTTTATATTGCTCTTCCGAAGGGAAAAGAAAGACCATTTTACGTCCCCACTGTTCAAACTCGCTGCGCAAAGCCGCAATATCTCTTAAAGCATGATTGGTAGGCTCCTGCCCCACTCCGAGAACAGCAACCACAAAATAGCCGCGTCCGCAGGTTTGCAGGATACTTTGCAGGTCAGTACCTCCTACCGGACGATAGGTAGCTTCGGAATTGAAATTACCGATCACTTGCACCTGATCTTTACTTTCACGCATCACAAGGTCAACAGTAGTCGTCTTATCCGGTTCGATAGTAAAGAATGTGGTATTGGAGAGTACCGCACCACTAGCCAGGCGGGTTCCGGTCACCATCATATAATAACCTTCGTCCAGCTTTACTCCGTTTTTCAGGAGATTTGACCACGTAGCACCACCACCCATATCTACATCGCCTTCGTCATAATTGAGCAGTTGGAACGTGCCGTTCTTAAACTTGGAGATAGTGAAATGAGAATAGTATTTAGGATCGGATAAAGAACGTATCGGAGTATAGCTGGCTTTCAACATGCCGGTACGAGATTGTGTGGACCGCGAAGTCTCAAAGTTGACATCCTGCGGAGAAAGCCCATCGCTTAAATATTGAACCTTCCCGGTCACTTCATCAATCCAGGCTGGTATCCCTATGCTCCGGGCAGCTGCTACGAAGAATATATCACGGGACTTCTCATCAGCTACACGCGACTTCCATACTCCCATCGGAGAAATAGGAATCCGCTGAGAATTCAGTTCGTTATCGATCTTAATCTCTTTTCTGCACCATTCTATTAATGCTTTGGCATCATGAGCAGCATCAACAGGTGCCGATTTCAAGACTGCTTCAGAAATTGCATCATAAAGTACCTTTTTATAAGGAGTCAACATCTCATTCGCTATGCGAGGATTGAGCAACGCCCTTTTCACCAGATCAGCGTCCGTTTTTTCTCCATCTGATGTGTTTTTCAGATGATCGTTCAGTACATCGAGTGTCACGTCACGAAGATCTTTTGCCGAGATATTCTCTAATAACCACATACCCCGCATTTCCTCCCATGAAATATGTTTTTTCTCCTTTCTGATAGCTGAAAGAAAATCCTTCAATGTCTGATGGTTTCCACGCGAAGCAACCAGAAAAGCTGCCAACTTATCTTTCATAGTTTCAGGTTGCAATATATTCCCGTATAGTCCGTTCACCCATTCTTTTGCCTGTTCATCTGTCATCATCGTTGCCACATATGCATTGCGGATCGAATCTTCCTGTGCCATCCGGTGGTCATTTTCCGCCCGTTGTTCAGGAGTTACTTCGGGAAGGTTAGCCCCTTCTACCGGAGGAACAATATCCATCGGAAGTGTATAGCTTTCACCTTCTTTCTTATCTAAAGATAACTTCAAAGCATCTTCTTTTCCAAACGACAGTTTAGCATATCCGAATTTTCCATCCCTGGATGCCCATACCAACATATCTCCCTTGCCGGCAGTGAGGAAGGCTTTACCTTCGGCATCGGTATATTTCGTGGCTACCGTATAGAACTCAGCATAATTGTATATCTTAAATTCCACTTTTGCACCTGATACCGGATGTCCTTCCGTATCCGTCACCGTCACTGTAGCTTTGGCAGTAGGCGCATAATTGTCTATCACATTGATCTCCGTGTAATTCGGCGTTTCAAGCATAATCTCTTCCGGACCGGTATAGCGACCGAACACCTTTGTATGCATCAGCATCCCGCGACTGGCAGGAGCATTGAACCATCCGAGATTCAAAACCGGTTCGGGCTCGCAAGCTCCGAAGAAATACCACTGTCCATCCGCCCACGCTTCTACCCAGGCATGATTATCATCCGTATGCGCCCAACGGGGAGTATATACCTGCCGTGCCGGAATCCCCACCGAACGCAACGCAGCCACAGTAAATGTGGATTCTTCTCCGCAACGCCCATACGCTGTCTTCACCGATGCCAACGGCGAACTGGTACGTGCATCACTTGGACGATAGACTACCTTTTCATGGCACCAATGATTTACTTCCAGAATAGCGTCCTTCATGGACAGATGCTTCACCCTATCCTTCAATTCTCCATAAAACACCCGACGTGAGTCATCCAAATTCTCATTATTCACCCGGACAGGCAACACAAAATGCCGGAACAATTCATCCGGAATCTGATCTCCCCAAGGCATCTCAGTACGCGTCTGCCCGGACAAGCGAACATTCTCCAAATAATAATCTCCTGAATAATCCGTCACATCCCCTATCGGCATATAAGCATAGAGAAACATCAGAGCTTCCTGCTCATATACAGACAAGTCAGGATTCGAAAAAACAGTAAACAGGTCTCCATGAGGAAGTGCCTGCTTTTTCTGTTCAAAGTCTTCGGTCACTTGATTCCGATAATTCTCTTCTTTCAGAAAATGAGCGTTGTTGCAGGCATACAGCACAACAGACAGGATAAGAACGGATAAAAGATGAATGAATGTCTTCATAAGAGTGTTTGGTTTATTTTTAGATAATAAGATTGCTGATTCACAAAAATACAAGAATATTTTCTGAATGCCTAGATAAGTATATAAAAATGTGACAGATAAGAATAATATTGTCATCAAGGAAAGAGAACGGGAAAATTGTAACAGGTTTGTAACATCTCCGTGTCCGAACCTCTTATAAAAAGAAAATTCATAAGAAAAAGAAGATTTTTATGTTTTACAGCATATAATTCAAAAACATTTTGTATCTTTGCAGTGTTAATAAAGAAAACAAGATGTAAAACCGCTCTTCAAAACGTGGAGGGCAAAAAAAGAGGAAACAAATTATGAAAAAGAATGCAAATGAAAAAATCATGATGTTACAGTACCGTATTAAACGTTATCAAGCAATGGGAAACGGTGCAATGTGCCAAACCTTGAATGGTAAACTTCAAAAACTGCTGACGAAGCAGCCTGCCATGTAATTAAACACACTAATATATATCATGAAAAGAGCGGAGCAACCACACTGGTTCTCCGCTCTTTCTTTTTTTTCTTTTTATTTCTTCTTCAAAGTCACATCACTGATTTCTACTACACCACCCTTATTCTGTCCAAGGATAGCCACGTAACAGTCTTTCAGGATTGCAGCGTCATCATCCGTATCGGAGACTTCCAGAGCAGGATTTGATTTTTTGCTACTGATTGCATTTACGACCTGTCCCATATCATAGTAAACAACTACCTTCGTCCATTTGCCGGCATCCTTAATTTTGAAGTTGTATTGCGCACCGGAAGCATTAGGCTGGGCATCAGCATCGTAATCCCTGCGCATAAAGAAAGTAGTGTTAAGCTTGCCGTTATCATTTTTTTCCTCATTCGTCTGCTTGATATATACGCTGACCGGAGTTCCTGCCTCCTTTGCTTTTGCATAGAAAGTCAGCACATAGATACCTTTCTCCAAGCCGTCTGTAATACGTTGACCAAGAAACGCTTTATACCAGGATGTATTCTTCTCAGCACCCGAATTATCTATTTTCATCGCGTTCGGATACTTGGCATCTCCGGTCTGCTCCCAAGCAATTGTTGTCACTCCGTCCGCCTCATTATTCATAATGAACCACTCACCTGCCGTAGCCTTGTTAGGGTTGGTTACCTTGTTCGTTACTTCCGTAGCAAACTTTTCATTTTTGATCAGATTCTGCGCACTGACGCTTACTCCTGCGATAGCCACAAGACTAACTAATAATACTTTTTTCATCTTACTGCGATTTTATTGTTTATACGTTATTTCTTATTTTCACTCTGCTTGCTGAATCCTATTTTATTTGTTGAATAACAAACTTATAATTTCCAGATTCTTTCTTTTCGTTTGTTTTTAGTGTGATGCGATAAATCTCCTTACCCCATACATTAGAGAGGCGCGGATCGTCCAATTGGATTGTTTCCAGTTCGGCTTTGAACTGAATCGGATAGTCCAGTTCCACTTTCTGCCCCTTTACTTCAATCTGAATTTTGCCCAAGGACGGGAAAGTGACATTGCCCCAAGTCATGAAATTCACCTGATTGGGAGCTACGGCCTCATCCAGCGTGTAGCTGTCGGTAATCGTCAGTTTCCGGTCATCCAGTGTATACGACCGAATCCAGCTTTTCACTTTTGCTTCCGACGGATAGGCGGCAGCAATATCAGTAGAGAATATGCGTTTCTTTTCATTGCAAATGGTATTTGTCGCTTTGTATTCCTGTCCGTATTTCTGCGGTATACCATTAATCATCGGCAGATTATGATAATTACTCTGCATTGTCCAGATGGTGTAACGGTCTTTACCGAATGTCTGCTTGGTATATGTACCTACTCCTGCATCAAGGATTACGGGAATTGTATTCACATATAAGGAAAACGTTCCCACATCATTATGATTATGACTTTCGTTGTTGAATCCGCCTTTGGCAGCCACGAACATTCCATTCTTATTCTTCATGTAACAGAACTCCGTTTCGGGATACCAAGTCACGTCCGGCATATCATGCTTTGGAGTCTCTTTGGCAAGATCATTGCAGCAGAGCAGAGACTGGAGCGAGCGGAATGCATCATTCCCCATGGTCGCATACGGTTTTCTACCATTCAGCAGATAAGCTGCAAAATGCATCATTTCATCGCTGTTTACCGCTTTACCAAAACGATAGATCAACAGAGGATCGCCACCACCTTGCGCGGAAGCATCGGCAAAGTTCACCACCCAACCATTACCGATATAAGAACGGGACATATACTCTCCCATACGCCGGATCATCGGTTCATTCAACAGGGATATTTTACCACCTGTACCATCAGAAAGTATTTGCAAATAATCATAAAGCTTACCTGCCGCGTGTCCCCAATAAGAAGTTCCTTCTTCGCAAGCACCGTCAGACTTCACAAAGTTGATAAACTTATCCACCGATTTCATCGAACGGTATACAGCTTTTGCCAAACGGTCTTTATTGTTCTCCATCAAAAGGAAACACTGCAAAGCATTGGAGTTGCACCAAGGATTCCAGTTATTGATAATCTCGCCCGGCTGCCAGTTGAACGCCATCCACCACATATCGTCATCGTTCATATAAGGGTCAAGGATACGCTCCTTTATAGCTTTGCGCATTTGCAGAGAAACCACCGGATTGATTTTGTCGAAAGGTTTACGGAAGAAATAGTGCACCCAAGCCATCAATGCACCATATCCGCCGGAACCAAGATCAATGATCTGTTCGCGGAAATCAGGAAGAGAACGTTTGCTGCTTTGCCGGGGCAGGTGAGCAGACAGTACCCATGAATTCATTTCGCAACTCATATAAGCTCCGTTGAGCAGCTGATCGATGAAGCGTCCTTTGCCTTCCGCCAGTTCTGCCAGCATCAGCGTATTCAATGCCTGACGGTTGGCGTCATAGGGAACTTCCATGATTTTACGATTACCGGTCCGCTCATATTCAAGATAGGCGGTAGCAGGGATCAGTTGCCATTTATAATCGAGGAGCTTCTCGCCTGCCGCGATAAGACGCTGCTTGTTGGGCCCCATCAATGAGTCCCAAGCAGCACGATCAGTATAGGCCGGATAAGGTACCCATGCCTGTTTCATTACCAGCACATTTTTCAACGTAGTTTCATCTGCCGCTTTTTGCAGCATATCGCGTTCTGTATAGGCATTGGCTTTGAAAGAGAAACTTCCAAAGGTAGCTAACAGAAAAACACAAATTAAATGCTTCATTCGATTCATGGTATTTTGTTCGTTTAAGTATGGCAAAGATAACGCATCTCTCAAAAAGTAAGGTGAGCAAATCATACGAACCTCATGACAAAAAAGTACAGACTTCAAAAAAAGTACATCCAGAAGCTCTCAGCCCTCTCGTGAAACAGACGCTCTGTTCAAAGCAAACAGACCTTCTATTTAGGGCAAACAGAGCCTTCATTCAGAGTAAACAGAGGTTCCGTTTGAAAAACATCCTGTTGATTATAAACAGATACTTCATTTGAGCTTCTATAAAATCTCCACCGATGGTAAAACCTGAACTTTATTCCCAATCGCTAAACTCAAAACTGAGCTGCTCCCAAACTCCATGCTGTTCATCCGCCTCCTCTTTCGGATTGGAAACAGAAAGCCCGATCAGGCGGATAGGATGCTGTTCGTACTCCACACTTTTCAATAACTCTTTAGCGAGTGGAAGTATGCGGTCTAATGTATACAGCTCCTGCGACTGCGTAATACTTCGGGTTATCTGACTAAAATCATGAAACTTAATCTTCAGAGTCAATGTATTTCCTTTAAACTCTTTACGTTGAAGACGTTCTATTAATTCTACCGCTACATGATACAATTCAATGATAACGGAAGAATGAACCGATATATCTCTTTCCAGCGTTCGTTCACAACCGATAGACTTCCGAATACGAACCGCCTCAACCGGACGTTCATCAATCCCTCGCGAACATTCATAATAGAGTGCCCCCACCTTTCCAAAGTGGGCCGTCAGCATTTCGAGCGAGCATTTACGTAATTGAAGACCATTGTGAATACCAAGCAAATGCATCTTCTTTGCTGTCACAGGTCCTACTCCCCAAAAAGACTCGATCGGAAGTCCGGCTATGAAGTCCAGCGCCTGGTCAGGATGTATGGTACACAGTCCATCCGGTTTCCGATAGTCCGATGCAATCTTTGCAAGAAATTTATTATAGGAGACTCCGGCAGATGCGACCAGGTTCAACTGTTCCCGGATACGAAGTTTTATCTCCTTTGCAATATCAACTGCCAGAGAGATTCCTTTCTTATTCTCCGTAACATCCAAAAAGGCCTCATCCAAAGACAGAGGCTCAATTATATCGGTATACTCATGAAAGATTTCGTGTATCTGACGGGAGACGGACTTATAAACATCCATTCTTCCGGATACAAAAATAAGCTGGGGACATAAACGTTTCGCCTTCTGAGAAGACATGGCAGAACGGACCCCGTAACGACGGGCTTCATAACTGGCTGCTGCCACAACTCCCCGCTCCTCGGCATGTCCCACCGCCAAGGGTTTGCCACGAAGTTCCGGATGATCACGCTGTTCTACAGAGGCGTAGAAAGCGTCCATATCGATATGTATTATCTTACGCTGAAACACTTGTATTCAAATTCCATAGCAAACTTACTATAAATCTCTGGAATAACCTCGAAAAACGGGAGAAATGACGCTAAACGACTTAATATCAGAGTTGTTACGGTGTCAAATGATGACAAGCCGAAAAATCGGGAAACGCAAAGAAAAGCGGATTTAAGAAGAAGAATGGTTTGCAAATCATTACCCGTGAAAGAGTAAGATTTAACATATGAGAGATGCTATTGCACCGTTTGTCACCGATTTGCGTATCAAGGTCTAACTCGTTGATATTTAACTTTGCAAACAAAAAACGAGTATGACAAGAAGTACATTCAAAGTGCTGTTCTACGTGAACGGCAGCAAGGAGAAAGACGGTATTGTCCCCATCATGGGACGAGTGACAATCAACGGTACTGTGGCGCAGTTCAGTTGCAAGCAGACCATCCCGAAAACCCTTTGGGATGCGAAAGGCAACCGAGCCAAAGGCAAGAGTGCCGAAGCACGGAACATCAATCTGGCATTGGACAACATCAAGGCGCAAATCATCAAGCACTATCAGCGCATATCCGACCGAGAGGCATACGTAACGGCTGAAATGGTGCGCAATGCCTACCAAGGGGGAGGAAGCGAGTATGAGACACTGATAAAGGCTTTTGACAAGGATTGCGCCAACTTTCTGAAACGTGTCGGTAAAGACCGCAGCATCGGCACGTACAAGGTCATGGTAAGGGCAAGGAACTATGTCGCAGCCTTTATCAAGTCATTCTACAAACGGACAGACATGTCCATGCTGGAACTTACACCCGACTTCATCAAGGAGTTTGCGGCTTATCTTACAGCTGAACGGGGACTGAAAAACGCCACCATCTGGCTGAACTGCATGTGGCTGAAAGGCGTGGTCATGCGTGCGCACTATAACGGACTGATACCGAGAAATCCGTTTGCGCAGTTCCATATCAGCCCGAATGTTAAGGAACGGGAGTATCTGACAGAGGACGAAATCAAAAGAATCATGGCGCACGAGTTTGACAACCCCACCCTCGCATTGGTGCGAGACCTGTTCATTTTCGCCTGCTTCACCGCCTTGTCTTTCGTGGATATGAAAGAACTCACAACGGATGAAATAGTGGAGGTGAACGGTGAGAAATGGATATTGTCGAAACGGCACAAGACAAATGTCCCGTTCCAAGTGAAGTTGCTGGATATTCCCTTGCAGATAATCGAACGGTACAAGTATCTGTCGGAAGACAAGCTGGTTTTCGGGAAAATCAACTATTGGACGATGTGCAAACAGCTGAAAAAGGTAATGGCGGAATGCGGAATAGAGAAGCATATCTCCTACCATTGCGCACGTCATACGTTTGGAACACTGGCTCTTAGCAAGGGGATGCCCATTGAAAGCGTGAGCCGTGTTCTGGGACACACGAACATTGTCACGACTCAAATCTATGCGAAGATAACCACGCAGAAACTTGACAATGACCTGACGATGTTCGGCAACAAGCTGAACGCATCGTTCGGAAGTGTAACCCCATAACCAAGCATAGCCATGAAACGAAGCATCATCACAACGGACGGCAACGGCAACATCACCTTGCCGACCGACATTAGCGCAACCGCCATGAGCGAATGGGAACTTTGCGACCTGTTCGGAGTAACCGCCCCGACATTCCGTGCAGGGCTGAAGGCTCTTTGCAAGAGCGGAGTTTTAAGGGAATACGGGATAAGGCGAAGCATACGGGTATCCGATAATTGCTGTATGGAGGTTTACAACCTTGAAGCGATAGTTACCCTCGCTTTCCATATCGGCACATTCGGAGCGGAACGGGTACGCAATGCCGTTCTTGAAAGACTGTACCTGCGAAAAGAGAAAACAAGCATCTTCTTCTCGCTGAATACCAACGGTATATCCAAATCCGAATACTTCTCGTAGCTGAATGCCTGACATTATTCACTCGGTAAGTCAGTAATTCATTAAGTCAGTACGACAGAACGACAGACGCTCTGATTTTTTCTCCCGAAAAGCGTAATCCGACATTTGCTTTTCGGGAGTTTTTCCGTTTGCACAGCCCCAAGCCATTGAACGTTTTTGTTTCGGGGGCTATTTGTCACCATTCTGCCGTGTTTTGCATAACAACCTATCCGATAATTGATTATATTTTTGCAGCTGGTAATTTTCAAACTTAAAACCATTTGATTATGTCAGCTATCGAACAACAAGACAGCCACAGATCGCCATCGGATGGCGGCATGGCAAAGGAAGAATTTATCCGTGTCGGGACAACGCTCTACAAGATTGTGGAGCAACCGAGACTGAACGGAGGGTATGTGAAGAAACGCATCGCATGGAACAACGAGACCCTGCGACAGGATTACGGCAAGGATTACATCGGCAGCGTTCCCAAGTATGACGGCTTCTGCACCGTACCCGAACACATCGGCTACCGTTCCGTGGTCGGCAAGTTCCTTAACCTTTACGAACCGATAGACCACCGACCGCAGGAGGGCGATTTATCGCATATCCAATCTTTGGTACAGCACATCTTCGGGGAACAATACGAGTTGGGGATGGACTATCTACAACTGCTTTACCTGCAACCGATTCAGAAGTTGCCTATCCTGCTGTTGGTGTCGGAAGAACGCAACACGGGCAAAAGCACCTTCCTGAACTTTCTGAAAGCCCTTTTTCAGAACAATGTGACTTTCAACACCAACGAGGATTTCCGCAGCCAGTTCAATTCCGACTGGGCTGGCAAGTTGCTTATCGTGGTGGATGAGGTGCTGCTCAACCGCAGGGAGGATAGCGAGCGGTTGAAGAACCTCAGCACCACACTTTCCTATAAGGTGGAAGCCAAAGGCAAAGACCGTGACGAGATTGCGTTCTTCGCCAAATTCGTGCTGTGTTCCAACAACGAGCATCTGCCCGTAATCATAGACGCAGGGGAAACACGCTATTGGGTGCGCAAGATAAACCGCTTGCAGTCCGATGATACCGACTTCCTGCAAAAGCTGAAAGCGGAGATACCCGCCTTTCTCCATTTCCTGCAACACAGAAAACTGTCCACCGAAAAGGAAAGCCGGATGTGGTTCAACCCCACATTGCTGCATACAGAAGCCTTGCAGAAGATTATCCGTAGCAACCGCAATCGGCTGGAGATAGAGATGTCGGAACTGCTGCTTGACATTATGGTTGCAATGGATGTGGATAGCGTTTCATTCTGCCTTAACGACCTTGTCGTACTGCTGGTGCACTCGCAGGTAAAGGCGGAAAAGCACCAAGTGCGTAAGGTGGTGCAGGAGTGCTGGAAACTAACACCTGCACCAAACGGGCTTACCTACACCACTTATCAGGGCAATTACAACAGAAGTTGTCACTATGAGCCGATAAAGAGGGTGGGACGCTTCTACACCGTCACAAGGGAGCAACTCGAATCCCTGTAATACTATCATTTTTCTGTTGAATTGTTGAATATGGGTATAAATACACTGACAATAAACGATATACATTCTCAACAAAATTTCAACAAGCCAAAAGAGAAGTTGAGAGACCACCGACACCCGTTTGTGGATTTCTCTTTTGGTGAGCGGTTTGTTGAGAAGATGTTGAGAGGTTACGAGGCTGTATATAAACATATTACATCAACAGTTCATCAAATCAACAAATTTTCATCAACTTCAAAACCGTATGTAATATGACAATCCAAGATGTAAAGCAAATCAAACTGGCAGACTATCTGCAAAGTCTGGGCTATACGCCTGTAAAGCAACAAGGCAGGAACCTGTGGTACAAATCACCGTTACGGGAAGAAACGGACGCATCGTTCAAGGTAAACACCGAGCTTGAAAAATGGTACGACTTCGGCATCGGCAAAGGCGGTAATATCATTGCATTGGCAGCGGAACTCTACCATTCGGGAGATGTAGCCTATCTGCTGAAACGCATAGAGGAGCGGACAGCATACATCCGCCCTGCATCGTTCTCTTTTGGCAGACAGCATTCCGACAATCAGCCTTATCAGGGATTAAGGGTTGGTGAGTTGTCCTCTCCTGCTCTTATCGCCTATCTGCAAGAAAGGGGAATAAACATCGGACTTGCCAAAAGAGAATGCAGGGAGCTTCGGTTTATGAATGCCGACAAACCCTATTTTGCCATCGGCTTTCCGAACATGGCAGGAGGATATGAAGTGCGCAACAGATACTTCAAGGGATGTGTCGCCCCGAAAGACATCACCCATATCCGACAGCAGGGCGGACAACGATGTATGTGTTACCTGTTTGAGGGGTTCATGGATTACCTTTCATTCCTTACCATCCGAGTAGAAAACAATCCGCAACACCCGCGATTGGACACACAGGACTATATCATATTGAACTCCGTTTCCAATCTTGCAAAAGCGGAAAGCATATTGGAGACCTACACCCAAGTCGGCTGTTTCCTTGACAACGACACGGCAGGACGGAACACCTGCACGAAACTGAAAGAGAAGTTTGGGGAACGCCTGCTTGACAAGTCAATGTACTATCGTGAGTATAAGGACTTGAACGACTACCTGTGCGGTAAGCCCTTGTCCCAATCGGCAGAGCCGATAAAGGAGAAGAAGCAAGTCCAATTCGCAAGGCGGATGATGCAGCCACCGAAAAAGAAAGGGGGATTTCATCTGTAATATGCACGTTCGCTTTCCCAAAGGTATTTAGACAGAAATACCATAGCTCAATAGGGCGTTTTCTTCACGCATTACTCCGTAACGCTAAAAACACCCTATCGAGCCAAAGGGAAATCCCTTTGGAAACCCTGTGCAAACGAGTGCAGCAAGGACTCATTTGCATAATAAACCCTGTGAACCGATGCCACAGGCAGAGAGAAGAAACATAACGATAACCGCAAAAATAGAAATAATATGGGATATTTTTCATTGGACATAAAGAAAGCAAAGGGGACATCGGACACCACGCAGTCCGACCATATAGAGAGAAAGATAATACCTAAAAACGCAGACCCGACAAGAACACATCTGAACAGGGTGCTTGTCGAATACCCCGATGGCGTTCACGGCAGGGATGAAGCGATTGCCCACAGGCTGAACACGGCAGGCATCAGACGGAAAATCACACACGACCAAGTCCGTGTTGTCCGGGTGGTTTTATCGGGTACGCACGAGGACATGATGAACATACAGGAAAAAGGAAAGCTTGATGAATGGTGCAACGACAGCATCCAATGGCTTCAAGCCACATTTGGCAAAGACAATGTGGTTGCTGCCCATCTGCACATGGACGAGAAGACTCCACACATCCACGCAGCCGTTGTTCCCATCGTAATAGGTGAAAGGCGCAAAGCCAAGAAAGAACAGACGGACGGCAAGCGCAAGTACCGCAAGAAAACAAATTCCGTCCGTTTGTGTGCCGATGACCTGTTCAACCGCCAGACCTTGATTGCCTACCACGACAATTACGCAAGGGTGATGACGAAATACGGATTGCAACGTGGGGTACGGGGCTCGGAAGCACGGCACACTACCACCATGCAGTATTATCGGGACTTGAAAAAGAAGAATGAAACCCTTGAAACCGAAACCAGACTATTGCAGGAGAAGAAGACCAAAGCGCAGGAGGAGTTGAGACAGGTAAAAGCGGAAATCCGCACCGACAAGTTCAAAAGCGCAGCCACCGATACGGCAACCGCCCTTGCAAGCAGTGTGGGTTCTCTTTTCGGAAGTGGAAAAATGAAATCATTGGAACGTAGGAACGAGGACTTGCAAGACCGCATCCTTGAACTTGAAGACGAAGCCCGACAACGGGAACGGCAACAAGCCGAACAGATACAGGAGATAAGAAACGCTTACGAGCAACAGCACCGTAAGCTGTCGGAGTTTACAGATTTTGTCAGACGCTACTTTCCGTATGTGGAGAAGCTTATACCTGTGGTAAACTTCCTACGTGAACGTTTGGGTTTCAATGACGGAATAATCAGAAGACTGTGCGAGTTCAAGGAGGTCGGAATAAAAGGTAAACTCTATTCTTCCGAGTTTAACCGAAGTTTTGATACCCGACATTCTGTCTGCTCCATCAAACAGGATGAAAGCGGTAAATTCGATTTCAAGATAGACGGGGTTTCACATGTGAACTGGTTCAGAAAGAAGATGAATGAGTTTAGGGAAGCCATGGGAATACCTAAGCAGAAACAAGATAGAGGTATAAAACTATAAATCAAAGGAACGGCCGTAATAATCTGCCTGTATTGAGCGGATTATCACGGCTTTTTTATACTTTTGCAAATGGATTGAGACAACTCTGTCCAAAGACATATGAAAATAGAAGAAGCGTTATGCTCATCTTGTACTTGAAAACGTAGGAAATTTTCAATTAGATGCAAGGATAGCATAGTGGTTCTCACGCATATAGCGTGGGCTGCTATTGTTACATCTGCATCTATGGTTTCCTACGACCTTCAAGTAAAGAGTGTGGCATACAGTTCCACGCTTTTTAGTTTAGCCTTATGGTGACAAATATGAATAACATAAAATGGAATATAAATGATATTAACTGCACAACAGAAGCAAGCAATGATAATGATTGAAAAGTTCATTGCAGATAAAGATAGCCAAGTATTTATTTTGAAAGGATATGCAGGTACAGGTAAAACGACATTGATTCGTAGTATTGCAGATTATTTATCTACTCAATCTTTACATATTCAGTTAATGGCTCCGACCGGACGTGCTGCAAAAATATTACGTTCTAAATTACCAAATTATGGTGCTTCTACTATTCATAGGGGAATCTATAATTTTTCTCATCTAATAGTGGAAGAATCTGAAGGAACACTTAAATATATATTTCCACTTAAAGATAACCACGAGAGGTGTATTTATATTATTGACGAAGCCTCCATGATTAGTTCTCGTGAATCAAAGAATGAACTTTTCCAATTTGGTACAGGAGTATTAATAAAAGATTTACTTAGTTATGCAAGATTAAACTTCGGTGGAAAGGTAATTTTTGTTGGTGACCCTATGCAGTTGCCTCCCGTAGGTGATGATTGTTCTGTTGCATTAGATGAAACTTATTTTGATATACTAGAAATGAATGTATATTCTTATGAGCTCACAGACATTGTTCGTCAAGATAAGAATAGTTGTATTTTGGCTAATGCTACAATACTTCGTGAGTTGATTCGGAAAAAAGAACGAAATCGCCTTGTGTTCAAGAAAAAGGAACATGAAGTAATGGATATTGGAGCAATGGAAGTTGCTAAGAAATATTGTGAAGATCCAGAACAATCGTCTGCTATAGTTTGTTTCTCAAATCAACAAGCAGCTGATTATAATACGGCTATTCGTAATATAATATTTCCTGAAACGAATCATGTGGCGGTAGGAGATAAATTGATGGTAGTATGCAATAGCTACTATTATGATAAATGTGAATTATTGAATGGTGATATCATAACTGTAGTAGAAACATCAAATGATATTATCTCTCAGTCTGCACCTATTTGGACTGAAAAAAATGGGAGAAAAGTAAAAGAAATCATTACGCTTGATTTCAGAGAAATAAGTTTTCAAGTAGAAGATGGTAATATTTATAAACGCTATATTATTGATACATTACTCCAAAACAAGCGACCTTCACTGACAATTGACGAAATGAAGGCTCTTTATATCAATATGGTAATGCGTATGCGTACGGAGAAAGGATTGACTAATCCTAAATCTGAAGAATTTACTAAGGCAATGTGGGGAGACCCTTTCTACAATGCTCTTCATGTAAAGTACGGTTATGCTTTTACATGCCATAAATCACAGGGTGGTGAATGGAATACAGTTTATGTAGATTTTTCAAGACGCACAGGGCTTGATGTGGATAGCCTTCGTTGGAAATATACAGCGATAACTCGAGCTTCTAAGATGTTATGGTGTATTAATCTTCCTGATGTAACACCTATTACATCTCTTAAAATAACCCCTATCAATAAAACTGCAAAAACAGCTGTTAATGCTTTATCTTTTGATAATATAGAGGATACACCTTTTCATCCTTCATCAATATTACCTTCAGTAAAATGTAAATATTGGTCTGTTGTAAAGAATATGAATGGAACTCTATATTCAGTAAAGAACGTTATCTGTAAACCTTGGAGAGATATTTATGAAGTAAATACACCAACCGGTATAGTAAGAATTGATGCAATATATAATGGAGCAGGTCTGTTTACAAAATATGAAACAGATGCCAATGACACTGAGTTGTTGTTTTTCTTCCAGAATGATGAAAATATCAAATATAAAATAGACTATCATCCATCTTTGGAGTCATTAAAGATGCTACATAGTCGCATGATTTCTTTGTGTGATGAATGTGGTATCATATTAACAAATGTGGTGGAAGAACATTACCAACTCGTATATTATATGAAAGCTTCTGGTAATTATGCTGCTATAACTTTTTTCTTTAATGGGAAAGGGTTTATTAACTATGCTGCTCCACTTTCTGATATCGGAGAAGCTGATATTAAACTGTCACAACTCATAGAAAAATTAACATAATAGAAGAATACTAATGTCTGTAAAAGAAGTAACATTATTGCGTAAAAGTGGTAATCTAAAAGAAGCATATAAGATGGCCATAGATGATCTGAAAGAAGATAGGAATAACCCATGGGCACAAATGTCTCTCTTTTGGGTTCTGCGTGATATATGTCAGCAACTATGCAATAGAAACGCCATAGATAAAGCTAAAATTTGCTTGAAAGAGATGTCTTCATTACTTCCTACAATGGTGGATGATAGTGGCGCAGGAGAAAGAGCTTATACTAATTTGTATAAACGATTGCAACCTAACGCTGATGCTATTTCAAAAGCATCCGAGCTATCAAAAAATGATCCTTCAAATGCTTATGTTCAGGTAAAGAATTATATTGACTCTGCAAATGATGTAGATTCAGCTTTGCATGAAGAGTTAGGCTGGATAATTTATCGTTATATCAAGGCTAAAATTTCAAATTTGACATCGTTGGAAATAAGAACGTTGCTAAAAGACTATATGTATCTTAGGAATGAACGTCCTTCAATGCTTCATTCTCAAATATTGAACTTTGCTTTGAGTTTCTCAAAAGAACATTCTGATTTTAGTTTTTACCGTTTCTTTATGCTCTGGGAACCAGAAAATTTACGTTATGAAGATTTGAACAAGGGCTATTACAATGGTAGTGAAATTCCCTCGCTTATTTCTCGTATATGTCGTCAAATTGTAAATAGCGGCGAGGATATTGATGTCGAGATGCTGTGTGAAAAGATAAATCTCCCAAAAACAGAAACACTTGACCTGTTACGTGAACCGCAGTTTTGGGAAATTATGAATCTTCATAAAGAAGGTAAAATGCGTGAGATGTTTGAAGCTTTTACTGTCTATAATAAAAGAAACGCCGTTTATGGTGCTTCTCATTGGCATTCTGAAGTGTTGAAAATTGCAGAGCGTCACATGAATGGTCAAGAAACATGGAGATTTATTTACTTTTTTAGAGATTGGAGATATGAAAACCTCATGGATGCTGATTGGAAAGAAGAAACAGATAATAATGGTAACACTTATAAACCTTTGGCTGTTAAAGCAGCAAAGAAGTGTTATGAATATCTCAAAGAATCACACCCAAGAGATGCAGAACTAGTATCTTGGTTAGATTCATTGTATAATGTTCTTATTGAACGTGCTAAAAAAGATGAATGGATATTAAGACAACGAGCAATAATATATACATGGCAACAGCAATATGACCTTGCTATCAATGTGTACAAATCTTTATTACTTGAAATGAGTGAAAAATACTATGTATGGAGTGAATTGGCAGATTGTATACAAGATAGTAATGAATTAAAGATAGCATTGCTTTCTAAGGCTTTACTTGTTGAACGAAATGAAGATTTTCTCGGCTCTATTCATTTGACTTTAGCCGACCTGCTTATAAAGGAAGAGCTAACATCTGAAGCCTTATGCGAATTGAATATATATAAGAAATTTCATGAAAACACTTCCCGGAAATACCAAGAATATATTGAACGAGTCGACATATCAGTTATTCCGCCCAATAATAATAAGCTATTGTATAATAGATATGCCACCATTGCTGAAGAGTACGCTTTTTCAGAAATTGAAGCAAAAGAGGTTACGCTGGTGGATAGATGGGAAAAAGACGGAAAAACTTATTGCACTCTCACAAATGGGGTAGACGTTATATTTCAAGTGAATGTAAAGCGGTTTCCTTTTTTGACGAATGCGATATTTGGTTCTGTTTTTAGAGTAAAGTGTCATGTAGATAAAGAGGAAAAGCAAATTCAGACAAGTTGCTTCTCTTGGAATAAAACAAAAGTGACAGAAGCTAAATATATACCTCTTTGCATGCATAAGAGTGAAACAAGGCTATGGATGGGACTTCCCCAAAAGTTTGGATATGTAGAATATTTGAATGAAGAGAAGAAAATTCTACATATTGTAACGCAAGATTCCCAGCAAATATTTCAAGCTTTTAAAGAAAAATGGGGCACTATTTCAAAAGGGGATTTTGTCAGTTTCAGAGAATATACTATTATAAAAAAGAATGAAAACAAAGTAGTTATTGCTAATGTAGAAAAAGTAAATAAAGAAACTGCTTTACCGAATTTTAATTCTGGTATTGTGGTCGTTGACGATATAAACATACAAAAAAAATTATTCCATTACACTTTCGGTCAAGGAAAAATTGGAGGTATCGTATTCTTTAATGATACGGATCTTCGTCCCGAAGTAGGACAATGCTTGAAAATATTCTATTGTGTAACAAAAGACAGGAAAGGTGAAAAAAGGCCTATTGTACTTAATGTAGAAGAAACTGCAGAAATAAACACAAGTGCAATAAAGACAATTCAAGGTCACTTAGAATTAAAATATAAAAATGGTTCTTGGGATGATTCTCCTGATTTTGCATTTATTGGTGATTACTACGTTCATCATTCTGTTCTTTGTGAGTATAATATCACGAAAGACTGCTATGTTACTGCCGATGTTATATATGCTGGACAGGGTAAATGGAAAGTTATAAAAATACATCAATAGAATTATTTGACAAGAGACAAAATATATCCTATTTTTATTGCTTGCCAAATAATTTTTATACCTTTGCAATAATAAAGAGTTACTTGAATGCAATTCAAGGCAGAACATAGCATATGGCACAGTTGCTAATTCATTACCTCAAAATCGGGTAATTCTCCTAAAGTCTTTTGTATAAGGCACTAACAGAAGTTTTCCAGAATTATATAAATTTTCCGAATAAACAGCCTCTAAAATAATATGCACCTATTTTTTTAGAGGCACAGGACATAAAAAAGATTCGATATCATAGCGATTCCATTTCTAATAATACTATATTTGTATATTGTTATCTATAATCTATCAACAGGAAAATATTTGAAATACAAACCATAAAGTAAATTTAGTATTATGAAAAAACTACTATTCTATTTATTCATTCTATGCAGCACTTCCATAGTTGCTCAAAATGGAATTACTTTTGAAGTTGAACAACTCTCCAAGCCCGAAAAATTATATCCCGTGGCTTCCCCTGATGAAATCTACAGATATCTGATGCTATTTGACAATGAATCAACCATTCGAATTACAGAAAAAGACATCTGGAAACCTCCATTTAATGTAATAGCCAAGAGTGAATCTCCTGACAGTTTATTATACTTCGGGTATAATTCTTTTTTCTGCGGTATGTATCAGGCTTATGCAGATCATAGGCCGTTCGTTTTATCTCCGGATATGATTTGGCTACTGATTAATCAAGGTTTTGCCCAACATGTGAATGCCAACCATGAGTCTTTGAGAAAATATTTTGTAAATTTCTCCGGAAAGGAATCTTTAATTGTACAATCCCATAAGAAACTGAAAGACCCGAGTCTTTTATGGGAAGAAATTTTCCCGCAGTTTACGGAACAGATAAGAAAAGAGGTAGGAGGCCATTTGGTTGAAACACTCACTTGTAATTTCTCTACAACGACCTCTTTGGAAAAGACTGTTTCTGAAATAACAATAATGGAAACGGTAAAATCATACTTCGAGTTTATCACCATAATGATTGTTTGCGGTATTCCGGAAATCACGCTTGAAGGGACACCACAAGACTGGGAAAAAGTTTTAAATAAAGCCAGAGGACTAAAAGAATATAAACTCGAATGGTGGATTTCACAACTTGAACCTCTTTTGGAGGAGTTTGTGAAGGCATCAAAGGGAACAGTAAACCAAGAGTTTTGGCGCAATATGTTTAAATGTCATTCGCCAAAGTCATGCGGAGCTCCCGAGACTTTTGATGGATGGATCATTAAATTCTTTCCTTACGACAATGAGGGGAAAAGAAATAATCTAAAACAGATTGTGGGGCGTAAAAAGCTTCCGAGCGAGATAGTAAAAGTTGATTTAAAGTATATTGAAGCATACAATGACACCGTAATTGAAACACCACTGGAGTTGTGGTCCGGTTTCATCGGACTCAAACAAAACAATGAGAATTTTGCACTGAGACCACAAATTGGCTGGATGGTCAAAAAGAAAAACACAGACAACACCGGACTCATAAACAGATTGAAAGCCGATGCCAAAGGCAGGGGTATCAACCTTAGAGTGAAAGAGTTCCCTTCCGTCCTGCTGAAACTTGAAGAAATAAAACAGTTGGAGCTTACCTTTATTAATGAAATTGATATACCGGACGAACTGTCAAAAGTGAAAATCGAAAGGTTGAAGCTATCCGGCAGAATTACTAAAGAAGAGATGCAACGTATCAAAACTTTATTTCCCAATACCGACATTAAGATAAACGGAAGTAGAATATAACAAAAATATTACCGAGTAATTCACAGAAACATAAAAGGAATAATCTGGATTTCATATAAATAAAAAATAGGGGCTGAATTCTGCATTGAGAATTCAGCCCCCGCTATTTAATCTACCTAGAAAACAAACCTATATTTATTCAAGCCGAACCCTCATATCTACTACTGTCGGCTCTACAAAAGACTGACTACCACCGGTTTCACCACGCAAACCATTATTGGAAGTTGCGTCATTATGATTCGGCGACTGATCGAGTACATACCACACTCCGTCCCGTTGTTCGATGTCTTCTCCATTCAGCTTCCAGTAACCGACCAGACCATCTGAACCTGAATCGACAAACATCATATTTTCACGAATCTGATTCGCAGTACGGGCTACCGACCATAAACGGACTTCACTCATAAATCCGTTCCATTTACGATTCCGGTCATAGTCATAAGCATAACCGATACAGAAACGTTCGTTCAAGTCGAATGTCAGTGAGCCTACCGTCTTTTCTGCTATTTTCTCTCCATTGAGATAGAGAGTAGCCATTCCCGCAGAAGCATCGTAAGTGAACGCTACATGATACCACTGATTCAACAGGAATATGGATACATCGGGCATCTGAAGTGCAACACTTCCGGCCATTTGAAGCTCGTTATCAGGATGATTCAAGTCACCGGTACGCATAATCAAAGTACCTTCATTGCCCATAATGGTGCCCAGATTCTTCCAACGTTCGGCATAAACCAATGCTTCGTAGGTGACAGAACCCATTGTTTTATAAGCAGTCGGCAGACGTACATCAAGCCAGCCCGGATTGATACGGTATACCTTATCAATAATAATTGGTTTCCTTACTACAATATAAGTCACGCTCGAACTGCTTATCTTTTCAATGTCCGTACTGTTCACTATTACGGGCAGAATATACGTTACCCCGTCTTCCCCCTTGGTAATGTTCTTTACCGACAATCCGCAGGGATCAGCATACAGTTCGCCTGCTTTAATGGTCGAAGAAGTTCCTGTCATTTCATAGTTATCAGTCGCCAGAAGCTGTCCGGTCGTCCCGTGTTTATGATTGTAGTCATCCACAAGGTCCTGCCCTCCTACCTGATAGTTCACATTTACGTTACTCTTTACCATCGTTGAAAGCCGCGACACCAATTCGCACTCGTAGGTATCCGCTTCAACTTCCACTCTTATCACATTACTTTCAAAGTAAAGTTTCGGCTCCAACAGATCGCTTTCGCTGTCGTTGCAACCCACACTAGAGAAAGACAATGCAACTAGTGCACCTGCATATAAGATTTTGATACGTTTCATTGCTGTTCTGTATTTTCATTAGATTGATTGTCCATATATTCCTGATAAGCCTGCAGATTGATCTGTATAGCATGACGCACAAAATTGTAATCACGGGCATTATCATAGTCATTATCAAGTCGGAAAGCACCGACGCCACCTTTCGGTCCATTGGCATGGTTATAAGCAGCCTGAGTCAAAAGTACACCACCGGTAGTCCAGGATGACTCAAAGTTCTCTGTAAAGATGTGCTTACGATAGTCATAATACTCTCCACACCAGCTTTGCAAGGTACTCACTCTTCGGTCGAGATTGGAGTCGCCATACGCCTGAGTGATGAAATAGTCAAAATAAGGAGCAGATTCTTTGTTAGAGTTCCATATTTCACCGTCAATCATAAAATAGTAATACTTACCATTCGGACGCTCGGTTGCCATCGGACCAAAGTATTTTCCTATCTCTTCTACCAGATAATGCAGAAACTCACCACGCGGACCACCCCTGCGGTCTTTCAGACTGCCTACGTATCTTCCGCCGTCACCACCATTATCGGGTTCCCAGTCAATGTCCAGACCATCATAATCAGTCGCAACAATCGTGTCTACCAATGCTTTGGCATAGCGTTGAATGGCTGCGATATGGTCTTCAGCACCTTTCTCCCCACTGGTAAATCCCCAATAAGCTTCTGTTGCCTTATTGACCAGTTCCGTGATTTCCTCACTGGAAGCATTCGGGTTTTCCGCCTGTACTTTTTCTGAAACGGAAGCAGGCGTAATACCAGTTCCAATATTATGCAAAATGTAACAAACCGTGATCTTACCGCCTTTCTTCTTTTGGAAAATCTCCTTATCAGCCAGTTTCGCTTCATTCAAGCCGAATGGACCACTCCACATCGATACCATGTCGATGCTGTCTGGCAAAGAAGCCAGATATCCTTTACGAATAGGCCCTTCGGGAGACCAGTTGCTGAACCATCCGAAGAAAATAGGACGTCCGTAACCCTGACTGGTTGCCTTCCATGCACGAAGATCGACATAATACTGTGCACTTTCTTCATTGTCCATCGTGTTGTAACCGCCGATATGTTCAAAATCCTTGCTCTCTATATCGACACACGACGCAATCATTATCCCTATAACAGGAAGTATATATAATATTCGTCTTAACATTTTCATATGAATCATAGTTTAATAGATTTGATTTTTACAATCCCACCACAACTGAGTTGTTGCTTTGTCTTTATCAAGACCGCCCAAGAGCTTCAATGCTTCTTCATAATTAGCTCTATCCTCTGCCGACTGATAGAAACTTACAGGATACACCATACGACGAATACCACCTTCACGAGTAACGCCCTGTCCGCGGTTGGTCTGCACCTGATTCAGTTTCGGATAACCGGTTCTTCTCCACTCAGTCCATGCTTCGTGACCGTTCGGATACAATGCAATCCACTTCTGAATCATGATCTTCTCCAGTTTCTCTTCCGTTCCACCGCTGAAGGCAGGTGTCGCAGTAGTAGGAGCCGCAGCATTGTAACTGTAATAGGAGGCTCTCATATTATGGGCAATCGGAGTCAATCCGGAAGCCAGATAGTCGTCTACAGACGAACTGATACCATTTTCATCAAATGACGTGGCAACTCCTTGTTCGTACAGTGCTTCCGCATCACCAAATTCGCTTCCCCATCTCAACGCAGCCTCAGCTCTCAGGAAATAAACTTCGGAAGCACGCATCCAGTAAGTCGGAGTGTTCGAGGTAATATTGGGCTTGGAGAAATCGGTATAAATCGTATTTTGCTGATTGGCATTGCCGGGAGGCACCGCCTGATAGTTTTTCCCGTCAAAAGCCGCTACCGCATACGCACTGGGAGAAGCTTCAAAATAAGCACTCAGACGCGGGTCCTGATAACCCAACAAATAAGAAAACATGGAAGAGCCCATGCGACACTCATTATACTGATTGGCCAGCCACTCGATGTTGTTACGAAAGACCATTCCGGCTCCGGTACTCATCTGGGCTTCGTCTGATTTCGAAGTCATCACTCCAAATGTATGATTCAAAGCCTGACGGGCATATTTCTGTGCTGTCGTTTCGTCAGCATAACTGATACGCATTGCCAGACGCAACATCAGTGAATTGGCGTATTTCACCCATTTTCTCGTATCACCGGCATATACGGCATCATAATCGGCAACAATGGTTGCCCCTTGTTCCGCTCTCACAGTCAAAATGTCGATAGCAGCTGTCAGATCGGTAAACATAGCATTGAATGCAACTTGTTCGCTGTCGAAAGGTATCACCAGTGCAGGTTCTCCTGCATGGGTGTAAGGAATGGGACCGAAAGATTCAAGCGTTTTATGCCATGCAGATATCTTTAGAATCTGAGCCAAAGCAAAGATTTCCGGTGTTTCGGTCTTTTCGGATTCTTGTTTTATCTTTTTCCAGGAAGACAGCAGTGTCGTATATGAATTGGTATAAGTAGCCGCCACCCAATTGTCCTGCAAGTAATAGGTAGTATTATTACTGCCGCTATACCAGTTATTGTTCTGTCCGAAAAATCCGCTCCACGAATCGGCTGACAGATTATATGCAACCTGATACTGGTTGATGGCATCCGTATCGTCAGCCTGAGTTCCTACGGTGACTACAGCTCTTTGCATCGCTGTTACAGCACCTCCGACAGCAACACCATCTCTTATGCCCATTTCGTCGGTCATCTCGAACGGATTGGTGTTTAGCTCTTCAAAGTCACAAGCAGTAAAGAGCGACAAAGCGCAGATTCCTGCTAATAGTTTATATTGATTTATCTTTTTCATGAGGTCAGTTATAATTTAAATTTAATACCGAAACCGAAACTTCTCACACTCGGCTGCATAAAATAGTCATTACCTTGACCGTAAGTTCCTACGGACGGAGTCAGTTCCGGATCATGCGGAGCTTTGCTGTAGAGCATCCAAGGGTTATTGGCAATGAATGACAAAGTAACATCTTTCAGCACATTCTTAAACCAAAGGTCGGGGAACCTGTAACTCAAAGTCAGCTCTTGCAGACGGATATTGGTTGCACTATACACATAATATCCGGAAGTGGTATAGTCACCCGTACCTATCAGCTGATAATACGATTGTGCATCCACTCTCCCTTGTCCGGGCAGTAAGACACCGCCTGCATCGCGTGCTTCGGCAGATGCTTTGGATACTCCGAAGCGATCGAGAATAGCTTGAGTAGAGGAAGTTACCACACCACCAAAACGTCCGTTAATCAGGAAGCTGAGTCCGAATCCTTTGTATGACAGCGAGTTGCTCCATCCCAGATTAAAGTCCGGTGACGTCTTGCCCAAGAAAACGGGTTCACCTTGTTCGAGTCCGTACGAACCGTCTTGTTTGATTTCAACATACCCCTGACTGTCTTTCTTCAGGAAAGTATTGGCATATATATCGTTGATGCTGCCGCCGACTTTTAATATAACGCGTCCATTGTCTTTCCTTACTTCCGGCACGTTGATAGGCTCGGGACTCATGTCGGTACGATAGTTTTCCACCATTTCTTTGATTTCGTTGACATTGCGCGAGAAGGTCAGATTGGAGGAGAAGCTAAAGTCTCCGAAGCTGTCTCTGTATCCCAACGATGCTTCCCAACCGTGATTTTGTACATTACCAGCCTGCAAATAGATTTGTTTGTAACCCGAAAATTCCGGCAAATCGCCAATAAAGGTCTGATTGTATGTATTCGATTTATAGTAAGTAACTTCGGCACTCAGTTTATTCCATAAACGTACACTCAATCCCAATTCATAAGAACGGGTACGTTCTGCCTTGAAATCAGTAAAAGGATAGATGCCTGTGGGAGCCAGTGCACCACCGATAATCGGAGTGGTCACAGTTCCCGGAGTAAGTCCCGACTGTGATACCGGAGAACCGACTTCCGTATAAGACCCGCGTACCTTTAAATAGGAAATGAACTCGGGCAGTTTCACCATTTCAGAGATAATACCGGACAGACCTACCGAGGGATAGAAAAAGGATTCTTCGCTGGTGTTTACCAACCGGGAGTTCCAGTCATTACGACCTGTCAATGTAAGATAAAGCATACTTCTCCAGCCCAGTTCGACGTTGGCAAAGATAGCGTGATTACGTACGCGACTGTCACCTCCGTCTTCCGAGATACGACCGTTGGAAGGGTCGATGTTGCTGGCGGCAAACAGGTTTGTTACTCCGAGCAAGGTTCCTTTGTAGCCTCTTGCCAGCGACCAGTAGTTAGAGTAGCTATAACCCAAGTTGGCAGAAATATTAAAATCGTTGAACTGCTTGTTGATATTTAACATAAAGTCGGCATACTCCTGACGGTCTTTGTAATTGCTGTAATCATACAGACCTTTCTTTCCTTCGGCAAATTTCTGATCGGAAGTAGCATAAACCTTACGTTCAAACTGAACATGAGTATCGTCCATACGATAACGTCCGGCAAGATTCATCCAGTCGGTGATCTTATAGCTCAGACCGACATTAAACATATAACGGCTCTTCTCGTTCGTTGCGATGTTGCGATAAGCAGTCCAGTACGGATTCTGCGAACCATAGGTTGCATCGGCAATCGGCCAATACTGTATCGGAATATTGCGGCTCTGGTCATAACGCTCGAAAGTCTTGATATCTTCGAAGTCTTCTCCACGGGGGAAAAGGTAGGCAGAAATCACCGGATTCCAGTATTGTCCCTGCGATACCATGTTTTTATCTTCCTGTTTCACATAGGACGCTCCTAAATCCAACTGCAATTTATCGTCCAGAAAAGTGGCTGTATTGCGAATGGTGAAGTTCAGACGGTCATAAGAATTGTTGGGAACAATACCTTTTGAATTGGTGGATGAAACCGAAGCAAAAGTTTGATTCTGCTTTGTACCGGTAGACAAGGTCAACGAGTTGATAAAGTTGGTTCCGGTGTTGAAGAAATCACTCTTGGGATCATACGAATTCGGACGGGCCAGTTTGTCACCCCAGCTTTCGAACATACCTTCTTTATTTCCATACGTGTTCTGGAATTCGGGCACCATGTACGCTTTGCTGAATTCGGATGAAGAAGAAAATGATATCTGTAATTTGCCTTCCTGTCCTTTCTTAGTAGTAATCAGAACGACACCATTTGCCGCACTACTACCATACAAAGCAGCAGCCGAAGGTCCGCTCAGAATAGAGATACTCTCGATATCTTCCGGATTGAAATCAGCAATACCTTCCGTTCCGGCTTTGCCTTCACCCATGATACCACTATCTGTGTTTCCCATATTAGTATTAAACAAAGGGATACCGTCTACTACATACAGTGCATTGTTGTCGCCTTCGATAGATTTAGCGCCACGCATAACGACACGCGTCGCACCACCGACACCACTACCACTCTTGTTGATACTTACACCGGCTATCTTACCATTCAGTGAATTGATGAAGTTGGCATCTTTAATGCCGGTTATATCCTCGCTTTTTATCTGCTGCACATTGTAAGACAGTGCCTTTTCTGCCCGCTTGATACCCAATGCCGTCACGACTACTTCGTCCAGCACTTCCGTATCTTGTTTCATTGTAATCGGGTAAAAGTCCTTATTGGAAACAGCAATCAGTTGAGTTGCATATCCTATATAAGATATTTTCAAACGGGCATTACCGGGACTTTTAATCGAAAAGTTTCCGTCAAAGTCTGTAATCGTCCCTGTAGAACTGCCGTCCACAGAGATATTTACTCCGATCAGGGGTTCACCATTCTCATCGGTTACTTTCCCTTTGATATCTTTGACAGATTGTGCAGCTGCCGGTTTCTTCTCCGTAACTATAATATAATTACCTTGAATCTGATAAGAGAAACCTGTTCCTTTCAAGATTGCGTCGAGTGCAGTAGTCACCGATACGTCTTCCAAGTTAAGATCGGCAATTTTCTTTCCCTTCAATTCGGAATCACTATAATTTATAGACATCTTCGACTGTCTTTCCACAGTTTTCAATGCATCTACTACAGTGATATCTTTCTGCTGGATAGTAATTTTACTATCACTTTGAGCAAAAGCAAGGGTCTGCATCAATAATAGACCTAAAAAAATGAGAAAGACTCGCTTTTGAACAACATTATCTGCTCTTTTTTCGTAAATTTGTAGCATCTTTTTAGTATTAGTTAATTGGTTATTATTCTATGATCAATTGAAATAGCGTCGAGATACGCTAATATTAGAAGGACAATGATTTCACATCCGGGAGAAACGGCCATTTCTTCCGGATACTTTTTTGCATAGTACATTAAGTTAAAAAAGGTTCAACAATCGTTTTTCTATATTTTATCAGTTATATAGCATTTATTCCCCTTAATTATATATTTCACATCCCCTGCCACCTGCGTTATTATCTTCATCACCTCTTCCAAAGTGGCTTGCTGTTGGAAACGGAAACTATACGATTTATTGTTCAGGCTGTGAAGGCTATAAACAAAGGTATAGGGAAATTTGCGTTCGAGACTCGTAAAAATCTCATCGAGATGCATATCACTGAAAACCAGTTCTCCACGCTGCCAGGCAGTCACATCCTCTATCCGAGGCGATTGGAGGCTACGTTTCCGGGTCTGTTTATTATACGTTATCTGCTCATTGGGTTTAAGTATTACATTAGATATCAGATTATTAAATTCTACCTTCACACTACCTTCCAGCAGAGTTGCAATCAGTTCATTGTTCTCCGGATAGGCATTCACGTTAAACTCTGTACCTAAAGCTGTTATTTGAAAATCATTGGCTTTCACTATAAAAGGATGTTTTTCATCCGGCTTTACCTGGAAATTTGCTTCGCCAATCAAATATACACTTCTGGTCTTACCGGCAAACTGCTCCGGGTACAGTAAGGTGCTTCTCGAATTTAGCATCACCCGGGTACCATCGGGCAATGTAAGTTCACGTATTTCCGCCGTTGGTATGAAACATTCTACCAAGTCTTTTTGCAGTTTGTCTTTCTCCAACATCAGATAGATAGAAACAGACGATACTGCCAACAGGAAAATAGCTGCTGCTCTCCATATAAGTAACTGATACTTTTTACCGGAACCGACAGACTGCATTCCCAGATTTTGTTGCATCCGTAATATGGACTGTTGCATTCCGCGAGGTACTTTCTGTTCTCCCGCTTGTTGCCACAACGTGTGAAGTGCTTCTTTTTTTTCTTCCGCATGATTGTCGTCAGCCAACCATCGCTGCACTTTTCTACGCGTAGCCAATGAATACTCATTATGCCCGAATAACTCTATGATCTGTTGAATATAGTTTTTCATCATTAATTTCTTCCTTTATACACTAAATACAACTAAAAGAAAAACACTACTTAAAGGAAAATAGAAAAAATAAAAATAGAAGCACTTTTTTTAGTTCTATCAGTGCTAAATACACCTGGTGCTCTACCGTACGGATGGAAACATTAAGCTTTTCTGCGATTTCTTTATAACTTAATCCCTTAAAACGACTCAGCTCGAATATTAACCTTCGCCGTTCAGGCATTTTTTCCAAAGTCAGGCGAACAACCAGCAACATTTCTTCATAATATATATTATTAAGGGCATCTTCCCCTTCTATCAATTCATGAAGTACTGTTTTCTCAAGGTATCCTTCCTGATATTCCCGTTCGATTTGCTGATGCTTGAAGATATTCAGAATAATGTTTCTGGTCATTATAAAGAGGTAGTTATCTAATTCATTTTCATTGTCAAGCCATATTTCCGGTTGTAACCAAAGCTTACAGAAAATATCTTGAGCAACATCTTCAGCATCAACTTCCGACTTAAGCAACAGCTGGGCATAATTCTTTACTTTCGGAAAATTAGAAATAAAAAAACGCTGAAACTTCAGCTCAATTTGGTTAACATTATTTTCCATATCCGCTAAGATTATTATCGATTACAAGTATAAAAGTAGACATTCTCAAAGATTAGAACATAATAAAGATATATTATTAATACTTGTTTGCATATATTTATAATTATTCCGTATATAAAACAAAAACACATAAATATTGACAATACCAAATAGCCATATTATCATACCAAAAGAGAATAGAGTGATAGGATGTATAAGAAATTGACTTTGTATTTAAAAAGAGATAAAATAAAGGATCAACAATAAAAAGGGGAGTAAAAGAGAAAAACTGCAAAAAGAAAAAGCTCTGATAATCAGAGCTTTCATTTGTTTTTTTTTAAGTGGAGCTGGAGGGAATCGAACCCTCGTCCAAACGAGGAAATCATAAGCTTTCTACATGCTTATCTTTGCCTAAATTTTCGTGCAGGAGCAGAACCAAAGCCATCAATTCCTGCCTTATCCTCTAAAGTTTCATCAAAAACGCGAGGCCGCTTCTGACTATCCCCGATGTTACTGCACCACTGAACCGGAATGCTTCGGAGCAACAGCTTCCGAGTGATGTCTCGTCCTGGCACCTAGTGCCTGGATTAAGCTAATCTACTGTGATTCGATTAAGCAGCAAGAGCGTAATTAGTTTCGCCAGATAAAGTTTTGATAACTGAGATTTAAGTGGAAATTACCGACCCACTGCATGCTTACCTACCATTTCTGCCCGCTGTCAAATCCAGTCAACCCCATGACTTTGTAACGGTCTGAAAATCAAAAGAGAACAATCGTTATTTTATATTTGAGAAACAAATAAGGGATAAATAATACATCATATCCTTTCAATAATCCTGTTTTCTTTGGCACAAAGATACATATTCTTTTGTTACTAACCATCATATATTTGCAAATATTAGCCGATGATATGCTATCCGGTATACAGAGATATATCATGAGCGGAGGCAGACTTGGCTCCCAGACATACAACATTTGTAGGCCCGGTTATTTCCAACTTACCAACATTATCCGTACATTTGTGGAATATAATAAATACTATCAACCCCAAAAAAGCAATGGAAGAACCATTTGATTATTCTCAAGTACCTTTCACATTCGGAATGTGCGCTGCCGAAAATTGCCCGCAAGCCTCGACTTGCCTGCGACAGATAGCTTTAAAACACGCCCCTGCAAACAAAGTTTTTCTGCCAATTATGAATCCAAACCATATAAAGGGCATAAAAGGAAAATGTGACTATTTCTGTTCGAACGAAAAGGTGCGCTACGCCAAAGGATTCATGTGCACAATAAATGCACTCACAGTGCGCGTTGCAAACACGTTCCGCTACCGGATGATCGGATATCTGGGACGTAAAAACTACTACTTGAAACGCAGTGGCAAACTGGCGCTCACTCCCGCCGAGCAGCAATGGGTTATAAACACCGCCAAAGAACTGGGAGTCATTCAAAGTGAGTATTTCGACAGTTATATAGTAGAGTATAACTGGGACAGGTAAGGGAGATTTCCGTTTCAAGTAAAGAAACGACAGTTTCCTCGTAGAGAAACGCAAGTATCCCCGTAGAGAAACGACCGTTTCCTCGCCGGGAAACCATCGTGTCCTCGTAAGGGAACGACAAGGAAACTGCAATCATCTATTATACAAGACATTAGTATAGACTAAGGAAGTTGCTATCTAACAAAAAGAACCTATATATGCTAAAAACTTTTGCAACCATCTGTATTATCGGTATGTTCACATCTAGTTGTACATCAAAAAAGGCTTCCCGGACCGAAGGCTCCCATGAAGCAGAACAGGAACTGACAATGATTGTCGGTACTTACACTTCGGGAGACAGTAAAGGTCTCTATAGTTTCCGATTCAATGAAGAAAACGGAACCGCAACCGCACTCAGTGAAGCGGAAGTGGAAAACCCATCTTATCTCGTACCTTCTGCCGACGGCAAATTCATCTATGCAGTCAGCGAATTCAGCAACGAACAAGCTGCTGCCAATGCGTTTGCTTTCAATAAGGAGGAAGGAACTTTCCGACTGCTGAATACGCAGAAAACCGGAGGCGAAGATCCTTGCTACATCATTACCAACGGAAGTAATGTGGTTACTGCCAATTACAGTGGAGGAAGCATTTCTGTCTTCCCGATCGATAAGGACGGGGCACTTCTCCCCGCTTCTGAGGTGGTGAAGTTCAAAGGGTCGGGAGCCGACAAGGAACGTCAGGAGAAACCGCATCTGCATTGTGTCCGCATCACGCCGGATGGCAAATACTTATTTGCAGACGATCTGGGCACGGACCAGATACACAAATTTATTGTTAATCCGAATGCAAAGGCAGACAATGAAGATGTTTTTCTGAAAGAAGGAAGTCCCGCCTCTTATAAAGTAGAAGCCGGTTCGGGTCCCCGCCATCTGACATTTGCACCGAATGGAAGCTATGCGTATCTCATCAATGAACTATCGGGAACAGTCATTGCGTTTGAATATAACGACGGAGAGTTAAAAGAAATTCAGACTATTGCTGCCGACACTATGGGAGCCAAAGGAAGTGGTGATATTCATATCAGCCCGGACGGCAAATTCCTGTATGCAAGTAACCGGCTAAAGGCTGACGGGCTGGCGATCTTCAGTATCCATCCGGAAAACGGTATGCTGACGAAAGTCGGTTATCAACTGACAGGCATTCACCCGCGCAATTTCATTATCACGCCTAACGGCAAGTATTTGCTGGTGGCTTGTCGGGATAGTAATGTGATACAGGTTTATGAAAGGGATACGGATACAGGATTACTGACGGATATACGTAAAGATATAAAGGTGGACAAGCCTGTCTGCATTAAGTTTGTACCATAAACAGGAAGAAGTACTTGGTTAGCACCGGACTGAAACAAGAGTACGCCGGTCCTAACCAAGAACCAATACTTCCTACCCAATCAGACTACGAAAAGCCTGAATACCCTGATGATTGATATCCAATCTTTCTACCTCACTCAGCAACCGAACGGATTTCTCTTTTTCGTTCAATCCCCAATAACCCAATGCCATCATATATTTGCAGTGAATGACGTTTCGTATGGTCAGGTCATCTTCCCATATTAACAAATCGGGTAGTGACACTGCAAAATAATCCATTTTAACCTTGTCAAAAAGATGTTTCTCTCCGTAAGTTGTCAGTTTATGGAAGCGTCCGTTAGCCTCATCCATGCGGTTCAGTTTCAACAAAGCCAGTCCCTGATAGAAAATCTTATCCGGTTTTGCATCATTGTAGTACATGGCAGCAGCCGGTTCGGTAGGACCGACAATCGCTTGTTCCCAGCATTCCACCGCTTTGTCATTCTGCCCCAGACCTTCATAAGCGCAACCCATGAAATAATAGAAATCATTTTCCTGTGCACCGTGCAACTTACCTTCACCCAAGTGATGCGGATATTCAAGACACTCTGCCAGCAACGAGACAGCTTCACTGTAATTCCCGGCTTCAAGTGCTTTCTTCGCCAGTTCCACACGGGCAAACTGATATTGTCCCGGTACTTTTCCTTCGCCGCCTTCCCACGGATGGAAGATATGCGCATCAAGTAACGTTTTAGCCTTTTCATACTCGCCTGTCTGATTCAGCAAAGTTATCTCTTCCAGTACGAGGTCGTCACGTTGCGCTATCAATTCGGGGTATTGCTGCAAGAACGCCAGACGTTCGGAATGCGGACGACGGACACGTTTATAGAGCTGATCCAATTCCATCAACACACGTGCATCGGTCGTATCGAGTTGGAAAGCACGTTCCATATATTCGATGGCTGTTGCTTCTTCATCCTTTTTGTTAAAGTTAGCCAAAGCCAGATTACGCCATATCGTAGGGAACTTGTCGTCCAGTCCGGCGGAAGTTTCCCATGCTTCGAGTGCCAAATCGTACTGACGTTTGTCGTAGTACAAATTACCCAGATAATAAGGTGCTTTCGCATCATTCGGGTTTTGTTCCATAGCACATTGCAAAGCAAGAATGGCTTCCAAGCGGTTAGGGAAACAATAGTCCGGACAAGCACCGGCAGCATCGGCAAATGCCTGTTCCGCACCGGATAACTTACCCTGAACAAGACACCAACCCAAGTAATAATAAGTCATCGGTGTTACACTGCCCTCAGCGATAGCTACATTCCACAAAGAAGCGGCTTCTGTCCAGCAACCGGCAGCACAATAATCGAGTGCGATTTCATCATAGTTGTGAGCTTCGCCACGCATCATCGTTTTTAAAGTAAGCAAGTCTTCGGCAGCATTGGTTATCAGATATTTCTCATAACGGCAACCGAAGTTGAATTTATCAATAGCCAATGAATCTTCAATCACTTGCAAGGCTTCTTCCGCTTTCCCCATCTGACGGAGAATGGTCGTTTTCAGAGCACGCGCTTTATGATTATGCCAGTTGCGGATAAGCGAACGGTCCACTTCGTCCAAAGCGTCTTCCAGACGTCCTTGCATTGTAGCAATCTGAGCACAGGCAAAATAACCGGCATCCTGCCAGGCTGCATTCCAGCATGATTTATAGAAACGGTCGTAAGCCTCATTATAGCGTCCCTGATATTTCAAGGCAAGTCCGAGATTATAGATAGGTTCTCCATCATACGGATTCGGGTTGCGCTTCTGCAAGGTCTTCACTGCTGTAAGCAAGTATTGTTCAGCTTTACGGAAACGGCCTTTACGAATATACCATAATCCGAGTGCATTATTGCTACGTACATCGATCGGGTCACGGCGCAAGGCTTCTTCGTAATAGTCTACCGGATTATAGGTGGCGTGTCTGTATTGTTCCAGATGTAAACCTGTCAGATAGAGTTGCTCGGTTGTTTTTATTTCTTCCGGTAACAAAGCAGCTTCGGCAGCATCCGGAATCGGTTTTACTTCGTCCGGTTCGGCATGCCAGTAAAGCAGTTCCTTGCCGTTTGCGGTGATTTCAAGATTCAGTTTGTTCAACTTCTCCCCTGCTACGTCTACCGTTTCATTCAATAGTTCTTCCGGAGTAATGGTCACTTGCCTGCTATAATACACTTTTCCATCGTCACTTTTCAGCACTACATTAACCACCTGCTTAGACGTTGCGAATATCTTGAAACGTACCTCCTTTTCACCTTCCGGTTCTATGTTCATTAACAAATCTTTGCTTGCATTCTTCACCACTCCTAGTTCACGGTAAGGCAGGAAGTACTGTACGAAGCTCTTTTCTTCGTAAGGTTGCAGCCATGTAAAGTCCGGTTGGTTCTCGGTATAGACACCAGCCATCAGTTCGATGTAAGGTCCGTCCTCGTCAGTCAGATTACGGTCCCATGCACGGCCGAAATCACCGTTTCCCCATGTCCATTGCTTTTTGCCCGGAGAAATATGATGATTTGCCACATGAAGCATACCTGCACAAGTGTCGTTTTCGTAGCCACCCTCAAAGTTGTAACGGGAGTTAACAGCCATATACGAAGTCGGAACTTTGATATTCTTATAGTTCGAAATGTCTACTCCGGCAGAATAGTCCATCTTATAATAAGTACCCGTTGCTATAGGGAAGCTGGATACGGCACGCTTCCCATGATCGAACACCGCATTGATGTCGGGCGGAAATACACTCTGATAGTAGTCGTTCACCGCTACGGCAGGATTCGCCCACCACAGGAAGGTTTGCGGCACTTCGGTGCGGTTGTAGAGCACCCCTTTTATTTCGAGAAAAGCATGTCCCGGACAAAGCGTGAAGCCCGCCATCCCTTTCTGATGAAACATCCGTTCCATTTCGTTCACCCATACAGTGACGCTGCCGTCAGCATTTTCTTCAATTGCCGTATCTACAGGCATATAAGTACTGGGACGATGATGCTGAGGCCAGTTAAACTCAATGCCTCCCGAAATCCACGGACCTGCCAGCCCCACTAATGCAGGTTTAATCACGTGATTGTAATAAATAAAATGACGTTCCCTGATCTTATCATAAGCCATTTGTACACGACCGCCTAACTCGGGCAGAATCATCACCTTGATGTATTCGTTTTCAATAAAGATAGCTTCGTATTCCTTATCTACTTTTTCATCGGACATCGATTCGATGACAGGATAAGGATAAACTACCCCACTACTGCCCTGGTAGACACGTTTCTCCAGGAAAATAGGATTCTTTTCCGGTTTACCTACTTCATAAGTAGGAATTACAACCTTTTCTCTCCATGCTTTTACCATGATATTATTAATTATATCTTTTTATTTTATCAGATCTTTCTCCAATGTCTCCAGCGATTTCCCTTTTGTCTCAGGCAATGCACGCAGGAAGAAAAGGAAGCCGAAGACGCAGATAGCCGAATAAATCCAGAATGTGCCGTAACTGCCCAATGCAGTATTCAGCAACGGAAATGTGTAGGTAAGCGTGAAACTACCGACCCACAAAGCGAAAGTACAGGTTGCCATAGCGACACCACGCACGCGGTTGGGGAATATCTCAGCAAGCAGTACCCACGTGATAGGCCCCAGAGACATGGCATAACAAGCTATCGCCAACACTACCAGCACTACCATAAAGAAACCGCTGACCTGAAAGAAGTAACACGTACCGAGAACCAGATAAATACCTGCCAGTCCTCCAGCTCCCAAAAGCATCAGAGCACGGCGCCCCAAACGTTCGACCGTATAGATAGCCACAAACGTAAAGATCACATTCGCTACACCGGTCACCACAATATTAAAAAGTACATCACCCAGCGAATAACCCGCTGACTGGAATATCTCCTGTGCATAATTGAAAATCACATTCGTACCGCACCATTGCTGGAACACAGCCACGATAACACCCAGTACGAGTACCTTACGGAACGGGCGACTGAACAATAATTTCAATCCTCCTTCCGACTTGGAAGCAGAGGTTTGTTCCACCATCTGAAATTCCTGCTCCGCATAGCGGTTTCCTCCTATCCGGCTGAGCACACTCCATGCTTTCTCTCTCTTGCCTTTCATTGCCAGCCAACGGGGACTTTCGGGAATAAAACAGGCTAGCAGCAAAAATACCGCTGCCGGAAATGCTGCTCCCCAAAACATCCAGCGCCATCCCATCTGCCCGTTCCATGAAGCACAGATATCGGCAGGCGTAAAGTCGGCAGGTATAGGCTCGGCTATCAGCCAGTTGGCTATTTGTGCGCCAAGGATTCCTAATACAATAGTCAGTTGATTGAGGGATACCAGTTTCCCCCGGATGGAAGTAGGAGCTACTTCGGCAATGTACATCGGAGACAGCCCCGAAGCGATACCGATGCCGATGCCTCCCAAAAAGCGTGCTGCCAGAAACCAGCTGAATACGGAAAATGCACCGGTAGCGTATGCGGAAGATAAAAAGATAAATGCGGAAATCAGCAAGAGAGGTTTCCTGCCGTAGCGGTCAGCCATCATACCGGCTACCATAGCACCGATCAGACAGCCAAGCAGGGCTACACTCATAGCCAGTCCCTGCATTGTCGGCGAATCGGCAATACCGAAATAGAGTTCATAGAAAGGTTTCGCTCCTCCGATTACCACCCAGTCATACCCAAAGAGCAGACCGCCCATCGCAGAAACCAAACAAATGGAATAGACAAACTTTTTATTATAACTTTTCATACCACTAGAAGATTGATTAATTGATGTTGCAAAGATAGAGCGTATCCAAAGCACAAAAAATAGAATTTCATTTTATAAAGATGGACAATCTTATTTTTAATGTATTATTTGACAGATCGCATACATTATTATATATTTGCGCAGAATAACCAATTATGTACTATGGTAAAACTAAAAGATGGATTTACCGGGGAAAGAGCCTTAGTATTACCCCGCATCATCGTTGATAAGATGGAAGAGGACCCGCTGACCTCCATGCTGCATATCACTGACATCGGATATTATCCCAAAGCCAAGCATCATTTTCGGGAACGGAAAGAGCCCATCAATCAATATGTCTTCATCTATTGTATTGATGGCGCCGGATCTTACCGGATCGGAGATCAGGAATATACCGTCTCCGCCAATCAGTATTTTATTCTTCCGGCAGGAGTCCCGCATTCATACGCTTCCAACAAATCGACGCCATGGACCATTTACTGGATACACTTCAAAGGTATTCTTGCTCCGTTCTATGCCAAAGACGCCAACCGTCCGATGGATATTCAGCCCGAACAACACTCCCGCATCAGTACGCGGATCAACCTGTTTGAAGAGATATTCAATACACTCAAAAATGGTTATAGCAACGAGAACCTGCGCTATGCGTTTTCGATGTTTCACTTTTATCTGGGAACATTACGCTATGTCCAGCAATATCGTAATGCAGGCACCAATGAGGCAGAAGATGAGGGAATAGTGAACGTTGCCATCCACTACATGAAAGAGAATATGGAGAAACATCTGAGCCTGGAAGAGATTTCGACACAAATCGGATATTCTCCGTCGCACTTCTCCATGTTGTTCAAAAAGCAAACGGGACACAGTCCGCTTACTTACTTTAATCTGCTAAAGATGCAGCAGGCCTGCCTGTTGCTGGATACCACCGATATGAAGATAAATCAGATATGCTATAAAATAGGCATTGAAGATACTTATTATTTTTCCCGCCTGTTCAGTAAGATCATGGGAATGTCACCACGGGAATATCGTAAATCAAAAAAAGGCTGACTAAAAAGTCGGTGGTAACTTCCAACTCTCCTCCTTCGGGAAGGAGGGGAATTGTGGGTAGTTCCGACTTTTTAGTCAGCCTATATAATCATTCTTATTTCTTCTCTATAGTCAGAACAAACTGGCGCAGATAGACCTGCTGTTCTTCATCACTCACATTCGTGAAGCGGACAAACTTCACAGGAGCTTTCTGCAAACCGGCCGACAATCTGCTTTCTTTCTGCTTCAGATCCACCGTTTTCCATTCCTTACCGTCCGTAGAGATCTCAAGGCATCCCCATGTGCAAGGAGCATCCTTACCAAAGTTTATCTGAATATTCTCTCCCGGATAGATGGCGTCCAGTTCTATTTCAACACTGTTTCCTGCTGCCCATTTCACAACTTCATTGGCAGGAGAAATGAGCACACGGTTCGCTTTCACCTGCAACGGCAGGTTCTTGATCTGCTCCACATTACTGATCATCTTATGCGGCATATAATCGGTAGTGGCATCCAGATGAGCATTAAACTTTTGATTGAAGAATTTCACAACTGTGGCAAAAGTCCGGTCAATTAATGGTTTTATCACTCGCGTAGCTGTCTTTACTCCCGGTTGATAAGGATTCTGATTACTCGTCTGATCGATATAGAACATCTGTTGCTGCAAAGCCTTCACATGATTGTATTTCCGCAGAAAATAAGATTCATTCCGGCCTTCTACCATCTTCAGCACTTCTTCTCCCATTTCAGCCGTCAGTTTAAACTGATGCACCCAAGGAGTGATTTCCACAATCAACGGTTTGTTCTCCGTATTCATCAACAGGATATCGGCGGATTCTTTCATACGTTCGAACGTATATTGAAGAGTCTCGAAATCTGCCTTATCGTAATTTTTGCCTTCTTTGAACGCTTTCAGGAAACGTTCGGCAGCCGGTTGGATATCCATAGATTCTTCGCGGCGGTATCCATGTCCGTTAGGTCCCAAGTCGGAATTGTGCATTGCAAAGCATTCAAGTTCTTCCGCTGCACTTGGCAGAATGGTACGGATCGCATCCTTCCACGTCTGCCATGTATCATACTTGGCAGGATTCCAGGCATAACTTGCCACACTATAAATCGCTATCTTTGACGATTCGGCATGTTCCATCGGATTGGTTACAAAGCCCGACATCTCTTTGGCAATCGTAGTATCGTTGCCATACACAGGACCGAGAAGCAGATGATCGCGCACATAATCGGACACCGGGAAGTTCCACCAGATATAAGCCGGACGCTTGATTCGTTCGTTAATCCATGAAATGCCGTCACGGGTAATATCGGAAATGACACGGTCTCCCGTCCACATGATCTGAATGGAAGGATTGAGTTTATCGCCCAGCGTAGTCAGATAATTGCCATTAGGGTTCGACCAGCTTTTATTATATTCCGTAGGGCACATCACCAGTTGGTTTATATCCGGTTTTACCTGTGCGAATTTCTCATCAATGTAGTTCAGTAGTTCCGCTTGTTTCTGCGGATTAGTACCTTCACCGGAGATATCATCAAAGAATACGGCGAACGAACGGACACCGAGCTGATACATCTTCTCAAATTTAGCGAGCAGAAGATCACGATCTTCCTGATTCCATTTGATATCCTGTCCCGGATGGATCGCCCATACAAAGTCAACTTCATTTTCATTGGCTACCGCCACCAATTCCTGCAACTGGGCAGCTTCTTTGTCGGGATAAGGCAAACGCCAGTTGGGAGCACTATGATACGGATCATCTTTCGGACCGTATATATAAGTGTTCATCTTGTTTTTACCGTAAAACTTCAGTTGGCTGAGGCGTGCCTGATGGCTCCAGGGAGTTCCGTAAAACCCTTCTACCACTCCCCGATACCGTACAGAAGGGTAATCTTTGATTTCTACTTCGGGCAGCTTTCCGTCTTTCAGCAATTGCGCAAAAGTTTGCAGAGCGTAATAAGTACCTCGTTCGTCGTTTCCGGCCAGTACGATTTCCTTCTCATTCACAGACAGGTAATAGCCTTCTTTGTGGTCAGGAATCTGGCGGCTATATTTACGCACACTCTTGTCACCTTTCTCACCAATAGAAATAAGCATCCCTTTCTTGCTGCTTTGCTTACCGGAAAGCAGTTCTTTCAGTACCTTTACAGCATGCGGATTGGCTTCTTCCCCGCCATTCAGCTGATAGACAGCAGGCAGATCGATGGTCTTGTTTTGAACAATGAGTTGTTGAGGAGGAGGTTGCAGACTAACATTCTGCGCAAAGGTAGTAACAGCACACAGGAGGCAGGCTCCCAACAGATAAATCTTGTTGTTTTTCATAAGTTGTAATAATGGGGGTTAGTTATCATGACTTATATCATGGTGCAAAGAAACACTAATTTATCAAATTAAGCAAATTTATGAGGAACCTAGATCAAACAAATCAAAAAGAGCAAACAAAATAATCATAAAGACATACTTTTCTGATTTATTATTTCTATCTTCGTCCGCTGTTATACTTTTTATTTAAATACCCCCAATTACCATGAAAATCAAACATTTTCTACCCCTGCTATTGCTACTCGGTAGCAATGAGATGCTTACAGCACAAGAAATCGCTCTCACCCCACAACCGGCTCACCTTACCGTAAAAGACGGCCGCTTTGAGTTTGGCAACCAACTTAAAGCCAAAGTCACTCCTTATCAGGGAGACAGCATCCGTATGGTCTTTGAATCATTCAAAAAGGAATTGCAAGAAGCAACCGGCATCAAGGTTTCATCTACTCAAAAAGAAGCTAAAGCAAGGATTATCTTAGATTTGAATCCACAACTTCCCGCTGAAGCTTATAAGCTGAACGTCTCGAAAAAACAAGTCCGGATCGAAGCCTCCCGTCCGGCAGGTTTCTATTATGCGCTACAAACGCTAAAGCAACTGATGCCCCGCAACGTAATGGCAGGCGTAGCAACGTCCGACCATTCACAATGGAGTCTCCCATCTGTCGAGATTGAAGATGCTCCCCGTTTCGAATGGAGAGGTTTTATGCTGGACGAAGGCAGACATTTCTTCGGTAAAGATGAGATAAAACGAGTAATCGACATGATGGCCATCTACAAAATGAATCGTTTCCACTGGCATCTGACAGAAGATCAAGGCTGGAGAATCGAAATAAAGAAATACCCCAAACTGACGGAGACAGGCGCATGGAGAAACAGCAAAGTACTTGCATACGGTGACGTGAAACCAGACGGTGAGCGTTATGGCGGCTTTTATACTCAGAAAGATATCAAAGAAATCGTAGCGTATGCAAAGAAGAAATTTATAGAAATCATTCCCGAAATAGACATTCCGGGACATTCACAGGCAGCCGTTGCAGCTTATCCGGAGTTCTTGGCGTGCGACCCAAGGGATAAACATGAAGTATGGCTACAACAAGGGATTTCTACTGATGTAATCAACGTAGCCAACCCGAAAGCGATGCAGTTTGCCAAAGAGGTAATTGATGAACTCACTGAATTGTTTCCATTCAATTATATTCATTTAGGCGGTGACGAATGCCCCACAAGGAAATGGCAAAAGAATGACGAATGCAAGAAGCTGCTGAGTGAAATAGGTTCTTCCAACTTCAGAGACTTGCAGATTTATTTCTACAAACAACTAAAAGATTACATTGCCACCAAACCTGCCGATCAACAACGCCAACTTATATTCTGGAACGAAGTGCTTCACGGAAATACCAGTATCCTTGGCAATGACATCACCATTATGGCATGGATCGGAGCTAATGCCGCCGCAAAACAGGCTGCCAAGCAAGGAATGAACACCATACTGAGCCCGCAAATACCTTATTATATCAACAGAAAACAGTCGAAACTTCCCACGGAACCGATGTCGCAGGGACATGGAACGGAAACTGTGGAGGCCGTTTATAACTATCAGCCGCTTAAAGACGTGGATGCTGCCTTGCAACCTTATTATAAAGGTGTACAAGCCAACTTTTGGACCGAATGGGTGACCGAACCTTCCGTTCTCGAATACCTGATGTTGCCACGTCTTGCCGCCGTTGCCGAAGCCGGATGGACACCACAAGAAAAAAGGAATTATGAAGACTTTAAAGAAAGGATTCGTAAGGATGCAGAGCTATACGACCTCAAAGGATGGAATTATGGCAAACATATCATGAAATAAGCAAACGCTTTCATTTGACTGCCGATAACTGGGGAGTGACTAAAAAGTCGGTAGTATCTCAATTCTCCTCCTTCGGGAAGGAGGAGTACCCGCAGGGGGAGGTGGTAGGTGAATACGCAGTCCACTTATTCACTGCAAATTATAGACAACCCTATTTTACCTACCACCCCGGCTTTCAGCCACCCCTCCTTCCCGAAGGGAAGGGGAGATACTATTGTCTTTTTAGTCAATCCCCTTCCGTCTTTTTCAGACCATCTCAGTTCTTTCACTTTTTATTTTGTGCCACACGATTATTATTCGCCTGTGGCTTCACCACTACCCCATTTCCATTCTTCGTACATTTAATACATTCCTTTCGTAATGTGCCCTCCTTCAGATTGAAAATAAGATTCGGATTAAAATGCTGACCGTTAATGCGGGTTTCAAAATGCACATGCTCCGTAGTAGCACGGCCGGTACGTCCGGTCAGTCCGATAGGTTGTCCGGCTTTCACCGTATCTCCGCTCTGTACCAAATTCTTGAAGTTATGACTGTAAATCGTTTCCAGCCCGTTCGCATGACGGACTACAACCAAATTTCCGTAAGCATAATATGGCTTCGACATACGTACGACTCCATCAAAAGCAGCACGAATCGTATCTTTGGCACACGTCTTTATATCTGCTCCCGAATGTCCTCCGCGAGTTCCGTAAGCGGAAATAACTTTGGCTCCCGGTAAGGGAAAAGCATATTCATGCTCTTGCAAAGAATCCAAATGCAGATATATATGATTGCTTTTCGCAAAAAGTCCGGGAGTAGCAACCCGTACATGATTCACCTCCATAGAAGAAAAAGAGGATTTACTTTGCGCATAAGCAAGAGTTGGTAAAAGCAGTACTGTCAATAAAATAAGTATGTTCTTCATGTATTCCTTTATTATTCAAAATAGATAAGCTCGCCGCCATCCGATCCGGCATAATCCCTCAGTAAGGATTGAATCATTTCAGCAGCTTCCTTTAATCCCTCTTTTCCGTTATACCCGTTGACTATCGCGAGAATATGAGTAGTCCCGACATCCATCTTCGTACGTTCGTGGTCACTTGTCGGTGTCCCGATTCCTCCAAAAGAATCTCTGTACACCGGCAATCCTTCAATGTTCAAAATGCCCCGACCGATACCTTCGAAAGGTTCTTCCGCTTTGCCAATGCCAAGTTCAAGATGGTTACCCTGTATCTTATCCGCATCGAAGCCACCGACAGAATGTCCGGTACGGAGAGAAACCAGATTGATAAGGTCAACCAAAGTATCAATCTGATACAAAGGGATGCCACGCATCAGGCGACGGCGCAGCGCTTCTGCCGACGGACGATAACGCCCCGGATCTTTTCCGCAACGCTTATAAGCCTCACGGGTAGCAGCAATCACAGGTTGCAACTTAATGTCTGCTATTTGGGTGGTGGTAGTCAAGTCTTCTGTGAAAGTATTTATTTCTTTCCAAAGTCCATCGCAGTAAGCAGTATTCTTCACTGCTGCATATACGGCTGCTCCGGCAAAAACAGGGCAGGCGTTCTTTATTTCCTGAGATACTTTTATTTCAAACATACTTTTATTCAAGCTTATATCAACTTACGTTCAAGTCTATTATTTATGAATCATGATCCCCGACAGAATCCGTCCGGACTTAATGCCCAAACGCCTTGCCGAGAAAAACTCGTCGTGATGAATATACGTACATATCCGGGCAAGCTCCACTTGTCCGGACGGCACACCGAAAGCAAGGATTTGCATCCGGTTCGCTTCCCACAAGTCGATATGATGTTTTCCGGTTTCCTCTTTCCTGATAGAAATACGAGGCATATCAAAACCATTCTTCTGAAATGCTTCATACACTTCCTCACCCACTTCAAAAGAAGCCAATGAGATACTCGGACCGATACAGGCAACTACATCTTCTCCACTTGTGCCAAACTCCTTTTCCATCCGCAACAAAGTATCACGCACGATGTATGCTACCGTCCCTCTCCATCCGGCATGAATGGCAGCTATGGCACTATGTTTCTTATCATATATCAACACAGGAACACAATCCGCAGTAGAAATACAAAGACAATATCCCGGCTCGCGGGTAATCAAAGCATCCACTCCGTGCAGCATCTCCTGTCGTTGTTGAGACGAAGCCGATAAATAAGCATCCCCGATCAGCAGGCAATTCGTCTCATGAGTCTGCACAGGAATCACCAGTTCTTCGGGTATCTGCGACATTCCTTCCATCAGAAGCGTCTGATTCCGCCGGACCTTTTCCGCCTCGTCTCCACTGTAAGGCGTACAGTTGAATGACGCATAATTTCCCTCGCTGCATCCTCCCTGCCGGGTAGTTACAAAATGAGAAATGTTGGAGTATGAGCTTAACGACTCATACCCCAACATTCTTTTATCTCTTGTGATTGAAATCATTTTTCTTCCCAATCCTCTTCTTCGTATTCGTAGTCGAGATCATCATCGTCGTCGTCAGCGTCTTCCTCATATTCATAGTCGAGTTCTTCATCCTCGCCCATGTCCTTGAGTTCCTGCTGCAGACGGGTCACGTCTTTCGGACGGTGAACAATGTCTTCTATCTTATTACTTTCCTTGTTCAGTTCCTCCCACAGAATGTCTTTCAACACTGAGATTCCCAAACCGGAAACAGAAGAAATGAATATATGCGGAACACCCTCGGGCAATGTCGGTTCAATCTCGTCCATCAGCTCCTGATCGAGCATATCGCTCTTCGTGATAGCCAGCACACGTTGTTTGTCCAGCATTTCGGGATTGAACGTACGCAACTCATTCAGCAATACTTCATACTCCTTGCGGATATCATCGCTATCCGCCGGAACCATGAACAACAGCAACGAGTTACGCTCGATATGACGCAGAAACCGCAGTCCCAATCCTTTTCCCTGACTGGCTCCCTCGATGATACCCGGTATGTCCGCCATCACGAATGACTTTCCATCGCGATAGGAAACAATTCCCAAATTCGGTTCGAGTGTCGTAAACGGGTAATCGGCAATCTTCGGTTTCGCAGCCGAAATGGCAGAAAGTAACGTAGACTTTCCCGCATTCGGGAAACCTACCAGTCCTACATCTGCCAACAGTTTCAGCTCCATGATCACCGTCATTTCCTGCATCGGTTCGCCCGGCTGCGCAAAACGCGGAGCCTGACGGGTAGCCGTCTTGAAATGACTGTTTCCCTGACCGCCACGACCGCCTTTCAGCAAGATCACTTCCTGTCCGTCGTCCGTCACATCGCAAAGGTATTCTCCGGTTTCGGCGTTATACACTACCGTTCCGCAGGGTACTTCGATCACTTTATCCGCACCGTCTTTTCCGAAACTACGGTTCTTGCTGCCCGATTCGCCATGACCTGCCATCGCATGACGGTCATACTTCAAGTGAAGCAATGTCCAGTAATTACGGTTACCGCGCAAGATAATATGGCCTCCTCTTCCACCATCGCCCCCATCGGGACCTCCGTTAGGACAATATTTCTCGCGCCTCATGTGCGTAGAGCCTCTTCCGCCCTTGCCTGAGCGACAGTATATCTTTACGTAATCAACAAAATTCGATTCAGCCATATTTTTTATTTATTATAATTTGTCTACCGCTTCGCAGATATCAGCGAAGATACCATCCATAGTACCCAGACCGTTGATGTGCTGGTATTTCTTTTCGTTCTTGTACCAGTCGATCAGCGGAGAAGTCTGTGAATGATATACATGCAGACGTTTTTTGATTGTTTCTTCGTTGTCGTCAGCACGACCAGAGTCTTTGCCACGTTTGATCAGACGTACCATCAGTTCATCTTCCGGAACTTCGAGATCCAACATTACAGAAACATCCTTTCCTCTTTCCGCCAACATTTTCTTTAATGCTTCCGCCTGTGCAATTGTTCTTGGGAAACCGTCGAAAATTACACCTTTGCTGTCTTTGAAGCTATCGAATACGCTTGCCAGAATATCAATCATCAATTCATCCGGAATCAACTGCCCCTGGTCGATGTAACCTTTAGCAGTTTTGCCCAGTTCCGTGCCGTTCTTGATTTCTGCACGCAATACATCTCCTGTCGAGATGTGGTTGATTCCATACTTTTCTACAATACGTTCGCTCTGCGTTCCTTTTCCTGAACCCGGAGCACCGAAAATTACAATGTTCAACATCTTTTTAACCTAAAAATTAATTTGTATTTGAATTTAATCTACTACAGTATAAATATCGGGATAATTGCGTCCGAAACCATCATAATCCAATCCGTAGCCAACGATAAAATCATTCGGTATTTCCATCGCTACGTATTCTATGTTCAGATTGACCTTCAGCTTTTCCGGTTTCACCAGCAAAGAGGCGATATGAATCGCTTCGGGGTTGCGTGTGCCCAGTGTATCCAGCAGACGCTGCATCGTCAGTCCGGTATCTACAATATCTTCTACGATCACTACCGTACGTCCGGCAATGTCTTCATTCAGCCCGATCACTTCTTTAATTACTCCGGTGGAAGTCACCCCCTGATAAGATGCCAACTTCACGAATGAAATTTCGCACGGAATCGTAATATGCTTCAGCAAGTCGGCGGTAAACATGAACGAGCCGTTCAACACACTGAGGAAGAGCGGATTCTTACCTGCCAAATCACGATTGATTTCGTTCGCTACGCGAATCACTTCTTTTTGAATATCCTGTTCCTTAATGGAAACAGTAAATTGCTTGTCTTTTATCTGTATGGTATCCATAACCGGTCATTTTAAAAAAGTTGTCGCAAAAATACAATTTTTTATTCTACCCCGTGCATCATCTTCTGTAATTTCTTCGAGAGAAGGAACAGAATCAGTGAGGCAACACCGGACATAATGACGAACAGCATGAAGAAGTCGTACATGGTAGCAATCTGATAACCAAGGATTGATTTCACTTTTCCGTCTTCGGGATAGAGACCGCTCAGCATACCTGCAAATTTATTTGCGGTGGCGGTAGAAAGATACCAGATCCCCATCATCAAGGAGGCGAAACGTAACGGACTCAACTTATTAACCATAGAAAGCCCGATAGGTGACAGAGCGATTTCTCCCATTGTATGAATAAAATAAAGTCCTGTCAGCCAGATCATGCTCACCTTTACTCCCGGAATAGCATCTTTCACTCCAAAACAGATGAAGAGATAACCAAGAGAAAGCAGCAACAGACCGATTGCCTGCTTGGTAGGGGAAGCCGGTTCCATGTTTCGCTTATTCAGAAAGCTCCATATACCGGGCATAATATAGGCAAGGATCACTACAAAAAGCGGATTGAATGACTGGAACCACGAAGCCGGCATCTCCCAGCCGAAAATGCTGCGGTCAGTCTGTTCGGAAGCGAATAATGTCAGAGAAGCTCCTGCCTGCTCGTAAGCTGCCCAGAAGAAAATGACGAAGAAAGCTACGATATAGATTACGAAAATACGGCTACGTTCTACTTTGGTCAATGAACCATCCAGCAGAATGAGCACTGGAAAGACAATACAAGCCGTAAAGATACCCACACTAATCCAGTCATCGCTAAAGGCATAGCTAAAAAAGGCTATTAAGGCAACTGTAAGGGCAGTAATGATGATGATATTACGTACTTTGGTACGTTTGTCCATCTTCGGATGTGAAATATGTTCGGCTTTATCCCCCTTTTTTTCACGTCTGGCATCGGGGACGATACCAATCGGTTCACCGGAAGGAGAGAAAAGGTATTTATTCTTCTGAGTTTCAAAGAGGACAACAGTGAACAGCGTCATGATTCCGGATGCGAGGAATCCCCATTTAAAGTCCTGCGGATTACCTGTGTCTCCCAAGAAACCGCAAATCAAAGGAGCAGCGAAAGAACCGACATTAACACCCATATAGAAAATGGTGTATGCAGCATCCAACCGTTTATCCCCCGGTTCATATAATTGCCCGACAAGCGAAGAAACGGTAGGCTTAAAGCAACCGTTACCTAAAATCATGAATCCGAGCCCACCATACATCATCCAGTGGGCAAGGTCTGTATTGTTTAGTGAAGAGGCACTCATAAACATCAGGAACTGACCGACTGCCATCATCACCGCTCCCCAAAACACCGAACGACGGATGCCCCAATATTTATCGGCAATGTATCCGCCGATCAACGGAGTCAGATAGACCAGTCCGGTGTAGCTACCGTAGATAGAGGCTGCCGCTTCTTTATCAAAAAGCAATGCCTGCGTCAGAAAGAGGATAAAGATGGCACGCATACCGTAGTAACTGAAACGTTCTGCCGTGCTCGTTGCGAAAATTAGGTAAAGGCCTTTCGGGTGCCCTTTCAATGAACTCATGAATTATGTGTTTAGTAGTTTATGGGGTGCAAAGGTACTAAAAAGTAGATTAAATGCCTCAAAAAAGAAGATTCTTATGGAATAGAAAAATACAGGATGGCGTGCAAGAAGTCTCAGTTACCCACCTTATTATGTTTTCAACAGTGTAAATAATCAAGTGGATATTCCCCTTAAATGTGGGTCAGTCGCCATTTATCCAAAAGTAAATTCAACATTCTCAATACTGGCATAGAGCATTCCTTCTTTTTTTCTAAGCAGGATTTTATTTTCCCTTGCCAACCAGCCGATAGCAATCGCTACATCCTCGAACGTCAAACCTAACTCATGGCACAAGGTGAACATAGACTGTTCGCCCTTTTCATTTAAGATGCGCCATACTTTCCCGGCATTTGAGCCAATTCTTTTCTTTTCCATCATGCAAACTTTAGAAGATTAAACAATTTATATTTATAATCTAAACATTGTGAGCACAGGAGAATAACGTAAAGCACATTACTGCACTACAAAGATATCATTTTTTTCGAAAAAAGCAAATAATCAAGGCATTAGCTGTTTATATTGTACCATATCTACTGACAGCTTTATTCCAAACGCCGAAGACACTCATAAAGGAAGCAGTTCTATAGCAGGCCGGAGAAGGCGTAACTATCTCTCAAAGTATCGGAAGATTAAGGAGAAAGCAGTAGAATAGTTACATCAAAGCACCGATATCATTAACTGACCACGGTCGTGACAAGCATTGTTCACGACCGTGATTAGCATTGCTCACGGTCGTGGCGAAGTCTTGTCACGGCCGTGAGCAACTAAAGAAAAAGGCACTTTAAGAGAAGAATGCCTGCATCTTAGCCGAAAAGTCTCCGCATCTTATCTGAAGAATGCCCGTACCTTTGCAGAGAAATATCCGCCCCCCAACTGAGGAATCACAGACAGACAGGACAAAGCCACCCCAAGATAACTTCTGATTTCCCCTGCATTTTTCAATTTGCCACTTTATCTAAAGCCGAAAACCAACCGGAATAAAGGATTAATTCAGAGTTTTTGTGTAAGTTTGTGCGTCGAAAACTAAAAGAATATCGCAATGAAAATATTTCCAAGCAGCAGCATTAAGAAGTTAGATGCCTATACCATTGAACATGAACCGATTGCATCCATAGATTTAATGGAGCGTGCCGCACAGGCGCTGACTAAAGCCATCACCAACAGATGGAATCCGGAAACACCTGTCACCATCTTTGCCGGACCGGGCAATAATGGCGGAGACGCCCTCGCCGTCGCCCGCATGATGGCGGAAAAAGGATACAAGATCGAAGTATATCTCTTCAACACGAAAGGCGAACTTTCGCCCGACTGCCAGACCAACAAAGAACTGGTAGAGATGATGGAAGAAGTAACTTTCCATGAAATCAGCACCCAGTTCGTACCTCCCACACTGACATCGGAGCATCTCGTGATCGACGGATTATTCGGTTCCGGACTCAACAAACCATTGAGCGGAGGATTCGCTGCCGTTGTGAAATATATCAATGCCTCTCCCGCCATGGTAGTCTCCATCGACATCCCTTCCGGGCTGATGGGAGAAGAAAATACATTCAATGTAAAAAGCAATATTATCCGTGCGGATGTCACTTTCAGCCTGCAACTTCCTAAACTGGCCTTCCTCTTTGCCGAAAATACAGAATTTGTTGGCGAATGGGAATTATTGGACATCCAGCTGAGCGAAGAAGGAATCGAAGAGACTGAAACAAACTACGAAATGCTGGAAATCGAAGAAATCCGTTCGCTGATCAAGCCACGCCAGCAATTCGCCCATAAAGGAAACTTCGGACATGCCCTGCTGATAGCCGGTTCGAAAGGAATGGCAGGTGCATCGGTACTGGCCGCCCGTGCCTGTCTGCGCTCGGGAGTAGGTCTGCTGACCGTACACGCGCCGTTATGCAACAACGATATTCTGCAAACGTCCGCCCCCGAAGCCATGGTAGAAACAGATGTCAGCGAAACATGCTTTGCCGTACCTACCGATACGGACGATTATCAAGCTGTCGGCATCGGTCCGGGACTCGGTCGCAGCGAGGAAACGGAAGCTGCCTTGATAGAACAACTGGAACATTGTCAGACTCCGACCGTAGTGGATGCCGACGCGCTCAATATTCTGGCCAATCACCGACATACGCTCACCCATCTGCCGAAAGGTTCCATCCTCACCCCTCACCCGAAAGAACTGGAACGTCTGGTCGGCAAATGTCAGGACTCATACGAACGACTGATGAAAGCCTGCGAACTGGCTCACACTGCCAAAGTACATATCATTCTGAAGGGAGCTTATTCCGCCATTATCACCCCCGAAGGCAAATGTTACTTCAACCAGACCGGTAATCCCGGTATGGCAACAGGAGGCAGCGGAGATGTACTGACAGGAGTAATCCTTGCACTCCTTGCGCAAGGCTATCCTGCCGAGGATGCCGCAAAGATCGGTACTTACATTCACGGATTGGCCGGAGACATCGCCCAGAAAAAACAGGGCATGATCGGATTAATCGCAAGTGATATCGTGACCTGTCTGCCGACGGCATGGCGACTTGTAAGCGAATAAAAGTTAAGAACTTACGGTTTATTCAATAACTTCATTAACTTTGTTTTTCAAAATCAGCTAAAAAGAACCGAATATGAAAAAGTTAATCATAGCAACAGGACTACTAATGGCAACTTCCGCCTATGCGCAGACCGAAGTGCTGACAGGAGTGACACGAGGAAAAGACTACGGAGTAGTGTACGCCCTCCCCAAAACCCAGATAGAAATAGAAATAAAAGCAAATAAAGTCAACTATAAGCCGGGTGAATTCAGCAAATACGCCGACCGCTACCTGAGACTGACCAACGTCTCTGCCGAACCCGAAGAATACTGGGAATTGAACAGCGTCAAGGTGAAACCTGTAGGTGTACCAAACAGCGAAGCCACTTATTTCGTCAAACTGAAAGACAAAACCGTAGCTCCTCTTATGGAACTGACTGAAGAGGGTCTTATCAAATCAATCAACGTCCCCTACAGCAGTAACAATGCAAAGAATGCAGCAAACAATGCCGTTGCTCCCCAACGAAAAGCCAATCCCCGCGACTTTCTCACAGAAGAAATTCTGATGGCAAGTTCAACCGCCAAGATGGCCGAACTGGTAGCAAAGGAAATCTATAATATCCGCGAAAGTAAAAACGCATTATTGCGCGGACAAGCAGATAATATGCCGTCGGACGGCGCACAGCTCAAAATCATGCTCGACAACCTGAATCTTCAGGAAGAAGCCATGACCGAGATGTTTTCGGGAGTCCGCAATAAAGAAGAAAAGACATTTACTGTCCGCCTCACTCCGGATAAGGAATTCGACAATGAGGTAGCTTTCCGCTTTTCAAAGAAGCTGGGTGTAGTTGCCAACAACGATTTGGCAGGCACTCCATTCTACATCAGTCTGAAAGACCTGAAAACGGTGAAGATTCCGCAAGAGGACGGGAAAAAGAAGAAAGAGATGGATGGAATTGCTTATAACGTACCGGGACAGGCAATGGTGACGCTGACGGACGGCAAAAAGAAATTGTATGAAGGAGAAATACCTGTTACTCAGTTCGGTATCATAGAATACCTTGCTCCGGTATTATTCAACAAGAACTCGACCATCAAAGTTTACTTTGATCCGGTGACCGGTGGACTACTGAAAGTAGATAGAGAAGAAGGCAAATAAAACCTCTAAAAAAACAAAACGATGGGTGGCGAAGGACATATGCTCGACATGATACGTCGGCTGAAAGACGGCAAAGAAGCCTCCCGCTTACGCCGTGAACGGAGAAATGACAAGTTAGGGCGACTTAGAAGAAACAACGACCCTTATCTTCTGCCGGATACGACTCCGGAAGAGATGGAACGCATCATCAAGGATTCGGAAAAGAAAAAAGAAAAAGATAACAGCTATTTCGTATGGGGAACGCTTATCATTATGGGCGTACTGATAGGATGTGCTGTCCTCCTGTGGGCAATCTTTTTTAATGGATAATTATCCATTTAATAAATCCGTCTTTCTGTAATTGGGAAAGATAGGTAGATACACGAGACTCGTAGCCTGCTTCATATTGAAAGTGGTCTGCGAGTTTTTCTATAATCTCACGAACCGTCCGCTGCCCGTCTATCAGGTTCCATACAGCCGTACCGTGTTCTTCCAGACGCACATGAATATCTTTGGACATTCCTTTCGGCAATAAATAACGACTCATCCACGAACGTTTAAAACGAGGGAAGGAGAGCACAATAGTCTCCCCTTCCTGTTCAGCTTTAATATGTTCGTTACGACAAGGGATCACCTCCAGGAGGTTTATTTTCTCTTTCGTTGCCATATCTTTTCTCTTTTATATCTTTTCAGATAGAATATATACTGTGATTATTTCTGAATATTTGCTTCTTCCAGTCCGTAGCCTTTCTTCTTGTTTTCTGCTTTCAGCATCAAGGCAACAATCAGGGCAAGTACACCGAACATAGCAAAAATAGCCATCGGCAAGGTATAATCATAAGTCTGTGCACCATCTACAACCGGACCTTTGCAATAAGAATTCAACACCCATCCAATCAGCAAAGGCACGCCCATCAATCCCCAGTTCTGTACCCAAAAGATCAACGCATAAGCCGTTCCCAACTGTTTCTCCGGAATAATCTTCGGAACCGAAGGCCACATTGCCGAAGGAACCAATGAGAAAGCAAATCCCAGAATAATCATGATCACCGTTGCAAACCACCAGATATTCAGAATAGGAAGAGCGAACATAGTGTGTACGAAAATCAGCATCACCGACCCGATCACCATCAGCGTGGCTCCCTTACCGATACGGTCATACAATGACCCGAACAACGGTGTCAGGATGATCGCGCCAATCGGCAGCAATCCGGGAATCGTTCCCGCAAGTTTCGGATCTACATTGTACTTCTGTACCATCAAATCAGCCGCATACTTGATGAAGGGGAATACAGCCGAATAGAACAATACGCACAGTAATGCGATCAGCCAGAATCCTTTGTTGGTAATGATATATACGATGTCTTTCATGCGGAAAGGTTCTTCCGGTTCCAGTCCTTCCGCATCCAGTGAAGCATCCAGTTTCTTATCATAGAAAGTATAGATGAAGAATGCGATGGTACCTACGCACAGCATGACGAGACAGAACAGAATCGGAGCGGGAATATTGGTATGGAATACGCCGCTCTCATCCGTAGACCCGAAGAAGTCTGCCAAAGGAACGGTAAGCACCATGGCCAAAGTTGTTCCAATACGCGCGGTCGCCATTTCCAGTCCCATAGCGAGAGCCATCTCTTTGCCTTTAAACCACTTCACGATAATCTTCGAAACGGTGATACCCGCAATTTCGACTCCTACACCGAAAATAGCATAGCCCAATGCAGCCAATGTGACTTGCATCTTGAATCCGAAAAGCATCGCACCTTCCGGGAAAGTAGTAGTAATAGCATAATATTTCAATCCACAACCAAACACCATCAATAAACAGGCACCCATTCCGGTGAAGCGTACTCCCATCTTATCCAGAATGATACCACCAAAGATGAGCATCAGCAGGAATACATTAAACCAGCCATAAGCACTGGTGAAAAAACCGTAATCTAAACTGTCCCAGAGAAGTTCTTTTTCAAGCATGGGTTTCAGAGGAGACATAACGTCTGTGAGGAAGTAGCCGCACAACATGGTAAAAGCGACTAATGCTAGAACACTCCAACGCAGCACTGCGGAGTCATTCAGCTTTTGTTTCAATTGTTCTGTCATTGTAATATTTAAAAGGAGTTAATAATCTCGTAACGGGCAACAAAGTTAACTAATTATCATTTGTTTTACTAAAAAAGGAGAACATTTTATAAGAAAAAGGACATCTGACCGGATATTCCTGTATGAAGAAGAGCAGACCGGACCCAATAATAAAGATAGGCGCGAACCACACGTATTACACAATTCTATTAGAATCTCTTGTAATTCGCGTAATTCGCGCCTATAATGAAGAGAACGGGTCAAAAAGCCCGTTCACTCAATAAGTTTAAACCGAATATCCTGTCACTGAATTATTCTGCTGCAGGAGCAGGAGTTTCAGTAGCCGGAGCTTCTGTTGCTGGTGCAGACTCTGCAGGAGCAGTAGCGTCTGTCTGAGGAGCAGCAGTACCGGTAGGCATATTATACGGATTGGTTTGTTGTTCTTTCTGTGCTTGTTCCAACAATACATCTTTAGCTGCAGAAGAAGAAGGAACAACGTAAGCAGTAGCAACGCTCATCACAACCATGAAGATAGCCAGACCCCAAGTTGCTTTTTCCAGAAAATCTGTAGTCTTGCGCACGCCCATGATAGCGTTTGATGAAGAAAAACCAGAAGCAAGTCCGCCTCCTTTTGAATTCTGAATCAGCACGATGAAGCACATCAGCAAGGCTGCAATCACCATTAAGATAATGAATAATAAGTACATTTTTAGTTATTTTGAATTAGCGTTAATAATCAATTTCTCCAAAAATCTGATTTGGTCTGCAAAGTAAGCATTTTTTTTTGGATATTTCAAGCTTAATTTTTTAATTATTTCAAGAGCTTTCGAATATCGTTGCTGTTTTACGTAGATTTTGGCCAAAGTTTCTGTGAAACAGCTGTCATCTTCCTCTTCTACGGTGTTGGTTTCAGTTGTTTCGTCTGTTCTGCCCGTTTCGTTTGTTTCAGCGGAAGAAGCTGCCTTTGCTTTCTCTTCTTCCTTCAAAGGTTTCAGGTATACGACTGGATCAGTCTCGCTTTTTTCGATAAAGTTGTCAATCAGCTCGTGTCCTTTCAACTTGGGCATTGCCTCTGCCGGCTCATCGACGACAGGTGTCTCTTCGAGAAGGTATGCCGTATAGTCCATGGAGTAATCAAAGCTTGTCTGACTGGTTACTTCTTCGGGAGCCGTCGAAAGGAAAGCATCGATCAGAGCCAGTGTCCGGTCGACGGTAGGCTCATCTTTCAATACTTCAGAGAGAGGCAGCCCTTTCTTCTGGGATTCGACAGCGAAGCGTTCGCCTTCGATCAGATGAAACAGTTTCCGTCGGTCGGCAATATACAGAACGGCTTTCCGCAGTTCCGCACCGAAATTAATGTCGTGGAGAATATACAGGTTCTTGAGATACAACAACCGGAGCGACTGAAAATACGGATACCTCGCGAGCTGGTTGCGCAGTTCGTACAAAGTATCCCTATTCAGCGTCTCGGGATGCTGAATCCATTGTTGCAAGTTAACAGAAGTCATTAAATTACCAGTTTGCTACAGTTGCATTAAATATTTGGTCGGTTATCTCTTTACTCATTTCCGCTATTAATCCATCCTGTACGGCTGTCAGCAGCTGGCTGGAATCATAGGTACGAAAAGCTGAGAATTGTTGTTCGAAGTCTTCGGCGTGATTTGTGTTGTTGACAAAGCGTACATTGACCGTGATGGTCAGCTTCGTTTCCGAAGAGTAACCATCGGCAGACACTGCCTGGTTATACTGGTTGTAGCCCGTAATTTCACCGTCAATCTGCAGATCCGCATTCTGGTTCGGTTTTAGCAGTTGCAGACGGGTCTGTCTGATGAAGATATCTTTCAGGTCTTCATTGAACTTGGTAGCCAGCGGAGCATACACATACTCCGACTTAATCGGGAAATCAGCAATCGAAATGGTCTTCACCTTATCGTAATTGATAGAGGAGCCATTAAACTTATAGGACACACTACAGGCGATGATGACTGCCGGTAAAACAACCAATATCAGCGGTCGTGCTATTTTCTTAATCCAATTCATATTCTTTTATTTTTCTGTAAAGGGTACGCTCGGAGATATTCAGATCCTTCGCCGCACTTTTCCGCTTACCATGATGCCTCTCAAGCGCTTTACGTATCATTTCTTTTTCCACTTCATCGAGCGAAAGGGTTTCTTCCACATACTCTTCCGTGTCCTGAATATCGTCATCGTCTTCTTTGGGACAAACAGACGGTTGCTGCACAGCATGGATTATGGCCGGCACGGAAGGTTGGTGCGTCGTTGTCACTACCGGAGTAGCTACTACCTGTCCCATCTGTCCGACTTGTCCCGCACGTTCGGCCATCATATTGTGCACCATCTTCTTCAGTTCCGCCACTTCCTGACGCATATCGAACAAGACAGAATATAGTATTTCGCGTTCGCTCTCAAAGCTCTTGCTCTCGCGTGTGCCGAACAGTGCCGGAAGGCGTTGGGTATTCTGTGCCGGAAGATAGGTCTGCAGAATCGCAGCCGTTATCTCACGGTTTGTTTCTATAATCGAAATCTGCTCTGTGATGTTCTTCAACTGCCGGACGTTTCCCGGCCACGGATAAGCAAGCAATATCTTCTTGGCATCTTCCGTCAGCTGGATAGCCGGCATCCGGTACTTTTCGGCAAAGTCTGCGGCAAACTTACGGAACAACAACAGCACATCATCTCCACGCTCACGCAAAGGTGGTATCTGAATAGGCACCGTGTTCAACCGATAATACAAATCTTCCCGGAAGCGTCCTTCGGCAATGGCTTGTGTCAGGTTCACGTTGGTAGCTGCCACAATACGTACATCCGTCTTTTGCACTTTGGATGAACCTACCTTGATAAATTCACCGCTTTCAAGTACACGGAGCAGACGCGCCTGTGTAGGCAACGGCAACTCTCCCACTTCATCAAGGAAGATGGTTCCACCGTCAGCTTCTCCAAAATATCCTTTCCGCTCACCAATAGCACCGGTAAATGCTCCTTTCTCGTGTCCGAACAGTTCGGAATCGATCGTACCTTCCGGTATGGCACCACAGTTGACAGCAATATACTGCCCATGCTTTCTCCGGCTATATTGATGAATGATCTGTGGAAAACTTTCTTTTCCGACACCACTTTCTCCGGTAATCAGCACAGACAAATCGGTAGGCGCTACCTGAATGGCAACATCTATGGCACGTGATAAGGCCTCGGTATTGCCAATAATACCGAAACGCTGTTTCACTTGTTGTATCTCTGCTTTGGTCATCTATCTTAATATTAAGTAATAGGTAATAAGTATTAAGTAATAAGTATTAAGTATTACCATCACTATCATCTCGCTTCTATCCGCATGGCTAATACTTAATACTTATTACTTAATACCTATTACTTAATCTTCGTCTACTGTATCCAGTTTTAGTTTATCACTATCGTCCCGTTTCTCGTAATACTGCTTCCGCAACGGGTTTACCCGTGCTGCTTTCTCGCGCTGGCGGTTGCGGAATACATCAATTGCTACATAAATAGCCTGGCGGAAAGAGTCTTCGCTGGCCAGTCCTTTACCGGCGATGTCATAGGCTGTTCCATGAGCCGGAGAGGTACGTACAACCGGCAGTCCGGCGGTATAGTTCACACCGTCTTCCATAGCCAGGGCTTTGAACGGAGCCAGTCCCTGATCATGATACATAGCAAGGATTCCGTCAAAGTGGGTATAATTGCCCGAACCCATAAAACCGTCCGCAGCATAAGGACCGTAACAGATGATCCCTTTCTCTTCCATTTCTTTCATGGCAGGGATAATGATTTCCTGTTCTTCCATACCCAGCAGTCCGCCGTCTCCTGCATGAGGATTCAGTGAAAGCACTGCAATACGGGGCGCACCGATACCGAAATCCTGTTTCAGGCAACGATGGAAAATCATCAGCTTTTCCTGAATCAGTTCCTTGGTGATCGTTGTGGCAATCTCCCTTACCGGAATATGCGTCGTTACTAAAGCCACACGAAAATCGTTTTTCATCAGGATCATCAGTGACTTGTTTCCATCGCCCAGACGTTCTTCAATATACTCCGTATGACCGGGGAAAGAGAACTCTTCCGACTGAATGGTATGTTTGTTGATCGGAGCTGTCACAATGACGTCGATCAGCCCCTCACGATACTCTTCTATGGCACGTTCTAAAGCACCCAATGCAGCCTTACCTGCTTCGGGATCGGGTTTGGAGAATTCCACTTTCACTTCGTCATCCGTACAGTTCACTACACTCAGACGGTTGTATCCGGCTTCGGAAGCTGTGTTGACAATGCTGAAATTAGCCTGTACATCCAGTGCTTTACGATGGTAAGCCGCTACTTTAGGTGAACCGTAGATAATCGGAGTACATAGCTCAAGCATGGTAGGGTCTGAGAATGTCTTCAAGATCACTTCATAACCTACCCCGTTGATATCTCCTTGGGTAATGCCGATTCTTATTTTGTTTTCTTCCATGTTTTTATTTATTAGTTGGTTCCGCTTCTTTGGTTACCCCCAGTGGAATCTGGCTCTGCTGACCTTCTTGCGGAAGTTTCAGCGTATAAAGAGATGCTTCCATCTGGCGAACCAGATTGCGTTTCATTTTATCGGGTGAATATACAAATATTTCTGCTGTAATAATACGTTGGTTCTTCTGATCCAGACGAGTATGGGAAACGAACGGCCCACCCATGAAGTCACCCTTCATGCGCCACAATCCACGAGCTTCCATCGTGTAGTCATTGTGCACGTTGATCGGACGAACATCGGTCAGTAACGAGTCTGTCGACATATATACGCCTTCTTTATATCCGGGGATATTGGCTTTCATCACGGAATCGCGCTTATGAACAAAGTATTCTTTGGTGAATGTATCCTTGTCAGTATAAGGATAAGAATACATCACGAAATTGCGATCCGCGCTGCCTGTATTGGTAGATGCCCAGAAGAAGTCCTCTCCTGTCTTGGAGTTATTCAGTTCGGAAGGTATCCAGATATCGCAGCCAAACAGACTATCTACCTTATTTGAGATAAAGTTGTTGTGCTTTTCCTCCAGCAAAGTAATCTGACGGTTCATTTCAGCGCGAGTGAAGAAGTCGATAATCGTCTGCTTATTTTCTTCCACAAACTTCTCAAACACTTCTTCGTTCGGAGCCTGAATGGTCAGTATCATCTGTGGAGAAGCATAAACGTCTTTCGCATACTTGAAAGTACCTTTGGTATAAATATCTTTTATATCTACTATCACAATATTACGGATCAACTTCAGCGTAGAATCATAGTCCTTCGGTGAAGTATACATAATCCGGAAAGAAGGTTCCGACTGGGGCAGTCCCGGCATGTCAGAATCAAGCACATCATGCAAGGCCCTTCCGGCGGCACGGTCCCACACTCCCGCATCTACTACAACCAACAGTTCATACGGACGACCGCTAGAGGTATGATTCCCCTTTAATCCACAAGAAGCAACTACGAAGGCTACCAGAGCCATGCTTAAATAAAAAAAGTACTTTTTCATGATGTTCGATTTTTATATTAACTTTTATTATTTTCCTCCTGTTTCGCAGTCGACAGCATACCGCATGCCGCAAAAATATCCTCTCCCCGCGAAGCACGAATGGTAGTGAAAAGCCCGTGCGTGGTCAGATAGTCACGGAAACGGGTCATCGTATCCATATCGGCTCCTTCAAGGGCTACTCCCGGAATAGAATGGAAACGGATCAGGTTAATCCGGCAATCCAGTCCGCGAAGCAGTTTGAGTAACTCCTTGGCATAAACTTGCGAATCATTAAGCCCCTTAAAAACAATATACTCAAACGAAAGTCGACGCTGTTTGCTAAAATCATAGTTTTTTAACAGTTCCACCATTTCCGTGATAGAAAAGGCTTTCTCCGCCGGCATCAGTTCCGCACGCTGGGCGGTCACCGGAGAATGCAGGCTGATGGCAAGATGACAGTCGCTTTCTTCGATAAAGCGCCGCAATCCTTTCCGCAATCCGACAGTTGAAACGGTAATCCGCTTCGGACTCCATGCATAACCATAGGATCCAGTCAGTATGTCCAATGCCTTCAACACCTCTTCCAGATTATCGAGCGGTTCGCCCATTCCCATCATGACGACATTCGTCAGTTTGTCCCGTTCCGGCAAGGAGTGAATCTGATTGATAATCTGATGGGCGGTCAGGTTGGCAGAGTAGCCTTGTTTCCCGGTCATACAGAACTTGCAGTTCATTTTGCAGCCTACCTGCGAAGAGATGCATAAAGTCGCCCGTTCATCATCCGGAATATACACCGACTCCACAAAATGATTCTCGCCCACAGGGTACAGGTATTTCACCGTACCGTCTACAGAGCGCATTTCCTCCACCGGAGCTTCAGCTCCTACCTCATAGTTCTGCTTCAGTAACTCCCGGTATTTCAACGACAAGTTAGTCATTTCATCAATCGAAGTCACCTTCTTATCATAAAGCCAGGATGCAATCTGTTTGGCTGCAAAGCCCGGCATTCCCAGACGTTTCACCAGTGACTGCAGCTCTATAAGCGTCATTCCTAAGAGGGGATATTTAGACATCATTCTTTCTGTTCATGGTTTATATTTGCAAATGTAAGGAAATAAAGTCGATTTCCGTATAGCAAGGATGTAAAAGTTAGCAAAAAAGGTCGTTCCAAAGCATGGAACGACCTTTTGCAGTTATCGATTTTACGACTAATCTTAGAAGAACAGGTAACGTGTATCCTTCACTTTTCCTTTCAGATACAGGTCGTTCATCAGACGGCTTGCGAAGCGTGCGTGCATGTTAGCCAATGTAGCTTCTTCATCTTTAGCGTTGAAAGTATCGCTCAGTTTGTCTTTGCCATACATCTGAAGCACAAATACACCGGCATTACCTTTGATCGGAGCGCTCAGTTTGTTCATTTCAGCCACAGAAGCATAAGCACCTACCAACGGTTCGCTGCTGCGCAATGCAGAAACATAAGCGGGAGCGGCAAATGTAACCAGCTTCAAAGAATCGCTGACTGCGCCGGACATAGCCTTGTACTGGTCGAGAGAAGTTGCATTGGCAGCCTTCATGTCAGCCATGATCTTTTCGGCTTTCTTATCTTTAACGATTTCAGCTCTCAACTGATCCTGTACAGCTTTTAGCGGACGATATCCTTCCGGAGTAACACCAACCAGAGCTACTGCAACCATATGGTCGCTTTCGCCACATTCATACAAACCGGAAACATCACCCGGTTTAGCGGCAAATGCCCATCTCAATGCTTCTTTAGTACCTCTTACACCACCGATAGTGTGTTCTGAGCTATACAAGTCTCTTCTGTCAAGCAGTTTGTATCCGGCTTCTTCAGCGTTAGCGATCATCTTTTCAGCAGTAGGATTGGCAGCGATGAACTGGCTGAAATCATTGTAAGCACGATTATAAGTCTCTTTGCTGAATTCAACTTCACGTTTCACAACAGCTACTTTATATTTATCCTTCACAGCTTTCTTGTTAGTCACTTGCAGGATTACATTAGCTTGTCCCAACGGCAGATTTACTACTTCGTTCACGCCTGTATTATTGATAGCAGAGATAAACTTCAGGTTGTCACCATCGATCTGTGCGCCTTCATACTGTGCAGAGCTCATCCAGTTAGTCTCACCCGTCTGACCGTATTTCTTAGCCAGATCTGCGAAGTTAGCACCGCCTTTGATAGCAGTATAGATACTGTCCGCCAAGGCTTTTGTCTTCAAAGCGTCTTCTGCAAACACCTGAATCTGACGGAACTCGATTGAGTCGGCAGCAGCTGTTTTTGCAACCACTTTGAATGAATTGATAGTATTGTCGGCACCATTATAGTACGGACCATAAACAGAACCAACGGATGCAGAGTCCAGACGGGCAACTACATCTGACGGGAAAGCTGTTTTATTATAGAACAAGTCTACATAAGGAGCTTCCGAGCCTACAGAACGGATAAAAGAAGTATAGTCATCTGTTGTAGTAGCCAGCTGTGCAGTAGCTTCGTCTACTTCCTGCTGGATAGCAGCTCTGTCTTCCGCACTTGCAGTCACCTGAACATCAATGTACTTGATATCACGGCTTTCCTGATATTGCTTGAACTGTTCTTTTTTCTTGTTATAAAGGTCTTTCAGTTCCGATTCTTTCACAACGATTGTAGAATCTACTATAGAAGAATAAGGAACGGCAGCCATCAACAAATCATATTGATTCACTCTTGCGTCGAAAGCGTCCTGTGCTTCTACCGGGTTAGAGAGAAGCGCTTTTGCTACCAATGCCTGATATTTTTCTGCCAGGCGGCTCTGAATCAATGTCTTCTGGATGAATGACCAGTATTTGTACATGTTGTTGTACTGTTCTGCATACTGAGCCGGCATCTGAGATTCGTTCATTTTAGCGTAATCTACCAGGAACTTATTGAGCATATCCTTATCGAAAGCACCGGTCTGCGGGTTGCGGAAAGGAGTCTGTTGCAACAACGGATGCACGCCTGCTTTCAGGATATCCTGAATTTCAGCAGCAGAAACTGTCAGTCCCAATGCTTTTGCTTCTTTCTCAACCAGTTTGTTATTAACGTAGGAACGCCATACTTCGTCGCGCACCTGATTGGTCTGTTCGTCGTTCAGTGCAGTCACTCCACGGGAGAGTTTTATCACTTCGGTATATTCTTCTACCAGATTCTGATACTCTTGAGCGGAAAGAGCATCTCCGTTCACCTCACCTACGTCATGTGCCTGGTGCGGTTGCATCACCTTCCACGCGTCACCCGCGATGAAAGCAAACAGCGCCAAACCGATAACAATCACCAATAGAGGTCCTTTCGACCTAATGTTTTGTAATGTTGCCATTTTGATTAATACGATTTATGTTTATTATTATTTCTTTCTATTGTCATTTTAGCGCACGAAGATACAAAAAATGCTAATATGCTTCTATTTATTAGCTAAAAATTTCACGGTTATCGCCATTATTCCATGACTTTTAAGCGTACAAGTTCTATTTTTGTCGCTGTCACCTTGATTATTTTAAACTGATAACGGCCGACACGTACCAATTCGTGCAGTTTCGGGAAGCTCTGATATTGGTTCAGTATCAATCCGCCTACTGTCAGATAGTCGTCCGATTCGGGCAGATCAAGTCCGAACATTTCATTGACTTTTTCTATCTCCAGACGGGCGGACAAAACATATTCATCTTCGTCAATCTTCTTGCAGATATAGGAAGTATTGTCATGTTCATCTTCTATATCACCAAATATTTCTTCTACCAAGTCTTCCAACGACACAATGCCGGATGTACCTCCAAACTCATCCACTACCACGGCAATCGTCCTCTTTTGCAACATAAACAGCTTCATCAGTTTGTGGGCAGACATCGTTTCGGGTACGATCGGCACGTCTTTCACGTTATCGCGCCAGTCTTTCGGATCACGAAACATTTCCGACGAATGGATAAAACCGACCACATTATCGATATTTCCGTCATACACGATGATCTTCGAGATCCCGGATTCTATAAAACGACTCTTGAGTTCATCCAGCGAAGTAGTAAGGTCAACCGCAACGACTTCGGTACGCGGAACGATACAGTCACGTATTTTTATGTTTGAGAAATCAAGTGCATTTTGAAAGATTTTCACTTCCGTATCCAATTCTTCTTCATTCGCAGCATTATCGATGCTACTCTGCACGAAGTAGTCCAGATCGACTTTTCCGAAAGCCTTGTCCGAAGCATCCTTATTTACCTTCATACCGAATATACGAAGAAAAAGGCAAGACAAACCGGAAGATAACTTCGAGACAGGATATAATATGACATAACAAATAAAAAGCGGAATAGCGGCAACATTCAAGACCAGATTGGGATTGATCTTAAACAATGTTTTAGGAAGAAACTCTCCAGTCACCAAAATAATCAGAGTAGAGATGACGGTCTGCGCCAACACCATCAGAAAGTGGTTATCAATAAAACCAGCCAACAGATTATCACCGATGATCTGTGCCATCAATATACCATAGATAACCAATGCTATATTGTTTCCTACCAGCATGGTAGAGATAAATTCGTTCGAGTTCTTGAAAAAGATGGAAAGAATACGGGATGTGATTCCTCCCTTACGTTCCATTTCAAAGCGCAACTTATCTACTGAGACAAACGCGATCTCCATTCCTGAGAAGAAAGCGGAGAAAGCCATAGTGATGAGTAAAGAGATATAAATATTCATAGTTTATTTCACAGAATCTTTTTTCGTCGAATCCGGCGGCAATGCTTTTACTTCCGGTTGAGCAGTTCCCCCATTTTCGTCAACATAGAAAATGCCCTCAATATTCTGAATGACATAAACGGTCATTTGCTGATTGGAGTCAAAACCATGTCCGGTAATTACACGATCCGGCTGCTGGATACGTATAAACTTGTCGGAATAGACTTTTTGAGTTGCTTCGTTCCAATAAAGCAACTCGGTATTGAAACGTTCCCCTTTCCGGTTCTGTATATCTACATTCCCTATCAGTTTCCAGAGTTTCTGCTTATCATAATAATAAGCGGTATCTGCCTTGATGCTGGCTTCAATATTAAAGATAGAATCAAATTGTTCCAGATAAACTCCCTTTTCAAATGCCCAATAGGAAGGTTTCTTGCGGTCGTACACCGTCCATTCTTCTGTATTCACCCGATAACGTGTCACTCCCGAGTCGGATATAAGAGTAGTTACTCCCAGTGTATTCATCACCGGTAATGAATCACGTTCTGTGATGGCGTCGCCCAGCGTATTCTTCTTACCTCCGCAGGAAGAAAATGAAAGAAGCATAACAATTGCCCCAAAGGCAATTGTTATGCTTATGCTTTTATGCAACAAACGGTTACTTCGTTTTCGCAACATAAATTTTATCTAATCGTTGTAGTCTCTCCGATCCAGCCACCGATAGTGATACGGTCGCCTTGTTTGTAACCTAACATAAATAGGTCTTTAGCCTGTGGAGTATGACCGGAATATGTACCAATCAACTTGTTTGCTTCTTCAGCCACACTTGGGTCAACTGCTTTTGCACGTTGCAGTTTATCAATTACAGCGAAGTAAGTACACTTATTCAATGCAGACTCGTCACTCCAGTTAGGACTCATTGCATACAAGTTAGCAATCAGGATATAAGGAGCACCATAGTTCTCGTTGAAGCTAATTGCTTTCTGACAGTATGATCTGGCTTGAGACAATTTCTTAGCAGAAGCCAATACAGCTGCAGCAGCATATGCCTTTTCTGCTTTCTTCACGTTGTCAGTTTCCAATTGGATTGCTTCGTCAAAGAACTTCACAGCACCATCAATATCACCTTTCTTGAATGCCTGATAAGCACATCCTGTAGCAGCTTCAGCTGTTGGCTCTATCTTATAAGCGTAGAAAGATGCTTGCAGATAAGCTTCGCTTTCTGTACATCTCATCATTTTCATGATATCGATTACTTTTTTCAGATAAGCCAAGTCTGTCTGGTTAGCTTCTACTTTCGGACCATAAATACCCTGCAGAGATTCGCAGTCAGCAGTACCACTGTTTACGAACAAAGCCACGAGGTTATCTTTGATACCCATAAAGTTTTTCTTTTTTGCTTCATTAGTTTCTGCAGCAATAGCAGCGTCAGCATATTCTGAAGCAAGCAGATAATCCTGAATAAATTGTTCTTTATGATTAGGATCAGCTTTCAGTTTATCCAATGACATCTGAAGGAAATAAAAAAGCGTAGCAGCTGCCGATTCGCCTTTCACTGCATTTACAGACTGGCTCAGCCATTGATAGGCTTGGTTAGCGTCTACTTTCGGAGCCAAAGCAATATAGTCTACAGCCTTGATACCCAGTGCTTCGTCAGCAGAAGACACTTTAGTTCCTTTTGCAAGGAATTCTTCTGTGTATTTCATACGCAAATCATGCGTATTCATCAATTCATCAAAATACTTCTGATATTCAGGATTATTTTTATCCTTAATCTGAGCCATCAAGCCTTTAAGGATTTTATATCCGTCAGTAAAAGTGTAAAAACGGAGTGTGGGACAATTTTCCAACACAGCTTTCCAAGGAGTATACGCATCTTTAAAATTTCCTGCACGCACAGCTTCATGCGAGATACTACTGTTTGAATTACAGTTAGTCGCATCCTGTGCTACCACAGTGGTTGCTCCAGCCGAAAGGAACAACATAGCCACAAGCGTTTTAATTTTCATTGTATCTAAATTTTAGTTGTTTATATAATATCGTCTATTCTCTCTCTCTCACTTTTATTACTCTACCCTGCGCTTGAAGAACCAACGTTCGTTGAACGTAAGCCCGATACTCACGCGGAAGATATTTTCATTCACCATGTTCGTCTCCAGTCCTTTTACGCGAACAAACTGTCCACTGATACTAAGTATGGAACGCGAACGGGGAACAGGCAGACCGAAACCGGCAGTTACACCATATTCACGTGAAGCCTTTTTCCCATCAATCTTATAATACGGTGTCGTATAATAAGCTCCTAAACGGTATTTTATGTGGGCGAAATAGGAACGTCCTATCAAATTAGGAATGTATTCCGCACCTACTGATATTTTTGTACGATCACAATAAGTGAAAGTTTCATTAAAGTCCTGACGTACATCTTCGTCAGTCGTTGCTACACCAAAATTAGTTTTTGACCATTGCTGTAAGCTATAATCTGCACCAACCGTCAAACGCTTGTCATAGTTATATGTAAATCCGACTCCAAAGGTATTGGGTAATTCGAACGTAGCGTCCTGTGCATTCTTATATTCAGTTCCATAATTCGTGTTGGCTCCCATGATTACAATTGACGTATAATCATTATTCAACTTATGTTTAGGAGAATATACAGCACCAATCGTCAAAGAACTCTTTTTATTCAAAGCCTGTGTATACTGTGCACCGAAATCCAATTTATAATCAGAAATCGAGGTTACCATTTTTCGCTGATAGGAATCATAAGAAGATGTTCCCGGATAGAACATTCCTCTTGTACGGGTTATATCTCCCCAAAAATAAGATGCATTCACACCGACAGAGAGATTCTTAAGTACTTTTACACCAGCACCAACGTACATTTGATGCAAACCACCGTCACCGGTAAAACTTCTGCTATATGCCAAACCATTGTCCGTAGTCTGACTATCAGACACCGTATACCCCACATTAGAATATGGCAACAATCCGACACTCATCGCCATCCACGGAGCCAACCGGAACTGCATAGCGAGATAATCGAAACTGGCGTTTTTGGCATTCAACTTCAGGCCACCACCACTAATATTCATATTCTGTAAACTGACACCCCCTTCGAACAGGAACGTCAACGAATCAATGGCCGTATAGGAAGCAGGATTCGTTGGATTGATCTGTGCTCCATCCCTGAGTCCGAAAGCAATTCCACCCATCGCCTTGCTATTTCCGAAACTTTGATCGGACAAGTCGCCATAGCCATATCGTGTGTAAGGAGAGTTTGTATTATTTTGAGCGATTGCCGTTCCGGTAACCATCATGAGCAAAAGCGCCCAAATCGTGTGTTTAAATCCTACCATTATTATAGTTTAAAATTCTATTTAATCCTTTCAACACTAAAAATCTATCTGCAAAGATGGCACTTTTTACGCTGCTATCAAAAGAAAAGTCATCTCCGCCCGTTAAAAAAACCAAAAGTTCAGGATATTTATGCTTCATAGCCTCAATATAACCTGAAATTTCATATTCCATTCCTTTCAGCACCCCTGCACGGATGGCAGTTTCCGTATCCCTTCCCATCGGCAGTTTGCGCCCGTTGGAGTCTATCAGCGGCAAGCGTCCGGTAAACTGGTGAAGCGCTTTATAGCGCATCTGCATGCCGGGAGAAATATTACCGCCATGATATTGTCCTTTCGAGTCAATAAACTCATAAGTGATGCAAGTGCCCGCATCAATGACCAAGATGTCATTATGAGGAAACTGCTCGTTGGCACCCACTACGGCAGCTATCCGGTCGTATCCCAATGTCTCGGGAGTTTCGTATAGATTACCTACCGGCAGCGGAGTCTCATGGTTGAGCCATAACAGAGGGAACGGCAAAGCAGCCAGTTCGGCAAGTATCCGTTCGTTCAAATCGACGACAGTAGCTACAATCCCCCGCTCAATCCGGTATTTGGAGCAAAGAGCCTCCAAGCTATCCAATGATTGATTGGATTCGGTCAACACCTCCACCATCTCACTTCCATTGAAGAGGGCAACTTTCGCTGTCGTATTTCCTATGTCGATAATTAAGTTCAATACTTTTCGTCTTTAGCGGCGCAAAGGTAAAGTAAAAAAAGAAAAGTTGAAGCATACAGGAGGAATTATCTTCTTTTTTCATTTCAAATATCGTCCCAAACGCCAAAATCGAACTATATATTTTTAAATATATAATTTATTAGTTATCCCTTATTATGGTACCGCTTTGCGTTTCATAGTTATTTTTCCTTACACAATATTTCCCTATATATCAATCAGTTACAAGAGTTTCAAAGTGTTCCGTTCAGCGTTCCACATTTTATAAGAAAAAAAGAACGCTTTTAGAGGCCCTATTTACCCTAATCAGAGCCTCTGTTTGGGTGAAACGAAGCCTCTGTTTGGGTAAAACAAAGCCTCTGTTTGGGTAAAACAAAGCCTCTGTTTGGATAAAACGAAGCCTCCGTTTCTACAATCCAACTATTCTTCGTATATTCGCCACCAAAATAATAAACGGGCATTTCTGATGAAACGGACAATTCTATATCCATTACTGACTCTTTATCTGCTTATCTTTTCAAACGGACAAGCCATAGCTTCTGACAACGACTCCATCCGCCTCAGCCTGCTGACTTGCGCCCCCGGTGAAGAAATATACTCCCTGTTCGGACATACAGCCATCCGCTACGAAGATCCGGCCAACGGAATAGATGCCGTATTCAACTATGGACTATTCAGCTTCAATACTCCCAACTTCATCCTCCGTTTTTCACTCGGTGAGACAGACTACCAGCTAGGAGCTACCGACTACGCCCGTTTCGCGGCGGAATATGCCTTCGACGGGCGCAGCGTCTGGCAACAGACACTCAACCTGAGCAAAGAAGAAAAAGCGGAACTCATCCGACTACTGCAAGAAAACTATCTTCCCGAAAACAGAGTTTACCGGTATAATTTCTTTTATGACAACTGCGCTACACGCCCGCGCGATAAAATAGAAGAAAGCATTGACGGAAAGGTAATATATCCCGCAGAGCCGCAAGACGGTTCGCTATCTTTCCGCGATATCGTACATCAATACTGCAAAGGGCATCCGTGGGCCCGCTTCGGCATCGACCTCTGCATCGGCAGCGAAGCAGACCGCCCCATCACGCAACGCCAAATGATGTTTGCCCCCTTTTACCTGATGGATGCTTTCGCAGGCGCCCAAATCGTCCATGATTCGGTTCAGCGTCCGCTCGTATCCGGCAAGGAGCTGATCGTAGACGCCCTTCCCGAGGAAGAAGAAGGCGGTTGGATGCCCACCCCGTTCCAATGTTCCCTCCTGCTTTTTATACTTACCGCTGCTGCTACTATCTACAGCATCCGCAAAAGGACAGGACTCTGGGGTGTCGACCTTATTTTATTCGGTGCCGCAGGCATCGTGGGCTGTGTGCTGGCCTTCCTCGCCCTATTCTCCGAACATCCGGCTGTCAGCTCCAATTTCTTATTGCTGGTATTCCATCCGGGACAGCTTCTGCTCCTTCCATACATCATTTATTGTGTCCGAAAAGGAAAGAAATGCTGGTATTTGACGCTGAATTTAGTCGTTTTAACACTTTTTATGGTGCTTTTTCCGCTAATTCCGCAGAGATTTGACTTAGCTGTTGTACCTTTGGCACTCTGTTTGCTGATACGTTCAGCGAGCAATTTGATATTGACCTCTAAAAAGAAATAATGAAAGGACTACTAACTTCCCTGATTACCGTACTGACCTTCACCGGGCTACAAGCTCAGTCGTTGCCTACTGCCCCTAAACTTGTGGTAGGACTCACGATTGACCAGTTGCGTACGGACTATCTGGAAGCTTTTTCGTCGCTCTACGGCGAGAGAGGCTTCAAACGCCTTTGGAAAGAGGGAAGAGTATTCCATAATGCAGAATATACATTCAGCGGTGTAGACCGTGCCTCTGCCATGGCAGCCATCTACAGCGGATCAACGCCTTCCGTCAACGGGATCATTTCCAACCGATGGATGGATGTAGCCACCCTACGCCCTGTCAACAGTACGGACGACGCGGCCTTCATGGGTTATTACACCGACCAGACCTGCGCCCCTACCAAATTATTAACCTCTACCATTGCCGACGAACTGAAAATAGCGACACAAGGCAAAGGTATCGTATACGCCATCGCCCCTTTCTGCGACGCAGCCATTTTCGCTGCCGGACATGCAGGAAACGGAGCGTTCTGGATCAATCCCACGACCGGAAAATGGAGCGGAACGACTTATTATGGCGAATTCCCCTGGTGGGCAAGCCAATATAACGACCGTCAGGCCATCGACTCCCGCATCTCCAGCGTCACATGGGAACCGGTTTTCCCACGTGGTATGTACACTTTCCTGCCAGATTGGCGGGACGTAGTGTTCAAATATAAATTTGACGACGACCGCAACAATAAGTTCCGCCGTTTCATCACCAGCCCGTTCGTCAACGATGAAGTAAATGCCCTCGCAGAAGAAGCAATCGGCAAAGGTTCGGTCGGCATGGATGACATTACTGACTTATTGGCACTTACTTATTATGCAGGCAACTATGCGCACAAGTCCGTACAAGAGTGTGCCATGGAAATACAGGACACTTATGTACGCCTCGACCGCAGCATCGCCAACCTGCTTGACCTGCTCGACAAGAAAGTAGGCTTGCAGAATGTGCTTATCTTCGTCACTTCCACCGGATATACGGACAGCGAATCGACGGATTCGGGACTGTACAAAATACCGACCGGAGAGTTTCACCTCAACCGCTGCACCGCCTTGCTGAACATGTTTCTGATGGCCACTTACGGTGAAGGAAAATATGTAGAAGCCTATCACGACCAGCAAATCTATCTGAACCACAAGTTACTGGAACAAAAGCAACTGAACCTGACAGAAGTGCAGGAAAAGTCTGCCGACTTCCTGATGCAGTTCAGCGGAGTAAATGAGGCATATTCCGCCCACCGACTTCTCCTGGGTTCATGGACTCCGGAAATATACAGAATACGCAACGGCTATCACCGCAAGCGTTCCGGCGACCTCGTGATCGACGTGTTGCCGGGATGGACTATCGTCAGCGAAAACGGCAACGAGAACAAGGTGGTACGTCATTCCTATATCCCCGCACCGCTGATCTTCATGGGTCACTCCGTGAAACCGGCCATCATTCAGACACCTGTAACAATCGACCATATTGCGCCTACACTGGCTCATTTCATGCGCATACGGGCTCCCAATGCTTCTTCTTCGGCTCCTATTACCGATCTTCGGTAAAAGATTCCTCACAAAAACCATGCGAAAAACATAAATAAATCAGCATTTTAATGTAACTTTGCGCGGATTTATATATGGAAAAAGCACCGTGCAGACAATCAAGAAATAATAATAAACTAAATAATACAACATGGGATTTAATGAATTTTTAAGCTCGATTTTCGGAAACAAATCCACACGAGACATGAAAGAAATCAAACCCTGGGTAGAAAAGATCAAAGCTGCCTACCCGGAGATTGAAGCACTGGACAACGATGCCCTCCGTGCCAAAACGGAAGAACTCAAAAAATACATCCGCGAATCGGCTACTGACGAACGCGCTAAAGTGGAAGAACTTAAAGCGAGCATCGAAAGCACCGAACTGGAAGACCGCGAAGAAGTCTTTGCACAAATAGATAAGATAGAGAAAGAAATTCTCGAAAAATACGAGAAAGCACTGGAAGAAGTATTGCCCGTAGCTTTCTCTATCGTCAAAGCAACTGCCAAACGATTTACGGAAAACGAAGAAATCGTAGTAACCGCGACTGAATTCGACCGCCATCTGGCTGCCACCAAAGACTTTGTACGCATTGAAGGCGACAAGGCCATCTACCAGAACCACTGGAATGCCGGCGGCAATGATACGGTATGGAACATGATTCATTACGACGTTCAGCTGTTCGGTGGTGTCGTTCTGCACAAAGGTAAGATTGCGGAAATGGCAACCGGTGAAGGTAAAACTCTCGTTGCTACCCTTCCGGTATTCCTGAACGCGCTGACCGGAAACGGTGTGCATGTAGTAACCGTGAACGACTACCTTGCCAAACGTGACTCCGAATGGATGGGCCCGCTTTATATGTTCCACGGTTTGAGCGTAGATTGCATCGACCGCCATCAGCCGAACTCCGACGCCCGTCGTCAGGCATACCTTGCCGACATCACGTTCGGTACCAACAATGAATTCGGTTTCGACTACCTGCGTGACAACATGGCTATCAGCCCGAAAGACCTTGTTCAACGCCAGCACAACTACGCCATCGTCGATGAGGTTGACTCGGTATTGATTGACGATGCCCGTACTCCGCTGATTATTTCCGGTCCGGTGCCGAAAGGCGACGACCAACTGTTCGAACAGCTCCGTCCGCTGGTAGAACGTCTGGTAGAAGCTCAAAAAGTATTGGCAACCAAATACCTTTCCGAAGCCAAACGGCTGATTGCCTCCAACGACAAGAAGGAAGTGGAAGAAGGATTCCTTGCCCTTTATCGTAGCCACAAGTGTCTTCCGAAGAATAAGGCATTGATCAAGTTCCTCAGTGAACAGGGTATCAAAGCCGGCATGCTGAAGACCGAAGAAATCTACATGGAGCAGAACAACAAGCGTATGCACGAAGTGACCGAACCGTTGTACTTCGTCATCGAAGAAAAACTGAACAGCGTAGACCTCACAGATAAAGGTATCGACCTGATCACCGGTAACTCCGAAGACCCGACATTGTTCGTTCTGCCGGATATCGCCGCACAACTCTCCGAACTGGAAAATCAAAACCTGACCAACGAACAACTGCTGGAAAAGAAAGATGAGCTGCTGACTAACTACGCCATCAAATCGGAGCGCGTACACACCATCAACCAGTTGCTGAAGGCTTACACCATGTTCGAGAAAGATGACGAATATGTTGTGATCGACGGACAGGTGAAGATTGTAGACGAGCAGACCGGACGTATCATGGAAGGCCGCCGCTACTCTGACGGATTGCACCAGGCTATCGAAGCGAAGGAACGTGTGAAAGTAGAAGCCGCAACGCAGACATTCGCAACGATCACTTTGCAGAACTACTTCCGTATGTATCACAAGCTGTCCGGTATGACCGGTACTGCCGAAACGGAAGCAGGCGAACTTTGGGACATCTACAAATTGGATGTAGTCGTTATCCCGACTAACCGCCCGATCGCAAGGAAGGATATGAACGACCGCGTTTACAAAACCAAACGCGAAAAGTATAAAGCCGTTATCGAAGAAATCGAAAAACTAGTGCAGGCAGGACGTCCGGTACTGGTAGGTACGACTTCGGTAGAAATCTCCGAAATGCTGAGCAAAATGCTTACCATGCGTAAGATCGAACACAGCGTACTGAATGCGAAGTTGCACCAGAAAGAAGCTGAAATTGTTGCAAAAGCCGGTTTCAGCTGTGCAGTGACCATCGCTACCAACATGGCAGGTCGTGGTACCGACATCAAGCTGAGCCCGGAAGTAAAAGCCGCAGGCGGTTTGGCCATCATCGGTACGGAACGTCACGAATCCCGTCGTGTAGACCGCCAGTTGCGTGGTCGTGCAGGACGTCAGGGTGACCCGGGTTCTTCTGTATTCTTCGTGTCACTGGAAGATGACTTGATGCGTCTGTTCTCTTCCGACCGTATTGCCAGTGTAATGGACAAACTCGGTTTCCAGGAAGGCGAAATGATCGAGCACAAGATGATCTCCAACTCTATCGAGCGTGCACAGAAGAAGGTGGAAGAAAACAACTTCGGTATCCGTAAACGTCTGTTGGAATATGACGACGTGATGAACAAGCAACGTACTGTTGTTTATACCAAACGCCGCCACGCCCTGATGGGTGAACGTATCGGTATGGATATCGTTAATATGATCTGGGACCGTTGCGCGAATGCGATCGAGAACAATGACTACGAAGGCTGTCAGATGGAACTGCTCCAGACATTGGCAATGGAAACTCCGTTCACCGAAGAAGAATTCCGTAATGAAAAGAAGGACACATTGGCAGAAAAGACATTCAACATTGCCATGGAAAACTTCAAACGCAAAACGGAACGCCTGGCACAAATCGCTAATCCGGTCATCAAACAAGTATACGAAAACCAGGGACATATGTACGAAAACATTCTGATTCCTATCACAGACGGAAAACGGATGTATAACATCTCCTGCAATCTGAAAGCGGCTTACGAGTCCGAATCAAAAGAGGTGGTGAAAGCATTCGAAAAGTCTATCCTGCTGCACGTTATCGACGAAGCATGGAAAGAAAACCTGCGTGAGCTGGATGAGTTGAAGCACTCTGTTCAGAACGCAAGCTACGAACAGAAAGACCCGCTGTTGATCTACAAACTGGAATCCGTAACACTGTTTGACGCTATGGTGAACAAGATCAATAACCAGACTATCTCCATTCTGATGCGCGGACAGATCCCTGTACAGGAAGCTCCGGCAGACGAACAACAGCCACGCCGCGTAGAAGTACGCCAGGCTGCTCCCGAGCAACGTCAGGATATGAGCAAGTATCGTGAACAGAAACAAGACCTCAGTGATCCGAACCAGCAGGCTGCTGCCAGTCAGGATACTCGCGAGCAACAAAAACGCGAACCGATCCGTGCGGAAAAGACGGTAGGACGCAATGATCCTTGCCCATGCGGAAGCGGTAAGAAATATAAAAACTGCCACGGACAGAATGCTTAACAGCAGTCCGATGTAAGATTATAATCTAAAAGAAAGCCTCAAACGGTTAAAAACTGTTTGAGGCTTTCTTTTATTCATCCAAAATAGTACTTTTGCTTAAACTACTAAAGATATCAAGACTATGGCAAAATTCTATTCACTGGCATTTGTTTCTCTGCTACTGTTGGCACTCGGCAGCTGTCAGAGCCTGGAGCAGATTTCTATTGACTATATGCAGCCCGGAGATATGACTTTCCCTTCTCAACTCCGTAAAGTGGCTATCGTGAATAACACCAGCACCGAACCGGATAACAAGCTGATCACACAGACCGAAAAGCCGAAAGAAAACGTACCCGAAATAAGCCACGCCACAGCGTATGCCAATGGTAATGTTAAGATTGCAGCAGAATCACTGGCGGAAGAAATAGCGCATCAGAACTATTTCGATGTAGTGGTGATCTGTGATTCCGCTTTACGGGCCAATGACAAGTTTCCTCGTGAAAGTACACTGAGTCAGGAGGAAGTCCAACAGCTGACATCAGACTTGGGAGTGGACTGTATCATCGCAATGGAAAACCTGCAATTCAAAGCGACCAAAACGGTTCGTTATATCCGTGATTTTAACTGCTACCTGGGGACAGTGGATGTAAAAGCCTACCCGACGGTGAAGGTATACCTGCCCTCGCGCAGCAAACCGATGACTACGCTACACCCCACCGACAGTATCTTTTGGGAAGAATACGGAGGATCGGTAACAGAAACATTTGCACACATGATACCTGATGCACAGATGTTACGGGAAGCTTCTGAATTTGCAGGGACTATCCCTGTCAAACAGTTACTCCCTTTCTGGAAGACAGGCAAACGATACTTGTACACCGGTGGCTCCGTACAAATGCGTGACGCGGCAATCTTTGTCCGTGAAAATTCATGGGACAGAGCTTTCGAACTTTGGGAACAAGTGTACAACGGAACCAAGAAGGAAAAGAAAAAGATGAAAGCTGCCCTCAATATCGCTGTTTATTATGAGATGAAAGACAGCTTGGCAAAAGCAGAAGAATGGGCAGTCAAAGCACAGCAACTTGCCCAAAAAGTAGATAAGAAAAACATTCCCGAAAATGCGGCGTACGCCACCATTGACGATGTACCGAATTACTACCTTACAACCCTTTATGCAAATGAATTAAAGGAACGTAACAGTCAATTGCCCAAGCTAAAAATGCAAATGGAGCGATTTAATGATGATTTTTAAGGAAATCATGCATTGATTATTATTTTTTTTATACCTTTGAGGTAACAAAAAGGAAGAACCTATGAAACTGAGCCAACAATCTCTGTCTACCATCGAATCGGCTATCCAAAAGGCAGCCGGCAAATATGTATGTGGCTGCGACCAGACAGCCGTAACAGATATTCATTTACAACCGGACCAAACATCGGGACAACTCACTATTTATAACGACGATGACGAGGAATTGGCTAATGTAATGATTGAAGAGTGGGCAACTTACGATGGAGATGATTTCATGGAAAATGTAGAGCCCAACCTGAAAAGTATCCTTTGCAGAATGAAAGATGCAGGAGACTTCGATAAAGTAACAATATTAAAGCCTTATTCATTCGTACTGGTAGATGAAGATAAGGAAACAGTTGCAGAATTGTTGCTGATAGATGACGATACATTGCTTGTGGATGACGAACTGCTGAAAGGACTGGATAAAGAACTGGACGAGTTTCTGAAAAATTTGTTGGAGAAATAAATATGTTCGATTGCCCGGCATGGCCTTGCTGAAGCAATTATCATTTATAAAAAGAATAATCGGAAGTAAAAGGTATTCCCCTGTTTACTTCCGATTATTCTTTTTTCGTTTTATATGATTCGTACAAACCCAAGTTTCCCTATCGACTTTTAGTCACTCCCGTTTAAGGCAGCACTACCGACTTTTTAGTCAGCCCTCTAGCTGAAAGCCGGAGCAGTGTAGGTAGATAAATTACTTTGCTTCAATCGCTGTCCGATAAACAGATTTTGCCGTTTCAATTACATTTTGTAACTTATGATCTGATGAATCAGCTGTTTTGTTTTTCTCCGCCCATGCTTTCTCCATGCCATAGAAATTAATCGGTTCTTCCGCTGATTCACCAAGTTTGCCGTCCAACTCCCGTTGTTTCTGCTCAAAGAAAGTTTTCCAACGTTGATAATACAAGTCTTTCAAAATCCCGCTCCACTCCCGATGGGAATAATCATGCAGACCTCCCTGATTAGCAGCTATACTGTCTCCCCAAACCGTGATCAGCGCAGAAGCATTCCATTCGTAAAGTTTCTTTTCTTCTTCCGTGGTTCCCAAAGAACGTGCGGCATTCAGCCATGAAGACGCCGAGAACTCCTTTCGGGTGGACAGCAAACTGTCCTGAGCTAATATTAACTCCAGAAACTGTTGTGTCTGTTTCCCGAAGCTATCCTTATCTTTCCGATCATAACTCTGAGAAATTTCTTCAAGCAGCACATTCCCCTTATCTGCCAGGCTCTGACGCACCACGTCCACCAAATCATATTCAAAGTTATTATTTCCCTTGTACTGATCTGCAACAGAAAGTAACAAGCGGGCTGCCTTTGCCGTTGAATCAGGTGAATAGAATAACTTGGCATATCCCCATGTCGACGTTCTGTCCAGATGAAATCCCGGACGGGCGCACAACAAGGATTCGACTGTCCCTTCTCCCTGATAATTCTTCGGAGCATTGTAAACTGTATGTTCCAGCGCACGCCATGCTTCCGCTACTTCCGGTGACAAATCATTTCCATACCGCGCTTTCAGATACGCTTGCAGCCATTCATCCGGTGAGAACCGTTCTTCCCGCCAAGGAAGCTCATACAGCAATTCAAACATCACCGGATTATTCTCGATTCCTTCCGGAGTAGCTCCTACCCCCCGCAAGGTTTTCCCGTTGACATGTGCACAGGCGTTATAATATCCATTCACCAACTGCTCCATCCGTCCATGCAGACCGACATTACCGCCAAAGTTAAGCAACATACAATAGAGCCAGTCATGCTTGCCGAAACCTTTCTCCCGATACCACATCGACTCCGGATCACCCCATTGCGGAAGTTTCTCACTATACAAATCCAGTACCAGCAAATCACCGGAATCGAGCGTACTGACCATCGCTTCCCGCGGATTCGCCTGCCATGCCTGCATCACCCACACAGCCTCCGGATTCGCTTTCTTCATAGCACTCATAATAGAAGTTCCCGCCTTTGCCAAGTCTACTCCTTCCGTATTTCCTCCTTCATGAAAGGGGTCCATACTGTAATACTTTGCTTTTCCGTACAGTTTCTCCAACTCCTCATAATACATGGCAGCAAATGAATCGAAATGTTCATCTTCCGTAGAAAGAAAGGCCGGACGAGGGAAACCGCACCATTTACCGGGATCGGCAATCTGATACCCCAGTTTCTCGCCGATATTACGGGGGACCATTCCTGCATATCCGGGGAATACCGGTTCAATGCCCAGCTCCCTCATTCGGGTAATGATCTTCTTTTGCAGTGCTTCCTGTTGCCGATACCAACTGTCGGGATTCGGTCCGCCCCATCCTTCCAGATTATTCATCTGCCACCATGCCATAAAGGCAGGACCGGAAATAAACTCATTGATCTCCTCCGTCGTATATCCGATACGCTTCAGCAGATTATACCAGACAACCTCCATCCCTGTTATACTCAAAGGCATATTGATGCCGTGCATCGCCATCCAGTCTATTTCTTTCTCCCAGCGCTCCCAGTCCCAGAAAGCCATGGAGTAGGAATAGGTACAGTAATTCAGGTAATATCGATTCTTCATAGCCGTCGCCTGTCGGATTTTCTTTTGAGGCAGAGGCAGTACTTCCGGCAATTTCTGCGAGGGATTATTCCACGAAAGATGAATACCTGCCACGTATTTCAGGTACCAATTCAAGCCCGTAGCCAGTGAAAGATCGGAGTTTCCGGTTATCAGTACTTTGCCATCCTTGGAGTCTATCTCAAAGTAGTCCTTTGCCGGATCGGCTTCATCAGTAACCAACCGGAAAAGGATTTGATCTTTCGACGTATTCTCCGTCACACGTGCTGCCAATGAATCGATTGGAGCAGACGTAGATTGGCAACTTGTATACATAACAACAGAACTAAATAATAAAAGTAATAGAAGACGCATGTTCATAGTCATTATTTTTTTAAGAGTCATCAAATGTGTTTGAGCGTTTGGGCCCCTAAATATATTTCAAATTTCCGATTACTGAAAATAAAATGTAGTTCTTTTATACTGATACACATTAAATAACCTCCAATATATGAAAAGTCGGAAATATTCGGTTGACTCACCGACTGTTTCCGACGGATAGCATTGGCTCTAATAAAGAAAGAAGATGTGTCAAACAGTTATTTGCACATCTTCTTTCAATTTGTGTTTCAGTTAATTATTACTCCCATCCCGGATTATTGGGGGCCAGTTCTGGGTTTAATGCGATTTCATTAGTAGGCACCTGATACAGATAATACTTATCTAACCAACCTTTACCTGCTACCAAAGGATCATTATACATATAGATAAAACCTTCTTTCTTTCCTGTCGTATCGGCGTATCCTTTTTCAAGATCAACAAACTGTCCGGAATCGCCAATCTGCTCTTTAGTAGCCCATTGACCATACTGTATCTTATTGATAAACCAAGGTGCCTTTTTCCAACGGCGCACATCGTAGAATCCAAATCCTTCACCCATCAATTCTACTATGCGCTCGCGACGAATCTCCCACAATACAGGGTCTACGGTCTGGTCGCGCTTCGGATCAAATCCGGCATTTATCTCGGCCACTTTCATATGGGCAACTCCCACCCGATCGCGTAACTTATTGATAGTAAGATCAGCAACAGTCTGATTGAAGCCCTCGGCACCTGTACCACCTTTTTCAAATTTAGCCTCAGCATAATTCAACATCACTTCATCAATCTTGAACAAAGGTACATCTGAGGTCCCTTCATTCTCTTTCGAATTGTCCCATACATTATAGTATCTGTACACATAGTTACCGCTACGGGCTACGAGGAAACCTTGTCCGCCATTGTTGGTGAAGAAGTGAGGCATTCCTTTCAATATAGCAGCAGACCAGTTCATCAATGGGAACACTTTATGTTTACCGGCTTCCCCATTTCCGCCTCCGAAACCTGTGTAACGGGTAATGCCCATGATATCCATAAACTCACGGTCCTTGGGATCAGAAGTATACTCCCAACTGGTATTATCGGCACTTGGGATCACCTTATAAGGGGGAGCTACAGTCTCCAGCAGACGAAGGTCACGATTGCGGAAAGTAGCATTCATACTATTATCCCCGTCCTGCGACCATTCATATTCCGAGCTGTTATGAATCGTTTTACCATCTTTACAAAGATACATATCGATGATGTGTTGCGGCATTTCCACATTATGGGTGGATGTCCGTTCAACATGAGTCAGTACATAATTAGTCAGTTCTTTTTCTACATATTCCTTATACAGAATGATGCCTTTCATTCCTTTCAGGTCAGATGTCAGCATCTCTCCCCAATCACTGTTCAGTTCGGGATAAGAATCCATCAGTTTCTTGGAATAAGTGATACAAGCATCAAAGTACTTATCTTCGTCCCCCAAAGCATGATATTTACGCCATGTACCTTCAAAAAGGCAGAAACGGGAAAGAAGAGCACGGACAACATGCACATTGATCGTATTTTCACCGTCACCTTCTTCTTTTATATGCTCTTCAGCATATATCAAATCGTTCAATACATGATCGGCAACTTCTTTGCGAGGTGTACGGGGACCATATGCTATTTCCTTATCCGAATCACCCAGTACACGATCTACCCAAGGCACATCACCAAAACGAGCTATCAGTTCCGAATAATAATAGGCACGGAAAAAATATCCCACCGAACGCCAATGTTCCTTGTCCGCATCCGTCATCCCTGAGTTATCGATATTTGCCAACATGACATTGACCCGATAGACGAAACTGAATGCCCATCCATTGCCCGATGAAGAACTGGATACATTTTGAAAAGCATACGGATTACCGTCACCCTGACGACGCATCAGATAACCTGCATAAATATCGCTTGTATAGGATGTGGCACTGGCATAGGCTCCGTTTGTTCCGGGAATACGCAGGATATTAGTATTTGTAAATACTCCATATAATCCCCAGGCATAGGTCTTGAAAGTATTATAATTACTGAACACTGTCTGCTCCGTCAACGAAGTATCCGGATAGCGTTCCATAAAACTATCGTTGCATGAAGTAAACCCGATAGCTGCTGCCGCAAGCATAGTATATATTATTTTTTTCATAACCAATTATAAATTAAAGAGTAACATTAAAACCAAAAGAAATCGTACGATAGAAAGGATATCCCCAAGACAGGCGTTCCGGGTCATAACCCTTCATCAGCTTAGTAAATGTGTGAAGGTTCTCACAACTTACGAACGCTTTCAAACTCGTTAATGTAATAGGTGCTAACCAGCTCTTCGGGAAATTATAACTCAAAGTCACATTCTTGACACGCAGATAAGAGCCATTCATCAGATACTTCGTTTGCGCACGTGTATTGTAACCGGAGTTGTTTCCTTGCCCGTAAATACGGAAATATTCCGCATTCGGATTGGCTGCCGTCCAATCACCATTGGCAGAATCTACCGGTTTCCAATAATCCAGCTGGTCTTTAAAGAGTGAACCAAACTGTCCGGAATTAAACGGCCAGCGGCGTGCATCACTGATCCATACATCACGTTTACCTACTCCTTGCAGCAAAACACTCAGATCAAATCCTTTGTAATTGACTCCCAGGTTTATACCATACTGCAAACGCAAAGAGTTATTACCGATTATCTTGCGGTCTCCCGGATTGTCAAAGGTTCCGTCTCCCGTATCAATGCGATTCGTACTCGATCCATCATCACGCAAATTCTGGTACTTGATGTCGCCGGGACGCGGACTTACTCCATCCACTGTCACCACCCCTTCTTTCAATTTCCAGGTATTTGTATCTTCAAAGTCATCGGCTGTATAGTAACCATCCGTTACATACCCCCAGATAGAACCGATTTCATATCCTTCATAATAATTATTCGTGCCATCACTTTTCAGGATAATCTTGGATTCATTATGGTATTTGGTAACGACTGTTTTAGAGTCATAAAGATTGAAGCCTACATTATAGCCCCATGCACCGATTCTATCTCTCCAGGTCAATGACAATTCCCAGCCTTTCGTACGCAAGTCGGCGGTATTCTGCAAAGGTGCGGAAGCACCTACTACTGACGGCAGCTCAGCTCCCGGAGCAAGCATATCTTTCGTATCACGCCGATACCAGTCGAAAGTACTTTGCAGACGTCCGTTCAAGGCAGTTATATCAAAACCAAAGTCCAATGTTTCTACCGTTTCCCAAGTAAAACTATCACTGACCAGTCCCGGAGCATTCAAAGTCAGCGGCTTCGCTCCATTCACCAGCCACGCCACATCCTTCTTTTCCACTTGCGACATGGTCGGAACGAATTTATAAGGATCAATGCCTTGATTACCTATTTGTCCCCAGGTTCCGCGAAGTTTCAGATCGCTTAGCCAGTCACCTGCAACCGGTTTCATAAAGTTCTCGCGGGCAATGTTCCAACCCACAGATACAGAAGGGAAGAAACCGAAACGATTTTTCTTCGGGAATTTAGACGAGCCGTCATAACGACCATTGGTCTCAAACAAATATTTGCCTTTATAATCATAATTAACACGATAGAAAGCACCACGCACGGTATACACGCGATGATCATCTGTAATAACCTTATTCTCACCGGTAGCCGTACTATGTGACGGATACTTCTCGTTAATCATATCATAAGAATAAGTATACAATTTCTTCCAGTCACTGGATTCCTGGTTGAAGCCGCCCATTAATGACAAGTTATGCGTGTCATTCCATGAATATCTATAATTAGCATACAGGTTGATGGCATTATAATCAGTACTTTGGTGAGTCGTCTCCAGAGAAGAAGTAGTGGCAGTCTGTATTTTTGCCAGCTCAACCGTTGTATAATCAATGGAAGCCTTATTCACATTCTGATTACTCCATGTCTTGTCAAATGTATATTCAAATGCCACTTCAAGCCCTTTCAATGGTTTCAATACCGTTTTTGACAGGATACGGGCATTGTCTCTGATTGTATTGTTATCCGTTGCCATTCTCAAAACGTTGGAAGGCGTATTCGTCATCAGGCTGGTGCCGTCAGGCAAAGTCAGGGAGCCTTCGGGATATACAACCGGCAAACGCATATCATACAATCCGGTCTTATCCGAAGTCACAGGCATATTCTTGTCACTCTGAGCATAGCGTATATCTACAGACTGAGTCAGCCACGAGGTGATTTCGGCAGAAATATAGGCACTACCCGACAAACGTTTGTAGCGGTCTTTATCGGTGATCAAAATACCTTGCTCGCTATTATAACCAAGGGACAGACGATAAGCCAGCTTATCAGTACCACCACTCAATGACACATTATGTGCTTGCAGAAAACCGTAATCATCAAGCATATTGGCATACAGGTCTTTCTCATTCAGGTAATAATTCAATCCTGTTTCCGGGTCTACATATACCCCGTCTCCGGTAGTCTGGAATTTACCCGGATTCTTACGATATTCGGTCAGGTAGTTCATCCATGTTTTGATATCTTGCCCGGTGTAGTATTTACCGGCATTGAACTCGCCGTCCAGGTAAGCCTGCATCCACTCCAGCCCGTCAGCCTGTTCCGGACGATTGATAGAACTCTGGAAACCAAAATTATTATTATAATTGACATGAAACCCGTCGCCTTTCTTCGCCTTCTTTGTAGTCACAAGTATTACACCGAAAGCGGCACGCGCACCATAGATAGCGGCCGAAGCAGCATCTTTCAACACAGAAACACTTTCGATATCTTCGGGATTCAACATATCGATATCCCCCGGAACATTATCTATCAACACCAACGGACCACCGCCATTGATGGAAGTCGTACCACGAATATTGAATGATTTGCTCTGTCCCGGACCGGCAGCATCATTATTAGGAGTAATCTGAAGTCCCGGCATCGCACCCTGCAAAGCACTCATGGCATTTACAACAGGACGACTCCCCAGTACATCATCCATCTTTACCTGAGATACCGCGCCGGTCAGGTTCGCTTTCTTCTGTACACCAAAACCAACTACTACCACTTCGTCCAGACTCTGTGTGTCTTCTTTCAATACTACCGACAGCGTCTTTCCCGGAGTTACTTTCAGGGACTGTCCTTGATAACCAATATAAGAAATTTCAAGAATGGCGTCTTTTGAACCGACATTCAGGGTAAAATTACCGTCCATATCAGTGATCGTGCCATTGGAGGAGCCTTTTTCTATCACACTGGCACCGATTACCGGTTCACCTGCCGCATCCACAACTCGTCCGCTTACTTTTACCTTTTCCTGATGCGCCTGTTCGACAGATGCCAACTCCGTGGACAGAATGATCTTTTTATCTATTACCTTATATTCTACATTCGTATTTTTAAATACTTCGTCAAGAACTTTAAAGATATCATTACGGTTAGCGGAGATTGTCACCAACCGTTTCAAATTTATATGAGCATTGTTGTAGAAGAAACTAAATTCTGTTTGCTTCTCTATCGCTCTTAATACATCCTCAACTGTCTGATTACGTACATTCATCGTAACCTTTGCAGATTGGGCATAACTATCTGTCGCATTAGTTAATCCGACAAAACAAAATAAGAATAAAATAACCAGTCTCATAGTACGTGGGATTTTTTTCGAGGTTAGCCAAAAAGACTTTACCACCCTTAAAACTTGGATGCTAAAATTGTTTTGCATAATTTTGTATTGATTTAAGTTGAAAATGAGTTAACTATGCTTGTCTGCCAACAAGCATTTTCAATTGATTCATTTTAGTATGGGGAGATCTGCCAAAATCTTCCCATACTTTTTTCTAAGTGGGTTTTGCCTTCATATTATTAAATTGTTAAAGGTTAATCAATAAATTTCTATTATCTCTTTTTTCCTGTCACTTCCATCCTTATCATCATTGATATGTTGCCAACGTATTTTAGAGGATACTTTAAAATATTCCAGAATCTTCTCCAAATGTTGATTTGTAAAGGTTCCCGTAAACGAACTATTCTTCAGTTTTTCGTTCTTAATAACAAATTTCACACTATATCTTTTTTCCAGCATCCATAATGCTTCTTCCAAAGGTGTATTATCAAGAACAACTTCTCCATCTTTCCAAGCCAATTCTGATTTTCCCGAAGTTTTATAAAGGTGGACTTTATCAGTCTCCGAATCATACACCAGCTTCTCTCTTGGAGATAAGAACACATGTTTCACCCCAGCGTCTTTCTCGAACATAAAATCTACTTTTCCTTCAATCAAAGTTGTAATAACCTCTGTATTCTGTTCATATGCTTCCACATTGAAACATGTACCCAATACTTCTATCTGTGATTGATGTGTAGTAGAAAGGATAAATTTCTTTTCCGGATCTTTGGCCACTTCAAAGTATGCTTCACCACTTAACGTCACTCTACGGAAATCTCCATTAAAGCGAGAAGGATAAGACAAAGAAGATTCCGAATTCAAATAAACAATTGTACCATCGGGTAATGTCAACGAAGTGGTCATTCCAGGACTAGTCTTAACTTCCATCATCTCCGCTACCTCACCAGTATCCCCTTTCCAATTCTGCCATATAAATAAGGTAAGAAGCGGAATAAATAGAATTGCAGCAGCACGTTGTGCCCACTCCCACCACACTATCCTTCTCACTTCACGGTCCGACATTTTTCCCTTTACTTTCAGTAAAGCTTTCTCCGTATCAACTTTCTTCATTACCTGAACCGTGTCCACAGCCAAATAAAGGGCAAAAGTCTGAGTAGCAACTCGTTTATTCTCCTCCGACTCATCTATCCACGCTTCCACTTCCAGACGTTCCCCCTCGCTCAACCTCCCCTCACAATAACGAGGAAGCAATTCTTCTATTCTATTATTATCTAATTCTTTCATCCTTTATTCTACCTTTTATTATATGACAAGACCAAACCATGACATTCCTAAACGAAAACCTTATTTTTTTCAGAAAATCTTTATTTTATTATAAAAAAGCTATATTTGCAGCAAATTAGAATTTAATAAATGAAGGAACTACGCATAAAGAGGAATGACCCTCAATTATCTGAAATACAGCGTGGAGGCCTAAAAGCCTTTGAAATGCTATTCAGGCAATACTATGCAGTGCTATGTGCCTATGGTCATAAATATGTTGACTTTCACGATGCAGAAGAAATTGTGCAAGACTCCCTTCTATGGATATGGGAAAACCGGGAAAACCTAATTATTGAATCATCATTAAGTTCTTATCTCTTTAAAATGGTACATCACAAGGCTTTAAATAAGCTTGCACACATTGATGCCATCAAACGTGCTGATACGCGTTTCTATGAAGAAATGCAAGAGATGATACAGGATATGGACTTCTATCAAATTAAAGAGCTAACCAAACGTATTGAAGAAGCGGTTGCTGCATTACCGGAAAGTTATCGGCAAGCATTTGTTATGCATCGTTTCCGGGATATGAGCTACAAAGAAATTGCAGAAACATTGGAAGTGTCTCCAAAGACTGTAGATTATCGTATTCAGCAAGCACTCAAACAATTACGCATCGATTTAAAAGATTATCTGCCATTGCTGCTTCCTTTACTGTTTCCTTAATATAAGTGACTCCTTCCAATAAATTGGATTCGTACCTATTAAATCTATACCATCCTTCAACTAAATAGAGAAAAACGGTCTCTTTTTAGGTAAAGTTCTTTTTTGCTCTATCAATTAAAGCTATAAAACAGAAAATAGTAAATCTGTATTTATCTATAGTACAAGCTGATACAGATCATAAATTCTCAACCATTCTCATCATGATGAGAATTATTTCTCACCACAGTGAGAACTTTTTCTCATCACAGTGAGAATCTTTTCTCATTGCATTGAGAATTTTTTCTCATTGTGGTGAGAATATTGTCTCATCGTAATAAGCTGACCAAAGTCTTGGAAGTCTGCAATACATAAAACAAACAATCATAAAGGATAAGAAGACAGATACAATCCTATTCTTGCCGATAAGGTAGCGTAAACCAGAAAGTAGAACCTTTGTTTTCCTCTGATTCAACTCCAATCGTCCCTCCTAAGCGATCGATAATCATCTGACAAATGGAAAGTCCCAAACCTGTTCCCTGAACAAAAGGATTGTATTTCACAAACCTTTCGAATACATGCTTGCATTGCTCTTCTGACATGCCGCAGCCTGTATCCGAGACATAAAAGCAAATTGTATCGGCATCCTTCAGACGATATCCCATTCTGATAGAACCTGTCTGAGTAAATTTAATAGCATTGATGACAAAATTGGAAATCAGTTGTATCAAACGATTCTTATCTGTATAAAGGGTACATTCCGGCAGACGTTCGGTAAAAGTAAGAGTAACAGTTTCTTTTTTCAAGCGAAGCCTCATGCTCTGTTCGATTTCTTCCATCGTCTGGTTGACATCTATCAATGACGGGCAGAAGTCAAAAGTGCCGGCTTCGATTTTGGACATGTCCAGAATATCATTGATCAGTTGAAGAAGCAAGTCGGTATTTGTTTCGATGATGTCTGCATATTCGCGCATCTCCTTACGATCTTCTATATCCGGCAACATATTCGAGAAGCCGACAATCGCATTCAACGGAGTGCGGATTTCATGACTCATATTAGCCAGAAAGGCGGATTTCAACTGATTCGCCTGCTCCGCCTTTTCCATTGCCTCACTCAGACGAGTGTATGCCTTGCAAAGAATACGTATATAATAGGCGATCGCTGCTATCAAAATAAGAAGGAAAATGGAACAGGAAAGGATTTCAACACAGTATTGATGAAATATACTTTTAGGTTCGTTGACATAAACAGCTCGTTCAGGATAAAGGTGATAGGGAATATTGTAGGATTCCAGCACTGGATAACAGAGGTAGGCACTCGCCTTCCCTCCTATACTTTCGGGAATGTCCTCCGCCTGTTCTCCATGCAACACACGGTCAATAATTTCAAGTAAGGAATCGCCGAATGATTCTGCAGAAACGTAATAGCCTCCTGCAAAAGTATTATTGGACAGGTCTTCGGAAGAAAGCAGGAACAAGGGAGAGGACGTAAAATTGGTGATAATCTCCTGAATATGATCAAAAAGATAATTATTATCTTCTTTATTATGCGACTCAAACCAGGAATAATAAATAATTCCGGTGTTTGCTTTATAGCTGCGCAAGGTGTCCAGAAGCATTTCTGTTGACAAGTGAGTGGTAGAAAGCAATTCTAAAGGCAGGTTTGGAAAATGCTTTTCAACAGCTTCTTTCACGTCTCCGCGGGTTTCTTCACTGATGTAGCGATCGTCCGAGATAAATGCCAGGCGATCCATATCAGGTATCAGGCTATAGATCAGTTCAACGGTTTCCTTCACATAGTAATGCTGTTTCAGGGTAGTCAGGTTGTAGCCTTTTCTCCACTCTTGGGCGGGGACACTGTTGGTCTCATTCAACGAGGCATGAGAGAGCAGAATATCCAAGGTAGCAGGCAGGCGGTCACGGGAGTTCGTTATGATCACTGGAACATCTTTCCATAGGTCATCAAATAAAGGACGACAGACAATCCAGCCCGGATCACCAATTATCACAATAGCGGCAGGAGGAAGCGGATATTTCTGACGCAGATGCTCGATGACTGCATTTACCTCCATCGTATCCTGCAAGGCCGGGACAGACAATGATTCCGCTCTGGCAGTTATTCCCTGTTCCTGAAGAACATCGTGCACATACCAATAGAAGTTTCTGGCCCAGGGAAGGTTGAAGTTAATAGAATTCAAAACTAATATTTCTTTATCTGATTTCCCATTATCTGCCAACATAGGGGAAAGGAGTCCTTCGAAAAGAAGAAAGAACGCACCTGTTAAGCATATTCGCAGTAATTGTTTCATTTTGCTGTGTGATTAAAAGTGGAAGCAAAGATAGTATTATTTTTATCTTTTAAAAAGAAAGGCATCCCAAATCTATCGGGATGCCTCTCCATTACATATTTTTATGTATCAGTTCATTATGCCTTTTTTAAAGCTGCGATGCTTTCTTTCAAAGAGCTGATGATACTTTCCGCATCGGCCTGCTTCTTACGTTCCATTTCGAGAACGGCTGCCGGGGCGTTATTGACAAATTTCTCATTGCTGAGTTTCTTCAATACACCTTGCAGGAATCCTTCCTTATGTTTCAGTTCAGCTTCCATACGGGCGATTTCGGCTTCTACATCAATCATGTTGCCCAATGGCACAGCGTATTCGGTAGTTCCTACCATGAAGGAAGAAGCACCTTCCGCCTTGCTCTCTACCACTGTAATGGAAGAAAGGTTACACATCTTCTGGATCACCGCATTGAACTCTGCAACCGGATTTTCGCCCAGCACCTGCAAGTCAAGCGGTTCTTTCTGAGCTATGTTCTTTTGCAGACGGATGCTGCGGATATTACTGATAACTCCCTTGACAACTTCAAACTGTGCAACGAATGCGGTGTCTACATAAGTATCCATGTTCAATGCACTTACCATCAGACTTTCTCCTTCTTCCGCATTACGTTCGTACATCTGTTGCCACAATTCTTCTGTGATGAACGGCATAAACGGATGAAGCAGATGCATCAGATTATCGAGGAAACAGAGAGTAGCGTCATAAGTGATACGGTCAATTCCCTGTCCGTAAGCCGGTTTAATCATTTCCAGATACCAGGAAGAGAATTCATCCCAGAATAACTTATAGACTGCCATCAACGCTTCGCTCAGACGGTATTTGCTGAACAAGTCCGCTACTTCGGCAGCTACTTCGTTCTGCTTGGATTCAAACCAGTGGACAGCCAGTTTAGCAGCGTCCGGAGCCTGAATATTATCGTCAACCGTCCAGCCCTTGATCAGACGGAAAGCGTTCCATATCTTGCTGCAGAAGTTACGTCCCTGTTCGCAGAGCGCGTCGTCGAAAAGAATATCGTTTCCGGCGGGAGCTGCCAGCATCATTCCCATACGGACACCGTCGGCACCATATTTGTCGATCAGTTCCAACGGGTCGGGTGAATTGCCGAGTGACTTGGACATCTTACGTCCCAGCTTGTCGCGAACGATCCCTGTAAAGTAAACGTTCTTGAACGGCATCTTTCCTTCATATTCGTAGCCCGCCATGATCATACGTGCCACCCAGAAGAAGATGATATCCGGTCCGGTCACCAAGTCGCTGGTCGGATAGTAATAGCTGATTTCCTCGTTACCCGGATGATTGATTCCGTCAAACAGGGAGATAGGCCACAACCAGGAAGAGAACCAAGTATCCAGACAGTCTTCGTCCTGACGAAGGTCATCCATCGTCAAAGTGGCGTTTCCTGTTTTCTCTTTGGCTTTTGCCAGCGCTTCTTCGGGAGTGACGGCTACCACATAGCCACCTTCCGGCAGGAAGTAAGCAGGAATACGATGTCCCCACCACAACTGACGGCTGATACACCAGTCTTTGATGTTCTCCATCCAGTGGCGGTATGTATTCTTATATTTGGCAGGATAGAATTTCAACTCATCGTTCATTACCGGAGGCAATGCCATATCGGCAAAATGCTGCATTTTGAGGAACCACTGCATAGACAATTTCGGTTCGATCACTACATTGGTACGTTCCGAGTAACCTACTTTATTTGTGTAGGCTTCTGTCTTTTCGAGCAATCCGGCAGCATCGAGGTCTTTCTCTATCTGCTTGCGGACGTCGAAACGATCCATACCGATATACAATCCGGCAGCTTCACTCAATGTTCCGTTATCGTTGAAGATGTCGATGCTGGGCAGATTATACTTTTCACCCAACATATAGTCATTTACGTCGTGGGCCGGAGTTACTTTCAGACAACCGGTACCGAACTCAATGTCCACATAATCGTCCTCGATGACAGGGATAACACGGTTTACCAACGGAACGATTACTTTCTTTCCTTTCAGCCATGCGTTCTTGGGGTCGTTGGGGTTGATACACATTGCCGTATCGCCCATGATTGTTTCGGGACGGGTCGTTGCTACTACTGCATAGCGGCCTTCCGGATCACCTTCCACCTTATAGCGGAGATAGAACAGTTTTCCGTGCTCTTCCTTGTAGATCACTTCTTCGTCAGAAAGGGCAGTCAACGCTTTCGGGTCCCAGTTTACCATACGGACACCACGGTAAATCAATCCTTTGTTGTACAAGTCTACAAATACTTTCAATACGCTTTTGCTGCGTTCCTCATCCATAGTAAAGGCGGTGCGGTCCCAGTCACAGGATGCACCCAGTTTGCGGAGCTGCTTCAGGATAATGCCTCCGTGCTCTTCTGTCCAGTCCCAGGCATGTTTCAGGAACTCATCACGGGTCAGGTCTGTCTTCTTGATGCCCTGGGCAGCGAGTTTGTTTACAACTTTTGCTTCGGTAGCGATGGAAGCGTGGTCAGTTCCCGGCACCCAACAGGCATTCTTGCCTTCCATACGGGCACGACGAACCAAAATATCCTGAATGGTATTATTAAGCATGTGTCCCATGTGCAACACACCGGTGACGTTCGGGGGCGGAATGACGATGGTGTAAGGTTCACGACCATCGGGTTTCGAACTGAATAAACGGTGTTCCAGCCAATACTGGTACCACTTTCCCTCCACGTCAGCGGGATTGTACTTACTTGCTAATTCCATGTTTCTTTATGTATATGATAATGTATATTCAAAAAATAACGGCTGCAAAATTAATAATTTTAATTCAAATCTTACCACCCACAGGATGTTTCTGTGCCCGGAAAGATAATTTATATCCCTCATAAACAGCAATTCCATAAAATAAGGCGGACATCGACACCACATTCTTCACCATGACAGAAAAGATTTCGCCATAATCGACTCCCGTCAGCACTTCGAAAAACGTCATATCATAATCCTTGGCAGCAAAGCCGATGATGGATAAGAAATCACCCAACACACAACTGATCAATGCCAGTACCGCTCCCAAAATACCGAAGACGGGACGTATCCCCTTCCCCTGCCGCATGGCGAAACCGACCAGGAATCCGACTCCGATAGCCATATATCCCATCTGAAGACCTGTAGAAACGGAGATAAGACTCCATGCCACCGCCCCCAAGATACACGCGACGGATGCATACAGCACTCCTTTGGGAAGATTTTCTTCGGCGAGAAGTTCTTCTTCCGTCATTGACACCGGAAAGTCGTCGGGCTTGGGAGGAGCCATCTTCAACAGTTCTTCATCCTTCTCGAAGTTTTCGCATTCTTCGTCAAAGTCAGGAAGCTCTCTGGTACGTTTGCAAACAAGCCCTTTCCCATTCACGAAATCACATGACACGCAATTCCGGCAATACTTTTCAATTTCTTCTACGGTAGCCATCTTTCGTTTAACAGTTTTTTTGCAAATATAGAGGTATTTTTTCGCGTGACGTTTATTTAATGCATATTTTTGTTGACTAAAATCTGAACGGATGATGAAACGGAAACTGATAATTAGATATATACTCCTGGGAGTACTGCTGCTTCTGGTATGGATGACACAGTCGATTCCCGCGTTGGGAAACCTGTATTCACAAACCGTTTATCCTGTCATCTCCCGCGTTTTGTCATTCTTCTCCAACTTATTTCCTTTTGCCATAGGGGATCTATTTATTTTTGGGAGTATCACGGGAGTCATCGTTTATCCTTTTTATGCCCGTATCCGCAAGAAACTGCCGTGGAAAAGGATTCTGCTACGTGACGGAGAATATCTGTTATGGGTTTACGTATGGTTCTACCTTGCGTGGGGGTTAAACTATTCGCAGCCAAACTTTTACCAGCGTACGCATATTCCTTATACAGCTTACACACCGGAGATTTTTCAAGAGTTTGTGGATAACTATATCGACTCACTGAACAGTTCGTTTGTTCCCGTAAAAGGAATCCATGAGGAACAGGTACGTGACGAAGCTGTCAAACTTTACAATCAATTAAGCGACAGCCTGGGAGTACACCACCCTCCATTTCCCAACCCACGGGTCAAGACGATGGTTTTCACCCCATTCATATCAATGGTCGGAGTAACGGGAAGCATGGGGCCTTTCTTCTGTGAGTTCACCTTAAACGGAGACTTGCTCCCCATCAACTATCCGGCAACGTACACTCACGAACTGGCTCATCTGCTGGGAATTTCGAGCGAGGCAGAGGCCAATTTCTATGCCTATCAGGTTTGTACCCGTTCACAAATAAAGGGAATCCGTTTCAGCGGCTACTTCTCGATTCTGAATCATGTACTGGGGAATGCCCGACGACTGTTGAGTGAAAAAGAATACGCCGATATAATCAACCGTATCCGACCGGAGATTATAGAACTGGCGAAAAAGAATCAGGAATACTGGATGGCTAAATACAGTCCGTTGATCGGTGATATTCAAAACTGGATATACGACCTCTACCTGAAAGGAAACAAAATAGAAAGCGGAAGAAAAAACTATTCGGAAGTGATCGGGCTGTTGATTTCGTATCAAGTATGGAAAGCGAAAACCGCATCAGACCAATAAAAAGACTTTTATTAGCGCCCTTGCTTCTGTTTTCGTACCGATTAAGGCTATAAAAGACAAGGAAGCATTATCTTTGCAACATTATTTATAAAAAAATCAAAGGAATGATACATACAAGAGAAGAACAGATGGAAGCCTTCGGCCGCTTTCTGGACATCCTCGACGAGCTTCGGGTCAAATGTCCATGGGACCGCAAGCAGACGAATGAAAGTCTGCGCCCCAACACTATAGAAGAGACTTACGAGCTTTGTGATGCCTTGATGAGGGATGACAAAAAAGATATTTGCAAGGAGTTGGGAGATGTGTTGCTGCACGTAGCGTTCTATGCAAAGATCGGTTCGGAGACAGGAGACTTCGACATCAAAGATGTCTGTGACAAGTTGTGCGACAAACTGATTTTCCGCCATCCTCACGTTTTCGGAGAAGTAAAGGCTGAGACTGCCGGACAGGTATCCGAAAACTGGGAACAGCTGAAACTGAAAGAAAAAGACGGAAACAAAAGTGTATTAAGCGGTGTTCCCGCTGCACTCCCTTCACTCATCAAGGCTTACCGCATTCAGGACAAAGCCCGCAATGTAGGCTTCGACTGGGAAGAACGGGAACAGGTATGGGATAAGGTAAAAGAAGAAATCGGAGAATTCCAAGCAGAGGTAGCCAACATGGACAAAGAGAAAGCAGAAGCCGAATTCGGTGACGTCATGTTCAGCCTCATCAATGCGGCACGCCTCTACAAAATCAATCCGGACAATGCTTTGGAACTAACCAATCAAAAGTTCATCCGCCGTTTCAACTACCTGGAGGAACATACGATTAAAGAAGGGAAAAACCTCAAAGATATGTCTCTTGAGGAGATGGACGCTATTTGGAACGAAGCTAAGAGAAAAGGACTGTAACACCATCCTCCTTCCTTATGGAATGGATATAATACCTGTCCAAACTCTGTTATTCCCACTTCCAATGGTCTACTCTTTTAGTAAAGCAACAAAGATACATCCGGAAACAAAAATCAGAGGCTCTATCCTATGCGGATAGAGCCTCTGATTTACTCTGACAGAACGTCCGTTTCATCCAAACAGAGCCTCCGTTTTATTTCTTCCTTTTCGGATCATTTCCTCCGTCCTTGCGGTTCATGCCTTTCAGCATTTCCCGATGGAAACGCATCTCCGCACGTTGAACAAGGAATATCTTCTTATTGGAAAGTATCTTTTTAAATCGGTCCAGATAAGACTTATCAAGACGGTCGGCAGCGATACGGTTGTCACATACCTTTGCTACAATTTCTTCGTACTGGGCTTCTGTTGTTTTGTCGTCTTTACCTTGACGCATTAAACTCCACGATTCATCGTTCAGTTTCTTCTTCTTCTCCTGCAGTTCAAAATAAACCGGGAAGAATTTGGCAGCCTCTTCTTTGGTCAATCCGGCCTGCTCAATAATAAACGCTTTCTGTTTATTCCGGAATTCCTCACGGGACAAATGCTGGTCACATCCATCGGCAGCCCAAAGAACAGGCATAAAGCCACATAACAAAACGACTAAAGCGATTAGTTTCTTCATTTTCTTATTCAATCTGTTTTAATAAATCATTCTACACTCGCGTCACTCAGATAGACGTATAACGAATAATCATCCAACATCGCACGGTCTAACGCAACATCAATCATCTCATCGGATACCTGTTCCGTATCCGCTTCCATAGCCGTTACTGTCACCGCTATATCATCTGCCACCGGTTTATGGTCTGATGACGCTACCCGGATAATCAGGGCAGCTCCTACAAACATAGCCGCCATATAGAATAATGGTTTCAATCTCGTCCATGTCGAAACATGCTCTTCCTTGAAAGCAACTTTCTCTTTTTCAGGAAGTTTGTTCATCACCTCTGAAGTCAGATTTTCAAAGTAACCGTCGGGCACTTTGAAGGAATGCTCCTTTCCGATTTTCTTCAATAGGGTATCTTCTTCTTTCATACGTTTTTCTCCTCTCTTTTGATTAGACGATGTCTGCTTTAAAAGGTTTAATCTACTTCTTCCAAAAACTTCTCTATTTTCTTTACCGCATGGTGATAGGAGGCTTTCAGCGCTCCGACTGAAGTTCCAAAGATTTCTGACATCTCTTCGTACTTCATTTCCTGATAATACTTCAGATTGAACACCATTCGTTGTTTTTCGGGCAAGGTGAGCAATGCTTTTTGCAATAACATCTGCACCTGATCGCCCGAATAGTAGGGATCACTCTCCAGCTTCTGCACAATCGCCGCTTCGGGATCGTCGATAGCCACCGTCGTTGTAGCACGCTGCCTGTTCAGAAAAGTAAGACATTCATTCAGCGCAATACGGTAGAGCCACGTAGACAGCTTCGCCTCGGCACGGAAATAGTCAATATTTGTCCATGCCTTGATGAAGGTGTTTTGCAGAAGGTCGTTCGCATCTTCATGCGACAGTACCATCCGGCGGATCTGCCAGTATAACTGCTCGCTGTATTGCGCCACAATCAACTCAAATCCTTTCCGCTGTGTACTCTCCTCCTGAAGGAGTTTCAGAACCTCACGTTCGTTATAAGGGATCATAGTCTCTCGTATCTGTATAGTTATTTATGGTTATGCACATATTCTCTCTTGCCAAAACCGTTTGGGGGAAGATAGCCGCTGCTTCATTCAACAATACAGACTCGTCCTCATAGCGGGCGGAGAAATGTCCGATGACTAATTGTTTCACTTCAGCATTCAAAGCAATCTGTGCGGCCTGTGCAGCAGTTGTATGATGAGTTTCCTTTGCCCGCACCTGTTCGGTCTGAGCAAAGGTGGCTTCGTGGAATAGAAGGTCTACCCCCTTTATCTGCTCCACAATCTCAGGTCGGTAGATCGTGTCGGAGCAATAAGCATATTTTCGTGCAGGGGCAGAAGGACGGGTCAGCCGATGATTCGGAATGACTTCTCCTTCGGGAGTTACAAAATCCGCTCCGTTCTTGATCCGGTTCAGTTCGTAGACGGGCACTTTATAGAAGTCCACCATATCTCTGATGATATGATTGGGACGCTGCTTTTCTTCAAAAAGAAAACCACAGCAAGGAATACGGTGTCTCAGAGGAATGGTGGTCACAGCCACCGAGCGGTCGTCATAGATCAGCGTCGGCTCCTTCGTCTCAAATTCATGGAAAAAGACTTTATAGGCCAGCGTTTTGCAAAAGAAAGAAAGTAAGGGAGCAAACAGTTCTTCCAGTCCTTTGGGTGAATGGATATGCAAATCTGCCGTTCGTCCCAACAGACCGAAGGTAGAAATCAGTCCTAACAGTCCAAAGCAATGATCGCCATGAAGATGGGAAATAAAGATATGATTCAAGCGGGAAAACTTCAAGCGGGAACGACGCAACTGCATCTGCGCTCCTTCCCCACAGTCAATCATAAAAAGCTTTTCACGCAAGTTCACAACCTGCGATGTCGCAAAATGGCGAGTGGTGGGCAAAGCAGAACCGCATCCAAGTATATGTAGTTCGAATTTCTCCATAGCGGCACAAATGTACACAAGTTTTTTGGTATTTGCGCTATCATGGCAAAACAAAAAAAGCGCCCCGATAATCGGAGCGCTTTTCCATTATATAGAAATAACGATTATTTCTTTCCTTCCAACTGTTCTTTCAAAGCAGCCAAAGCGTCGATGTCGCCCAGCGTAGTTGAAGCAGCCTGGTTCTGGATCATCGGAGCATCTTCTCTCTTGTTGTTAGAAGACTTCTTAGCACCGGAAGCAGCTTTCTTTTCTGCTCTTTCTTCAGCCTTAGCTACATCTTCGAAGATACGGCTGTGAGACAGGATGATTCTCTTAGCGTCCTTGTTGAACTCGATCACTTTGAATTCAAGTTTCTCATCCAACTGAGCTTGTGAACCGTCTTCTTTTACAAGGTGTTTCGGAGTTGCGAAACCTTCTACACCGTAAGGAAGAGCTACAACAGCACCCTTATCCAACATTTCGATGATAGTACCTTCGTGTACAGAACCTACAGTAAATACAGTTTCGAATACATCCCAAGGATTTTCTTCCAACTGTTTGTGACCAAGGCTCAAGCGACGGTTTTCTTTGTCGATTTCCAATACTTGAACTTCGATATCTGCACCGATCTGAGTGAATTCAGAAGGATGTTTTACTTTCTTAGTCCAAGACAGGTCAGAGATGTGGATCAATCCGTCTACACCTTCTTCGATTTCTACGAATACACCGAAGTTAGTGAAGTTACGAACTTTTGCAGTGTGCTTGGAACCTACAGGATACTTTTCTTCGATAGTTTCCCATGGATCTTGTTTCAGTTGTTTGATACCCAAAGACATCTTACGTTCTTCGCGGTCCAAAGTCAGAACTACAGCTTCTACTTCGTCGCCCACCTTCATGAAGTCCTGAGCAGAACGCAGGTGCTGGCTCCAAGACATTTCTGATACGTGGATCAGACCTTCTACACCTGTAGCGATTTCGATGAATGCACCGTAGTCAGCCATAACGACAACTTTACCTTTCACTTTGTCACCTACCTTCAAGTCAGTGTCAAGAGCATCCCATGGGTGCGGAGTCAGTTGCTTCAAGCCAAGAGCGATACGTTTCTTTTCGTCATCGAAGTCAAGGATAACAACGTTGAGCTTCTGATCCAGTTCAACCACTTCTTTCGGATCGCTAACGCGGCCCCAAGAAAGGTCTGTGATGTGGATCAAACCGTCTACGCCACCCAAGTCGATGAACACACCGTAAGAGGTGATATTCTTAACAGTTCCTTCAAGAACCTGTCCTTTTTCGAGCTTGCCGATAATTTCTTTCTTCTGTTGTTCCAGTTCAGCTTCGATAAGAGCCTTGTGAGATACAACAACGTTTTTGAATTCCTGGTTGATCTTAACCACTTTGAATTCCATTGTTTTGCCAACGAATACATCATAGTCACGGATCGGTTTAACGTCGATCTGAGAACCCGGCAAGAATGCTTCGATTCCGAATACGTCTACGATCATACCACCCTTTGTGCGGCACTTGATGAATCCCTTGATAATTTCTTCATTTTCCAGAGCAGCGTTAACGCGATCCCAAGAACGAGTAGCGCGGGCTTTTCTGTGTGACAGAACGAGTTGTCCTTTTTTGTCTTCCTGGTTTTCGATGTATACTTCTACAGTATCACCTACCTTCAGGTCCGGATTGTAACGGAACTCATTCAAAGGAATGATACCGTCTGATTTGTAACCGATGTTCACAACTACTTCACGCTTGTTCATTGCGATTACGGTTCCGTCAACAACCTCACGGTCGTTCACTTTGTTAAGCGTACCGTCGTAAGCTTTTTCTAGTTCTTCGTGGCTTGCGCTTGTTACAGCTTCGCCGTTTTCATAAGCATCCCAGTTGAAGTCCTCAATAGGAGCTACGTTCTTTAAGTTTTCCATTAATAAATAAATTGTTTAATACTTTAATTGAATAAGACATTATATTATCTATAAATCGGGCGCAAAGGTAGGAATATTTTCTTGACCGACAAAAGAATACCCAAAGAAAAGATGGTAATATCCGTATTTTTTGTAATATTGCAAATCTAATATTATACGACTTTCAACATGAACGGAACATTGGACAAAATCAGGGTGCAGTTTGATTATCTGCCACTTATTAATTTCGCGATGCAGCAAAACAAAGTATCGGTCATCCATCAGCTTTCGATTGAAAATATGACGTCCGAACCCTTCAGAAACATTCAGGTACAAATCACGGCCGAGCCCGACTTCGGCAGTATCACTCCTGTGATGATGGAAGCGATTCCCGCCAATAATTCCGTGTGTCTGCAATCGTTCAGCCTGGTCTTGTCCGCCAATTATTTCGCCCAGCTGACCGAGCGTATGTCGGGAAGTCTGAAAATAGAAATCCGCTCCGAGGCGGAAACGATCTTTACCCAGACCTACCCCATCGACATTCTGGCATACGACCAATGGGGCGGAATCAATATATTCCCCGAGATGCTGGCAGCATTCATCACCCCGAATCATGCCGTGCTCACTCCTATTATCAAGAGAGCCGCCACCATTCTGGAACAGTGGACCGGTACTCCTTCACTGGACGAATACCAAAGCCGCAATCCGGACCGTGTGAGAAAGCAGATGGCAGCTATCTACACCGCCCTCACCGAACAGCAGATTATTTACAGCACCATTCCCGCCAGCTTCGAAGAGCACGGGCAGCGTGTCCGTCTGATAGATTCCGTACTGGCACAAAAGCTCGGAACTTGTCTGGATATGGCACTGCTTTATGCTTCCTGCCTCGAATCCATCGGACTGAATGCCCTCATCGTCATCACCAAAGGGCATGCTTTCGCAGGCGGCTGGCTGGTGCCGGAAACCTTTCCGGACCCTGCCATCGACGATGTATCCTTACTGACCAAACGAACCGCCGAAGGAATCTACGACATTACACTGGTAGAAACCACCTGCATGAATATGGGACATAATGTCGACTTCGACAACGCTGTGAAAAGCGCTAACGGCAAACTGAGCGATCCGGGCAGTTTCATCCTCGCCATCGACATCAGAAGGGCCAGGCATTCGGGAGTCCGCCCGATCCCGCAGCGCGTACTGAACGGACAAGTATGGGAAATAAAGGAAGATGAGGATATGAACAGAAATACCACGCACGCTACTCCGCAAAGCGTGAATCCATATGATTTGTCGGGCAGCGAAACTCAGACAGTCCTCACCAAACAGTTGCTTTGGGAAAGAAGACTGCTGGATTTGAGTCTGCGCAACAACTTGCTGAACATCCGGATTACAAAGAATACTCTTCAGCTGATTCCGGCAAACCTTGCCTGTCTGGAAGACGCCTTGGCGGAAGGAGATGAGTTTCGTATCCTCCACCGTCCCGCCGAATGGGAGAATCCGGCGATGGAGTTTGGCATTTATTCTTCCATACCGGAATCGGATCCGATAGCCGACTTCGTTAATTCGGAGCTTTCACAGAAAAGGTTACGTTTTTACTTGCCGGAGAATGATTTGGGCAAAGCACTGACTCACCTGTACCGTTCGTCCCGTACTTCTATCGAAGAGAACGGAGCGAACACGCTTTATCTGGCTCTCGGACTTCTGAAATGGTACGAAACGCCTTCCAGCGAGCGTCCCCGTTATGCACCGATATTGCTGCTGCCGGTCGAAATCATCCGCAAGTCAGCCGCCAAGGGGTATGTGATTCGTTCGCGGGAAGAAGAAACGATGATGAATATCACCTTATTGGAAATGCTTCGTCAGAACTTCGGCATTTCCGTACCGGGACTTGATCCGCTTCCGACGGACGAAAGCGGAATCAACGTAAAACTGATTTATTCCATCATCCGGCACTGCATCAAGAATCAGCGCAAATGGGATGTGGAGGAACAGGCTATTCTAGGTATCTTCTCCTTCAACAAGTTTATCATGTGGAACGACATCCACAACAATGCTCACAAACTGACTCAAAACAAGGTGGTCTCCAGCCTCATCAACGGAAAGATCGAATGGGACGCGATTACGGAAGAGATGGATGCCTCTTATATGGACAGACAGTTATCTCCGGCAGATATCGTGCTGCCCATCATTGCCGATTCATCTCAGCTGGAAGCGATTTATGAGGCGGTGCACGACAAGACTTTTATCCTGCACGGCCCTCCGGGAACCGGAAAGTCCCAAACGATAACAAACATCATCGCCAACGCGCTTTATAAGGGTAAACGAGTCTTATTTGTTGCCGAGAAGATGGCAGCCCTCTCCGTCGTCCAAAACAGACTGGCGGCGATAGGACTTGCTCCGTTCTGTCTGGAAATTCACTCCAACAAGACAAAGAAATCCACTGTCATCTCGCAACTAAAGGAGACAACCGAAATCATCAGACGAACTCCTCCCGAAGAGTTCAGGAAGGAAGCCGAACGCCTGCTGAAATTACGAACGAAACTAAATAAATACATCGAAGCGTTACACAAGGAATATCCTTTCGGACTTTCCCTCTATGATGCGATCATCCACTACCAGTCAACAGACGTTGAACCCTGCTTCGATATCCCGTCATCTTATCTGGACAATCTGGACAAGGATCGATTCTCACATTGGGAAGATGCCATCGAATCTTTGGTCAGTACCGCCAATGCTTGCGGCCACCCGCATCTTCACCCATTGACAGGGATTTACATTCGGGAATATTCGTCCGCCATCAAAGAGGAAGCCTCCCAAACGCTCGCCACTTTCATCGGCTTATTGACTGCCATACAGTCAAAACTGCCTGTCTTTTCCGCTTTACTGGAAGATACGGACATTCATCCCACCCGCAAGGATTTCGATATAATCACCGCCATTATCCGGAAAATACTCGATATTCCGGAACTGACGCCCGAACTGCTGACCACTCCTTTATTAAATGAAACACTGGAAGAGTACCGGAAAGTGACGGAACACGGCAGGAAACGCGATGAAATCAAAGCAGAAATAGAAAACGGATTCACCAAAGAGGTACTGAAGATAAACGCCGGCCCCATGCTGGCCGAATGGAATCGGGTATCCGCCCAATGGTTTCTCCCACGGTATTTCGGACAAAGAAAAATAAAAAAGGCGATTCGTCCTTACGCTCTGCAGCCGGTAAAGCCGGAGACAGTCCAACCTCTGCTCCATCAGGTCATCCGGTATCAGGAAGAGCTTGATTTTACAGACAGATACACCGCCAAGCTGCCTTCTTTATTCGGAAGATTCGGAAGAGACGAAGAGTGGGACATCATCGATCAGATCATCCATGAGGTATCTTCGCTTCATTCCCTGTTACTGAGTTATTCAAAAGAGGTGGCGAAAACATCCCGAATCAAACAGAACTTAGCGTTACAACTGACGGAAGGTATCCGGACATTCAGAGATATCCATTCTCATTCTCTGAATGAATTGTATCAGCTGGTCGACACGCTTACGGCAACCGAGCAACGGCTTTCCACCACTCTGGGCATAACCGTAGAGACGCTTTATACAAACTCCGCCGACTGGATCGGTATCGCCCTACAGCAAGCCGGAACATGGAAAGAAAATCTGGATAAACTCAAAGACTGGTATCAATGGCTTCAATCCTACAACAAGCTGAACGAGCTGGGTATCGGATTTATCGCAGAAGAATATAAGGAAAAGAATATTCCTACGGACCTGCTCACCAGCAGCTTCCGCAAGAGTTTCTACCAAGCCGTCATTCACTATATCATCGCCAAAGAACCGACGCTGGAATTATTCAACGGCAAGATATTCAATGATATTATAGCCAAATACAAGCAGGTATCCGCCAACTTCGAGGACATTACCAAAAAGGAACTGTTCGCCAGACTGGCTTCCAACATTCCGTCCTTCACCCACGAAGCCATTCAAAGTTCAGAAGTCGGAATATTACAAAAGAATATACGCAATAATGCACGCGGAATATCCATCCGCAAGTTATTCGATCAGATACCTACCCTGCTGTCGCGTATGTGTCCTTGCATGCTGATGAGCCCTATATCGGTTGCCCAATATATCGACACCGATGCGGACAAATTCGACTTGATCGTCTTCGACGAAGCTTCACAGATGCCGACTTACGAAGCGGTAGGCGCCATCGCCCGAGGCAAGAATGTAGTCATCGTAGGCGACCCCAAACAGATGCCGCCTACCAGCTTCTTCTCCGTCAACACCATTGACGAAGACAACATCGAGATGGAAGATCTGGAAAGTATCCTTGACGACTGCCTTGCTCTCTCTATCCCTTCCAAATACCTGCTGTGGCATTATCGAAGCAAGCACGAAAGTCTTATCGCTTTCAGCAACTCCGAATATTACGATAATAAGCTGATGACTTTCCCGTCACCGGACAACATCGAATCGAAAGTCAGAATGGTCGCCGTAGACGGTTATTATGACAAAGGAAAATCCCGTCAGAACCAAGCGGAAGCGCAAGCCGTAGTAGACGAAATAGCGAGAAGGCTGAGAAGCGAAGAATTAAGGAAAAAGAGTGTGGGGGTAGTCACTTTCAGTGTGGTTCAGCAGGCGTTGATAGAAGATTTGTTATCCGATCTCTTCATCTTCCACCCCGAACTGGAAACCTTTGCGCTGGAATGTGAAGAACCCCTGTTCATCAAGAACCTCGAAAATGTGCAGGGAGACGAACGGGATGTGATACTGTTCTCCGTCGGCTATGGTCCCGATGCCGAAGGGCGCGTCAGCATGAACTTCGGTCCGTTGAACCGTGCGGGAGGTGAAAGACGGTTGAACGTAGCCGTCTCCCGTGCCCGATATGAAATGATCATCTTCTCTACGCTGAGATCGGACATGATCGATCTGAACCGGACTTCTTCTATCGGAGTAGCCGGACTGAAACGCTTCCTTGAATATGCGGAGAAAGGAACCAAGCGCATACTGAATACCTCGACCAGCATCCAGCCCTCGGAAGAAGAAACTTCCATCGAGAAGATTATTGCCGACAAGTTACGTTCTTTGGGATATACCGTACATACCGATATAGGCTGTTCCGGATACAAGATCGATATAGGCATTGTCGATACTCAGAACCCGTCCAACTACCAATTAGGCATTATCTGTGACGGAAAGAACTACAGACGTACCAAGACTGTCCGTGACCGGGAAATTGTTCAAAACAATGTACTCAAAGCACTGGGATGGAATATCTGCCGTATATGGACGATGGACTGGTGGGAAAAGCCGGATGAAGTGATGGCGTCTATACAAGCAGCGATTGCTCAGGATATGAAAGCGGAGAAACCGGTTATAGTAAAAAAGGAACAAGAAAAAAGAGAAAAGAATGTGCAGGAAACGCCGATGCAGCTAAAATCTGCATGCGCATACACAAACTTTTCTTTTATCTCCGTACAAAATTATAATAGTACTAAAATACGTCCGTTCCTGTACGCTGCCGACGACATCTTCGCTAAAAGAAATAATCCTATTATTGTCTCCCAAGTCCAAAAGATAATAGAAAATGAAGCCCCGATCAGCAAAACCTTACTTGGAAAGAAAATCATATCCGAATGGGGAGTCAACCGTGTAGGACCACGAATAGATGCTCAATTGGAAATAATATTCGACACATTACATCTTTACCGCATAGAACATGACGGGCTTATCTTCTGCTGGAAAGATGAAGCGCAATACCGTTCTTATTCAGAGTACCGTCCCGATTCCGACCGAGATGCAGCGGATCTGCCACCCGAAGAAATAGCCAATGCCATCCAACAAATATTAATCAATTCCATCAGCCTGCCTTTACCCGATTTGGCAAAAGCATGCGCACAAGTATTCGGCTTCACACACATGGGGTCAAACATCGAAGCATCCATGCTCAGAGGGATTCAGGAAGCGGTAAAAAGGAATTATGCCAAAGTTGAAAACGGAAGGGCAACGATCATCGATTAACACGGTAAGGCAGACACAAACAGCCGCCACCCGTCAATACCCCTTCTGCAAACGTTTCAGAGCAGCAATAGAATCAGCTACATACGTATTATCCGGTTCTATGGAACGCCAATAACAAAGCGACCCTATCAACCGTTTCAGATAGGCAGGATCATGGGAGCCGATTCTGCGTTGATGTTCCGCCAGCCCCTTTGTCAAAATGAAATAGACATTCTTGCGAATCTCTCTCTTTCGGGCTTTAGGAATGGTCAGCTTCACACCGGAGCTGACGGATACGCCCGTGATTATCTTCCTGTCATTCTCATTCAGAAAACGAGTTTTCTGATGATTCGGTTCAAACTTCTCTTCCCTGATGATTTCCTTGACCCGGGCAAGCACCTCCTCTTTCGGAAAGACATCGCCCGAAAAGGTGAGGTCGTCGGCATAACGACTATAAGTCAGCCCGAATTCTTCCGCCATCACCGCCAGTTTCCGGTCCATCTCATAAGCGATGATGTTACTCAGTACCGGACTGGTAGACGCTCCTTGCGGCAAATGCCGACGCATACAACACAACTCGCCCAGCACTTTCGATATATTCTTCGGATAGCCGATCTTTTCGAAAGTCTTTTTCACCCTCGGACTACGTATGGAAATAAAGAAATCATGGATATCCGTCTTCAAGACACAGCGTTTTCCCAGATGAGGACGGACGTTATCGACGATGGAATGCTGACGCCGGAATCCCGTAGCGGCAGGATGCACATTTACAGACAGTAATATACGATGATAAATAGTATCCTGAATGGCTTTCAGTTCCTTGTCCGGAGCAGAGATCATACGGTATCCTCCTCTCCGCTTTCTGATCCAGAACTCCCGATAATGCGAAGAGACATCCTGCAGTATCTCTTTCAACCTCATCACCTCTATTCCCAACAGATTGGCACACCACACCACCGCCTCTTCATCAAATACAGGACATGTTCTCATTTTAGGAGTGACTACTCCTAAAGCATGCCTGAGCCAGGCTCCATGTTCCCATTTGTTTTTGGAAGTCTCTTCGTTAGTAGTATTACCGCTGCCTGTTGCTTTCCATCTCTTATATCCTTCCTGTTTCCGGCTCGAAGAAATCAATTTATAAATCAGAAAACCGGTAACAATAAGTATCGTAATTAAAATTCCGTCCATCTTGTTGTTACATATATAAAAAGGAGAAGAAGAGGATGAGATTTTACTAAAATAAATAGAGGTATTTATACCAGAGATTTATTTTCCAGGAAAATACCTGTGCCTGCGAGGCGACTACACCTCTTTTCTGCTAAATTTTTCCTCATCCTCTTCCTCACAAAGATATGTATTTTCTATACATTATGCAACTGTTATGAAGAAAAAACTATCGGTTAAACAACTCGAAAGTAAATTTACATCCGATCCCGCTGAACTTCCAGTTCTCACTGCTGACGAATACTCCCACATCAAAGACATGCGTACCGATACCATAACCCACTTCCAGATATGGCTGGAGATGCGGCATAGAGAGCGCACTGATATAAAGACGTTCGTTCTGCACATAGCGGGTATATTTCATCAAATGCCGGAGAATAAGGAAAGGAGCCTCGTAAGTGAAATGTCCGCGTACATAGCGGCGGGAGGAGTTGTACCAACGTCCGTCGAGCACCTGAAACACACCACCGATTTCATCATTCCACCCTACCGGCAGATTATGACGGGCAAAATTGGCAAAGTCCACAAAGTACAGTTCATCCTGATTGGTAAACGCCCCGAAGCCGAAACGATAATAAATATTTCGCATCAGCCCCAGCTGAATCTTATGTTGAAGGTCGAATTCTATCCGTTCATATTCTCCAGTACTTTTAAATACTCCTTCTATTCCCCGTTCATAGTCCACCGAAAATGTCGGATAGTCAGAGCGGAGATTGATCTTACGCTTTCCGTTCATATAATAATAAAGCGCCGGAGTCCATTCCACCCGGATGCGCGGGGCAAAGCTGATATAGGTATTTCTGAAGCGTTCCATAAATTCCGGCGGAGGCATCGGATAGTCACCCGTAATCACAAAACGGGATTTCTCGACAGCTGTTCTCTTGTGTGCCGAGAAACCGAGGCTGATATCCAGTCCGTTGGTAATTTCAAAACTATGACGGAAGTTGAAATACAAGTCCTTGAAATAATCCAGATGGATGAGGTCGAAATTAAAGATACTGTCCGGCATCGCTTTCAGTTCGTCCAGCATCTTGCTGCTATAGATACGGTTACCATTACCCACACTCAACCGGAAAAAGCCCCGTTTCTGCGGCCAGTACTCAAAGTCGGCATTCAGCGACCAGTAGAACTCTTTCCGTGTAAAGTTATAACCCAGTTTGGGTACGATGCGGAGCCACTTGTCGCCTCTGAAAATCCGGTTGTAACGGAAATCCTGCCGGTATGATAATCCGTTGCTTCCGCTATAACTGAACAAAAGCGGATTGATAAACGGCGAGAAGCGGACACTTCCGATATTGGACAGATTGAATTTATAATCTTCCACCATCAGGTCGCCCATCGTTCCCCAGAAAGCCTGACTCTTGGATTTTCGTTGCACCGACACGGTATCCCGTCTGTATGCATAATCCTTATAAAGTTGTTTTTCCCTGTCACTCAAAGGAATGGGACGTAATACGCCAAACGTGGAAGCATCTGTTTTATAGGCATTCGTATCACACTGCAAGGAGAATGATTCCGACAAATTATACTTTTTCTTCTCCTTCTTCCGAACCTTTCTTTCTTTCAGTTCTATTGATTTATAGTCCAACGAAGCGGTATAATTGCCGTCCACCTTATTGCCCAGGAACTTAAAAAGGGCCTCCACATCATAACGCACCGGGAGAAACTCATCTTTCTTTCCAACTTCCCCCATCTTGATCCAGCAAGTAAACGTAATCAGTTCCGACCGTCCCGAAAAACGTATTTCACGCACGCTCCATACATTGCTGCTGACAATCATATAGCCGCCCACCAGCTGGTCGCTCTTGGTACGGGGAATGAAACGTATCCGGTAGTCGAGATTATTGGGATCGCCCATCACACTGTCTATCCGGTATTTGTAGTATTTCTGCCCGTTCTTGGCAAGCGGAGACAGCAAGCGTTCGTCATTCAGAAGAGAAGATGAGTAGATATTGACACTAAAATATTCAAGCAGCCCCGGCAGTCCCCTGTTTCCTCTCACAGTGCCTTGTGATGCCTTTACTTTTTGGTCATAGATATTGGGAGCTGTATAATGCAGGTCACTGTACGTTTCGAGCAAGTATTCACGTACCCCTTTCTGCAAGCGAAACATCGAAGGAACGTACCGGAGGATAAAATTCTTCTTCTGAATATTCATCTTACCCTTTATATATAGGTTCGCGCGATAGTCGCTCACTATACTTTCATAAGAGGGAGCAAAAGTCATGACACGCTCAATGATGGAATCAGCAGATATCTCCTGACTTGTATAAGGATTAAGAACAAGATTGGCTGCCCCCTTCGGAATAAAAGAGAACAAGCACAACATACATCCTATCAATATCTTATATTTCAATCGTCGTATCTCCTTGTTTATTGTAGGCAAATATAAAAAAGAATATCGAAAAGCAAGGGAATTAAGCTGCAAAAAAGAGTTAGCAAGGAAAATCCTTTCCCCACGCCACGCATCATATCAGTTTTCATGGACATTTTTCTACTTATGCTACATTCACATTTCTATGTAGAAGGTGATTCATTCTTGCATGATTTAAATCACTTCTGCACAGTTATGAGTCATCTTGAGGCAGGCTATGAACTAATCCTGATTAACACGTTTTTTACCTCTTATCTTTAATAAATCTATCTTCGACTATACATAAAACTATTCGTCTGACAGCTGTTATTTTTTCGTCTGACAGCTGTTAGACGAAAGAGTAACAGTTGTCAGACGAAAGTTCAACAACTGTCAGACGAATAGATTTAAGTATAATGGGGACTAGTTCTTTGCAAAAACAGAATTAAATCTTAATAAAAAAGACGAATGATTAGTTCATTAACGTACAGTTTTGAACTAAAATGCTTACCATTCCTTTTAGGCACGAACAGGGTTTAAATAAAGAATGAGTCCCTTCCAACTAAACGAAAGTAAAAGTAACAGCATCAGTATAAGGCATCCCTGCATATCCGTGTTAAAGTTATCCTCACCTGCCTTTTATTTTCCACTTTATTCTTGACGAAAAAGAAAAATGTTGTATCTTTGTTATGCATTTCATACCAGAAGGCGGGGAAACCTGCCAATCCTCGTGGCAGGCATTTTTATGCCTGTCCACGTTCATATCTATATGGCGGTTCCGTACCCCCGTGTAGAATGTTAATGCATCTACTGCCTTCTGGTGAAATGCAACGGGAAAGGCGGAACCGCTCTTATTATTTTAGAAAATCTTCGCCTACCACACACTCATAATCACTTATTATGGAAACAGAACAAGTTGCCGTTCAACCAACGGTGGGAGGTATCACACAAGCTCCCCAAAATGTATTTATTGTTAATGACAGAGAATTAAAGGACTTCTACCTCAAATTCGCCCTCTTCCTGAACCCGGATTCCTGCTCCGTAAACCGCACTGAATTCGAAATGCTAAACATTCTGCTGAAAGACCTGAAGAAAATTGTGGGAGCACTCACCCATCTCACCATGCACGCTTGGGATGATGGCATAGCAGAAATCCTGCTCTCCTGCGGTGCCTACTCCATACAGGACGACTTAAACAAAAAAACGCGTATGCAAATGAACGCATCGATGGGGAAGCATCTACAGTTCCTCACCCAAATGGCTATGGACAGTCCTACAATGAAGCTGCTATACAGAAACATGAACAAGCATTATATGCAGGTAGAAATGTTAGTCAAACAGATGGCTGCGGAAATCGACCGGCAGAAAAACAAGGACGGACAGCAGGAAATACTGGCATCCATCTCTTAATCGGTTATAATCAAAAAGCGCCATGACGGGCAAAAGGTAATTCAGAGACGAATCAGTCCTTTAAAGAGGGGGTGTTCCTCAGAAAAATATATGTTTTTTTCTGAAAATACCCTCTTTTAAATAGGGGTACTTTCAGAAAAAACATATATTTTTGCGCCATCAACCGATAAAAAGAAGACGATTTATGTCAAAAATGAGATTTTACGCCTTACAAGAACTTTCCAACCGGAAGCCGCTGGAAGTTACTGCCCCTTCCAACAAACTCTCTGATTATTATGGTAGCCACGTATTCGACCGCAAGAAGATGCAGGAGTATCTTCCGAAGGAAGCCTATAAGGCTGTTACCGATGCAATCGAAAAAGGTACACCGATCAGCCGTGAAATAGCCGACCTGATTGCCAACGGCATGAAGAGCTGGGCCAAGTCGCTCAACGTCACCCACTACACACACTGGTTTCAGCCTCTGACAGACGGAACCGCCGAAAAGCATGACGGCTTTATCGAATTCGGCGAAGACGGCGGAGTCATTGAACGATTCTCCGGAAAACTGCTGATTCAGCAAGAACCGGACGCTTCTTCTTTCCCCAATGGCGGTATCCGTAATACATTCGAAGCTCGCGGATATACCGCATGGGACGTTTCTTCTCCAGCATTCGTAGTAGATACCACGCTCTGTATCCCTACGATTTTTATCTCTTACACAGGCGAAGCGCTGGATTACAAGACTCCGCTTCTGAAAGCACTTGCTGCTGTAGACAAAGCTGCTACGGAGGTTTGCCAGCTATTCGACAAGAACGTAACACGCGTCTTTACCAACTTAGGATGGGAACAGGAATATTTCCTCGTAGACTCCTCCTTATATAATGCACGTCCCGACCTTTGTCTGACCGGACGTACCTTGATGGGACACTCTTCCGCCAAAGACCAACAGTTGGAAGACCACTATTTCGGCTCCATTCCTCCACGTGTCACCGCATTTATGAAGGAACTCGAAATCGAATGTCACAAACTGGGCATCCCTGCCAAGACCCGTCACAACGAAGTAGCTCCCAACCAGTTCGAGCTGGCTCCCATCTTCGAAAACTGCAACCTGGCAAACGACCACAACCAGCTTGTCATGGACTTGATGAAGCGTATCGCACGCAAGCATCACTTCAATGTATTGCTGCACGAAAAACCATATAGCAGCGTTAACGGCTCCGGCAAACACAATAACTGGTCGCTGTGCACCGACACCGGCATCAACCTGTTTGCCCCCGGAAAGAACCCGAAAGGCAATATGCTGTTCCTTACTTTCCTGGTAAACGTACTGATGATGGTATACAAGAACCAGGACCTGCTGCGTGCCTCCATCATGAGTGCCAGCAACAGCTACCGCCTGGGAGCGAACGAAGCTCCTCCCGCCATCCTCTCCTGCTTCCTCGGTTCACAACTCTCGGCAACCCTCGACGAAATCGTACGCCAAGTAGGAAACGAAAAGATGACACCGGAAGAAAAGACTACGCTGAAACTGGGAATCGGACGTATCCCGGAAATCTTGCTCGATACCACCGACCGCAACCGTACTTCTCCTTTCGCCTTCACCGGAAACCGCTTTGAGTTCCGTGCCGCCGGTTCTTCTTCCAACTGTGCCGCCGCCATGATCGCCATCAACGCCGCCATGGCCAACCAGTTGAACGAATTCCGCGCATCTGTGGAGAAACTGATGGAAGAAGGAGTGGGCAAAGACGAAGCTATCTTCCGCCTGCTGAAAGAAACCATCATCGCTTCCGAAGCCATCCGCTTTGAAGGCGACGGTTACTCAGAAGAATGGAGACAGGAAGCTGCCCGCCGCGGACTGACCAACATCTGCCACGTGCCGGAAGCACTGATGCACTACGTAGACAACCAGTCGAAATCGGTACTGATCGGTGAGCGCATCTTCAACGAAACCGAACTGAACAGCCGTCTCGAAGTAGAACTGGAAAAATACACCATGAAGGTACAGATCGAGGGACGCGTATTGGGCGACCTTGCCATCAACCACATCGTGCCGACGGCTGTCACCTACCAGAACCGGCTATTGGAGAATCTTTGCAAAATGAAAGAAATCTTCTCTCCCGAAGAATACGAAGTATTGAGCGCCGACCGCAAAGAGCTGATTCGCGAAATCTCACACCGGGTGACTTCCATCAAAGTATTGGTACGCGAAATGACCGAAGCCCGAAAAGTTGCCAATCACAAAGACAACTACAAAGAGAGAGCATTCGAATACGAAGAAAAAGTACGTCCTTATCTTGATAAAATCCGCGATCATATCGATCACCTGGAGATGGAGGTAGACGACGAAATATGGCCGCTACCCAAGTACAGGGAACTCTTGTTCACCAAATAAAAAGCTCCTGAAGATTGCACGAAAGAACCTGCTTTTGTGCAATCTTTTTATAGATTCGTTCATTTTCTCATTTTTTCTTTCTACTTTTGTGCTGTATAACACAGTTTTGTAGCACCCATGGTAAAAATGAACATGTCAGACATCGATATTTCGGAACCATTATCCGATTTGTTAGCTCCTTTGAATAACGAACAAAGGGAGTTTCTGATGAACAATTATACAATACAGACCTACAAAAAAAACGAAACCATCTACTGCGAAGGGGAGACTCCCTCTCATTTGATGTGCCTCATTACCGGCAAGGTCAAAATCTTCAAAGATGGTGTAGGAGGTAGAAGTCAGATTATCCGCATGATTAAACAGCGGGAATACTTTGCGTACCGTGCATACTTCGCAAAGGAAGACTTCGTAACTGCTGCCGCTGCTTTTGAACCTTCTGTTATCTGTCTCATCCCCATGACTGCCATTACCACGCTTATTGCTCAAAACAATGATTTAGCCATGTTCTTCATCCGCCAGCTTTCTATCGATCTCGGCATTTCCGACGAACGTACCGTCAGCCTGACACAGAAACATATCCGCGGACGTCTGGCAGAATCGCTAATTTTCCTCAAAGAAAGCTACGGTCTGGAAGAAGACGGGTCGACATTGAGTATTTATCTTTCCCGTGAAGACCTGGCAAATCTGTCGAACATGACCACCTCGAACGCCATCCGTACCTTATCACAGTTCGCTACGGAACGCCTGATCACCATCGACGGAAGAAAGATCAAAATCATTGAAGAAGAAAAACTCAAGAAAATAAGCAAGATAGGATAATACAGACCTTATACGATCATAAAAAGTGATCTGAAACTTTAACTGGAAGCCGATGTTCGTCACATCGGCTTTTTTATTTCTATACTATTGGAACTTATCAATTAAACAAGTACATTTGTCCTGTCAATATATTAATAACTTAACACAATTTCAGACCATGAAGAAAAGTATTTCCCTTCTTCTTTTGTCCTTACTTATGATTACCCCCAGTTGTCAGAAGCCAAAAGAAGTGACGAACGAGTACAATATCGTTCCGCAACCCAACCAGCTTGTTCCCAAAGAAGGCCGCTTCGAACTGAGTAACAAAGTCCGGCTGGTAGTTCCGTCCGATGCTCCGGAAGTTAAAAAGGTAGCCGACGGCTTTGCCGAACAACTGAAACAGACTGCCGGAATCTCTCTGAAAGAAGCCGAAAGCGTGGATGGAAAGCCTGCTATCAGTTTCGTACTACAAGAAGGTATGCCTAAAGAAGGCTACAAACTGTCTGTCACCCCTACCCTTATTACAGTTACAGCTTCCCAGCCGAACGGATTTTTCTATGGTGTACAGACTATTTATCAACTTCTTCCTCCCGCTGTTTACGGAAAAGAACTGAAGAAGAAAGCCGACTGGTCTGTTCCGGCTGTAGAGATCGAAGACGCTCCCCGCTTTGTACATCGCGGACTGATGCTGGACGTTTGCCGCCATTACGCCCCGATAGAGTATATCTACAAGTTTATCGACCTGTTGGCAATGAACAAGATGAACGTTTTCCACTGGCATCTGACGGACGATCAGGGATGGAGAATCGAAATCAAGAAATATCCGAAACTGACAGAGATAGGTTCCAAACGTGAAAAGACGCTGGTAGACTATTATTATGTGAACTATCCGCAAGTATTCGACGGAATAGAACACGGAGGATATTACACACAGGAACAGATAAAAGAAGTAGTAGCTTATGCTGCAAGCAAATATATCAATGTAATCCCCGAAATAGAAATGCCGGGGCATGCATTGGCGGCTCTGGCTGCTTACCCCGAATTGTCTTGTGATTCTACACAGACATATAAAGTATCACCTACGTGGGGCGTATTCGAACAGGTATTCTGCCCGAGCGAGACCACTTTCAAGTTCTTTGAAGGAGTCATGGATGAGGTAGTCGAATTATTTCCCAGCGAATACATTCATATCGGAGGGGACGAATGCCCCAAAACAGCTTGGAAGAACAGTGCTTTCTGTCAGCAGTTGATTCGTCAGTTAGGCTTGAAGGATGACGTGACTCCCAGCAAAGTGGACGGAATGAAGCATAGCAAGGAAGATAAACTGCAAAGTTACTTCGTTACCCGCATGGAAAAATACCTGAACGGCAAAGGACGCAATATCATCGGCTGGGACGAGATTTTGGAAGGCGGTCTGGCTCCGAACGCTACTGTCTTATCATGGCGTGGCGTTGAAGGCGGATTGAATGCAGCTAAAGCAGGACACAACGCAATCATGGCTCCCATGCCTTATGCTTATCTGGACTTCTATCAGGAAGATCCGGAAATCGCCCCGACTACCATCGGCGGATACACAACGCTGAAGAAGACTTATAGCTACAATCCTGTTCCGGATGATGCCGATGAACTAGTGAAAAAGCATATTATCGGTATGCAAGGCAACCTCTGGAGAGAATATATGAAAACTTCCGACCGAGTAGATTATCAGGCCTTCCCACGTGCAATGGCAATCGCGGAAACGGGATGGACGCTGGATGCCAACAAAAACTGGAAGAGTTTCTGCGAACGCATGGTTACGGAATTTGAGCGCCTGGAAGTCATGGATACCAAACCCTGCCTCAACTTCTTCGACGTAAACATCAATACTCATGCGGATGAAAACGGTCCGTTGATGGTATTGCTGGAAACATTCTACCCGAATGCGGAAATCAGATACACCACAGACGGCAGCGAACCGACTTACGGTTCTACGCTATATGAACAGCCTTTCGCACTTGAAGGAAACATCGACCTGAAAGCTGCCGCCTTCAAAGACGGCAAGATGCTGGGCAAAGTCACCAACAAGCCATTGTATGGCAATCTGCTGGCGGGAAAACCATTTACCGTCAATTATACAATGGGATGGACAGGGGATATTTTCGGCGACAATGATGTACTGGGAGCTGACAAAACAACTTTCGGTCTGACGAATGGTAAGAGAGGTAACAATGCTTCTTACACTCCGTGGTCCAGTTTCGCAATCGTAGAGGGTAAAGACCTGGAATTCATCGTCCATCTGGACAAACCGACAGAAGTAAGAAAAGTGGTCTTCGGCTCCTTGTTCAATCCTGCCATGAGAATGCTCCCCGCCGGAGGAGTTGCCGTAGAAGTATCTGCTGACGGTCAGCAATATACTCAGATAGCCGAAAAAGTATTGAAGCATGATTGTCCGGAAACGGGAAGAATCGCATTCACCGACTCTATCGAATTCGAACCGACACAAGCCACTTTCCTGAAAGTAAAAATCAAGAATGGCGGTACCTTGCGTAATGGCGTCAATTTCGAAAAGAACAACGGTCCGGAAGTCATTCCTGCCGAATTGTGGATAGACGAAATCGAAGCATATTAATGCCTGTGAGATAACAAAAAACGGTGGACATTCAGCTTGTTGCTCATGTCCACCGTTTTTTTATCGATTCAGTTCTTATTTATTCCATGCAAAGCATTCCGCCTTACTTCATCTTTAAATAATTCCCTTTGCAGAGAGATAACGTTCCGCTTCGATAGCAGCCTTACAGCCACTTCCCGCTGCTGTAATAGCCTGACGATAATGCGGATCAGCCACATCTCCCGCTGCGAATACTCCGGGAACTTTCGTACGGGGGCTGTCACCATCTGTAATAATGTAACCCACTTCGTCAGTATCGATATACTCCTTGAAGATATCCGAATTCGGTTTGTGACCGATAGCCAAGAAGAAACCGTCGATCGGCAGGCTGTAACGTTCTTCGTCCGATTCGCCCCAACGCTTCACGACATTCATACCTTCTACGCCGTTGTCGCCAAACAAGCCGACTACATTGTGTTCGAAAAGAACTTCAATCTTCTCATGCTTCTGCACACGCTCCTGCATAATCTTCGATGCACGCAGGTAAGGTTTGCGAACCACCAGATATACTTTGGATGCCAGACCAGCCAGATAGATCGCTTCCTCACAGGCTGTATCTCCACCGCCCACCACTGCAACGACTTTCTTCCGGTAGAAGAAACCGTCACAAGTAGCACAAGCGCTAACTCCCATTCCGGCGTATTTCTTTTCGTCTTCCAGCCCCAGGTATTTGGCCGTAGCACCGGTAGAAATGATCAATGCTTCCGTTTCAATCACCTTATCACCGTCAATCGTTATTTTATAAGGAGCTTTGCTCAAATCTGCCGCTGTAGCAATACCGAAACGGACGTCTGTTCCGAAACGGCTGGCTTGCGCACGCAAATCTTCCATCAACTGCGGACCACTGATTCCTTCCGGATAACCGGGGAAGTTCTCCACATCCGTAGTAGTCGTCAACTGACCACCGGGTTGCAATCCTTCATAAAGCACCGGACAAAGGTTAGCACGTCCTGCATAGATCGCTGCCGTATATCCGGCAGGCCCTGAGCCTATAATCAGGCATTTTACTTTTTCTATTTCTGCCATTTTATTGTTATATTATTGTTTTATATTCCAACTATCTCATCTCTTACTCAAAAGAACATCCTATCGTAAGTCTATCACTTCCGCAGTGGGGTATGCCTTCCGGTCGAAAGTGAAAACATGATCCGCATAATCCAGTCCGGTCTGATAAGCTGTCACGGTAATCTCATTACGCGTTTTCTGACCACGTTGCTGAAGCTGAATGTAAACCGGTTCATACGTACTCTTTGTCACATAAAGCGTAATACTTTCCAACTCTTGCTTTTTATCATTAGCAGTCAGAATCACTTCCCAAACAGCTTTACCCTGATATACCTTCACAGTTCCCAGCTTATAAGAGAATCCTTTCTGATACATATAAAGAAAGGTATACGGATTGATTTGCTGCAATTCTTCCTGAGTAGGATTGCTGACATTCACTTCATCATTTCTCACCATGTAACTCCACTGTGTTTTCCCGTCAAACCAAGTGGTTGTCTCGGAGGTCTTCAGCATAAACTTCTCGCCTTTCAACTGGATGATACCATTCTCACGTCCTTCTAGATGACCGTCATTGACAGCCTTCAAGGTAAAATCAGCCCTTACACCACCTGCCTTCTTAAATGCTTCGGCTGTCTTCTCCAGAACAGCTTTAGCCTGCGACTGCTGTTGTTGAGCAATCACAGGCAGTGACAGTAAAGCTATTAAAACACTAAAAATGTATTTTCTCATTTGATTAATAAACGATCTGTTATTGTAAATTGTTCAAACGCATTTCAAGATCATTATCGTCGATGCAGAGTACATCACGAGCCTTGCTTCCCTGTGTGGGTCCAACGATTCCCGCCTTTTCAAGCTGATCCATGATACGTCCGGCACGATTGTAACCAATAGCAAATTTACGTTGAATTAACGAAGTGGAACCTTGCTGATGGATGACCACCAAGCGTGCCGCATCTTCAAATAACGGGTCGAGACGTCCCATATCAATGTCGCCCACTTCACTACCGCTGTCTTCGCTCACATACTCGGGCAGGAAGAACGGAGTTGGATAACTCTGCTGACGGGCAATAAACTTCGTGATTTCCTCCACTTCCGGCGTATCGATAAAGGCACACTGCACACGTACCGGATCAGCACCTTGCAGGAAGAGCATATCTCCCTTACCAATCAGGCGGTTTGCCCCCGGACGGTCAAGAATCGTACGGGAGTCCATCATAGCAGATACACGGAACGCAATACGTGCCGGGAAGTTCGCCTTGATCGTACCTGTAATGATATTCGTTGTCGGACGCTGCGTAGCGATAATCATGTGAATACCGACCGCACGTGCCAACTGCGCAATACGGGCAATAGGAAGTTCCACTTCCTTACCGGCAGTCATGATCAAATCTCCGAACTCGTCGATTACCACCACAATATACGGCATAAACTTATGTCCTTTCTCCGGATTGAGGCGGCGGTTGATAAACTTCTCATTATACTCCTTGACATTACGTACATGAGCCATCTTCAAGAGGTCATAGCGTGTATCCATTTCCACACAAACAGAATTCAGCGTTTGCACTACCTTGGTCACGTCCGTAATAATCGGTTCGCCTCCGTCGGGAAGTTTGGCCAGAAAATGGTTTTCAATGACGGAGTAAATGCTGAACTCCACCTTCTTCGGGTCAACCAGTACAAATTTCAATTCAGCCGGATGCTTCTTATATAATAAGGAAGTAATGATTGCATTCAAGCCGACAGACTTACCCTGCCCGGTAGCACCTGCCACCAACACGTGCGGCATCTTGCAAAGGTCGAACATGAACACTTCGTTCGTGATCGTCTTACCCAGTACAATCGGTAAGTCAAACTTAGACTCCTGGAACTTCTTGCTTCCAATCACGCTCTGACCGGATACAATCTTCGGATTCTTATTCGGAACTTCAATACCGATGGTTCCCTTACCCGGTATCGGAGCAATAATACGGATACCATCCGCTGACAAACTCAGGGCGATATCATCCTCCAGGCCCCGGATCTTCGAGATACGCACACCCTGTTCAGGGGTAATTTCATAAAGAGTCACCGTAGGACCTACCGTAGCTTTGATCGTACTGATTTCAATGCCAAAGCTGCGCAATGTATTAATGATACGGTCTTTATTCGCATTCTGCTCGTCCATGTCAATCGTCGGATCGTCATTCTCAAAATGCTTCATCAAGTCGATTGTCGGGAAACGGTAATTTTCCAGATCCTTCATCGGATTATAAGGTTCTTGCTCCGGACCCTGATATTCTTCTTCGGACGTAGCTGTCTCTACCTGGAACCCGGGTTCATCCTCACCCGGCAATTCATCCTGAGCAGCAGGAGGAACCACATCGCTTACGGTCGGTTCAAAGACCATAGTCACCCCTTCCGCCTCATCAGCAGAAGGAAGTTCGTCGTCCGGTTCCGGTGCGTTGACCGGAGATTCTTCTTTCGGTTCTTCTGCCTGTATATCCATCACGGGAGCAGGAGGAGGTGTTTGCTTATAAGTACGTTTCAGATTGAACTCCACTTCCTGCGGTTGCGAGGTCGTGAACTCCTGTGTTCCTTCTTCTGCTGTCTCTTTTTCCTCTTCTTTCTTCTGACGTTTGAGGAAACTCAGAGCAAAAAGTTTGCGCAACCAGATTATCGTCCGTGTACTTATGTAGATAAAGAAACAGACTGCCGTTATCAGCAGGATCATCCATACTCCGGGAACTCCCACCTGCGAAACCAGCCAGCGGCTTACATTGTAACCGTGCATACCTCCCAGATAAATGAAAGAATCCTGATAATGATCCATCAAAGCGAAACCGAAGAATACGGAGAACCAAATCAATAATAATGTACAACCGATAAACCATTTCCACAGACGGACAATGCGCACCCGCATCAGCTTCAATCCTGCCACCGCCAAAAAGACAAGGATAAAGAAAGAAGATATTCCAAAACAGTCATTTATCAGATAACTAGCCAACTGTGCTCCGCGAGATCCGGCATAGTTTTTTACATTGTTATTAACCGCCGCAAGGTCTGCCGAGTTGCCGCTGTCGATAATACTTTGGTCGGCTGCCCCCGTAAAGAAGAAGGAAGAAAAAGCCAACAAAAGATAAACAGAAAAGATTACCAGCATCAATCCGATCACAAAATGAACGGTTTCATTCTTAAAAATTGATACAATCCTTCCAGGAGAAGACGGAGTGCGTTCAGCCTCCTTATCTATTTTCTTTTTTGCCATGAGTCTTTATTCTTTAAATAAATTGGAATCCGTATTATAAGCCGCAAAAATAATAAAAAAATAACGAGCAGTACTCTCATTCAATCCTTTTTCTTACCTTTGCGATTCAAATCAATCTGATTATGGAAAAAGAAAGCCAAACGATATTTGAAAAGAATGTGATCGAGTTCGTAACGGTAGCCGCCGAATTTTGCGCATTCCTCGAACGTGCTGAACACATGAAGCGCAAAGCTTTTGTCGACACGTCCTTAAAAATACTTCCCCTGCTCTATCTCAAAGCATCCTTGCTTCCGAAGTGTGAAACGATTGGAGACGAGGCACCCGAAACGTATGTAACAGAGGAAATCTACGAGATTCTGCGCATCAATCTGGCAGGGCTGATGGGTGAAAAGGATGATTATCTGGACGTTTTCGTACAGGATATGGTGTACAGTGACCAGCCTATCAAGAAGTCCATCTCGGAAGATTTGGCAGATATCTATCAAGATATCAAAGATTTTATTTTCGTTTTCCAGCTGGGACTGAACGAAACCATGAACGACTCGCTGGCCATCTGTCAGGAAAACTTCGGTCTGCTGTGGGGACAGAAGTTGGTAAACACTCTGCGTGCCCTTCACGATGTGAAGTATAACCAGCAGAATGAGAATGACGAAGAAGACAACGAGGAAGAGAATAACGAACTAAGCGATGACGACTATTGTTGTGAAGAAGACGGTTGTCACTGCCACGACGACGAATGTCATTGTCATGAGGACGGTTGCCATTGTCGTAATGACGAATAAACAAAAATGATAGTAAGAAGAAGTATAAATAAAGACGAACTAAAGGAACTCCCGAAAACTGTATTTCCGGGACGAATCCATGTGATCCAGTCGGAAGCGGAAACAGAAAAAGCAGTAGCTTACCTGCAATCTCAGCCGATACTGGGTATCGATAGCGAAACGCGCCCATCCTTCACCAAAGGACAAAGTCATAAAGTAGCACTTCTGCAGATTTCTTCAGACGAATGCTGTTTCCTGTTCCGCCTCAATATGACCGGACTCACCCAACCTTTGGTCGACCTGCTGGAAAATCCGGCTGTTATCAAAGTAGGACTGTCGCTCAAAGACGACTTTATGATGCTGCACAAACGTGCACCTTTTACCCAACAGAGCTGCATCGAACTGCAAGACTATGTACGCCAGTTCGGCATACAGGACAAAAGTCTGCAAAAGATTTATGCAATCCTGTTCAAAGAAAAGATTTCCAAATCACAACGGCTGTCCAACTGGGAAGCGGACGTACTGAGCGACGGACAGAAACAATATGCCGCTACCGATGCCTGGGCTTGCCTCAACATCTACAACCTGTTGCAGGAACTGAAACGAACCGGCAACTACGAGGTCGAAAGCCTCCCTGTAGAAGAAGAGGTTGACGCAAATGCTCCCGCCAATCGCTGACAAATAACCGATAAAAGACTAATTAATAACTGATAAAATAGCATTTTAAACAACATGCATAAAGTATACCTCAAACCCGGCAAAGAAGAGTCTTTAAAAAGATTTCATCCCTGGATTTTCTCCGGAGCAATCGCTCGTTTCGATGGAGAACCCGAAGAAGGTGAAGTTGTAGAAGTATACACTTCGAAGAAGGAATTTATAGCCGAAGGACATTTCCAGATCGGAAGTATCGCTGTACGTGTGCTCTCTTTCCGTCAGGAACCCATCGACCACGATTTCTGGAAACGTAAACTGCAAATTGCCTATGATATGCGTTGTGGAATCGGTATCGCAGTCAATCCCACCAATGACACCTACCGTCTTGTACACGGTGAGGGAGACAATCTGCCTGGGCTGGTCATTGACATTTATGCCCGGACTGCCGTCATGCAGGCGCACTCCGCAGGAATGCATGTAGACCGCATGACTATCGCCGAAGCCCTGTCGGAAGTAATGGGTGACAAGATCGAAAATATCTATTATAAATCGGAGACTACACTGCCTTTTAAGGCAGATCTTTTCCCCGAAAACGGGTTCCTTAAAGGAGGAAGCAGCGATAATATCGCACGGGAATACGGCCTGAAGTTCCATGTAGACTGGCTGAAAGGCCAAAAGACAGGATTCTTCGTAGACCAACGCGAAAACCGTTCACTGCTGGAGCATTATTCTAAAGACCGTTCGGTACTGAATATGTTCTGCTACACCGGCGGTTTCTCCTTCTACGCTATGCGTGGAGGTGCAAAGCTGGTACATTCCGTTGACAGTTCTGCCAAAGCAATCGATCTGACTAACAAAAACGTAGAACTGAATTTCCCCGGCGATGCGCGTCACGAAGCTTTCGCCGAAGATGCTTTCAAATACCTTGACCGCATGGGCGACCAATACGATTTGATAATCCTCGACCCGCCTGCATTTGCCAAGCATAAGGATGCTTTGCGGAATGCCTTGCAAGGTTACCGGAAACTGAATGCCAAAGCATTCGAAAAGATCAAACCGGGCGGCATCCTGTTTACTTTCTCCTGCTCTCAGGTGGTAACCAAGGATAATTTCCGCACAGCTGTGTTTACCGCTGCTGCTATGTCAGGACGTAGTGTACGTATCCTGCACCAACTAACCCAGCCTGCCGACCACCCGGTAAATATATACCATCCCGAAGGAGAATACCTGAAAGGGCTGGTACTCTATGTAGAGTAATATATGTCATAAACACCATGAACTTGCATAAACAAGGGGTGAATAAAAGAAAAATAATAGTTTCAAAGTTAATTAGAGTTAACAAATAGAAGTTTTTCGGCAAATCATTATGTTCTATAACATAAAACCCTTTATATTTGCACTGTGTTTTTCATGGTATTAGATTTAAGGTTAATAAAGATTGGCTGTCTGGGATAGATAGCCTTCTTTTTTTATATGCCTATCCACCCTCTTTTTAACAGCAATTCTTCACTATTCTTCGCATTTATGGCTTTTTTATCCCCTTTTTATCGATTAACTTGTCCACCCAATCAACGAAAATATTATATTTGCATCTATTATTAACGTAAAAAGAGAAACACAAATTAGAAAAGTCATGAGTATAAAAGTTCGTTTGATCATTATGAACTTCCTGCAATTCTTTGTATGGGGGTCATGGTTAATTTCACTAGGGGGTTACATGGGCAGAGAACTCCACTTCGAAGGAGGACAGATCGGTGCCATCTTCGCCACCATGGGTATTGCCTCTTTAGTCATGCCCGGCATCATTGGTATTATCGCCGATAAATGGTTCAATGCCGAACGTTTATACGGACTTTGCCACATCGCAGGGGCAGCTTGTCTTTTCTATGCCTCTACCGTTACGAATTATGACCAGATGTATTGGGCTATGCTACTCAATTTATTGGTATATATGCCTACCCTGTCACTGGCCAATACCGTTTCATACAATGCACTGGAACAATATAAATGCGACCTGATCAAGGACTTCCCTCCTATCCGTGTATGGGGAACGATTGGTTTTATCTGCGCCATGTGGGCAGTAGACCTTACCGGATTCAAGAACTCCAGCGCACAACTTTATGTAGGCGGTGCATCCGCACTCTTGCTGGGTTTATACTCTTTCACCCTGCCGGCATGCAAACCGGCCAAGACAGAAAAGAAAACATTACTTTCTTCCTTCGGACTGGATGCATTCGTATTATTCAAAAGAAAGAAAATGGCTATTTTCTTCCTGTTCTCCATGCTTTTAGGAGCAGCATTGCAGATCACCAACACGTATGGTGACCTTTTCCTCGGGAGCTTCGCCAGTATTCCGGAGTTTGCAGATTCTTTCGGAGTAAAACATTCGGTGATCCTGCTGTCTATTTCTCAAATGTCTGAAACATTATTTATTCTCGCTATACCATTCTTCCTGAGACATTTCGGCATCAAGCAAGTGATGCTGATCAGTATGTTCGCCTGGGTATTCCGGTTCGGGCTGTTTGGCTTCGGAGATCCGGGTTCCGGTCTGTGGATGCTGATTCTTTCCATGATCGTGTATGGTATGGCGTTCGACTTCTTCAACATTTCAGGTTCGTTGTTTGTTGAACAAGAAACCAGTTCCTCCATCCGTGCCAGTGCCCAGGGGTTGTTCTTTATGATGACCAACGGGTTGGGTGCCATCATCGGAGGATATGCCAGCGGTGCTGTCGTAGACGCATTCTCAGTATATGCTGATGGCAAACTAGTGAGCCGTGAATGGCCGGACATCTGGTTTATCTTTGCGGCGTATGCACTGGTGATCGGCATCCTGTTTGCTCTGGTATTCAAGTACAAACACCAACGAGAGAATAAAGTAAATTAAGTAAAAAAGAACAATGGACAAAAAAGTAGAATTACAAGTTTTAAATATCACAAATAGCCAAGCGCAAGTAGGCGCTTTTGCCCTACTGTTGGGTGAAGTGAACGGTGAACGGCAACTGCCTATCATCATAGGTCCCGCTGAAGCTCAGGCAACCGCCCTGTATATGAAGGGGGTCAAAACTCCCCGCCCTCTGACACACGACCTGTTCATGACCATTATCGGCGTATTAGGAGCTAGTTTGCTCCGCGTATTGATCTACAAGGCGAAGGACGGTATTTTCTATTCCTACATTTACCTTAAAAAAGACGAAGAAATTATACGTATCGATACACGTACCTCGGATGCTGTCGGTATGGCAATCCGTGCCGAATGTCCGATCCTCATTTATGAATCCATTCTGGAACAGGAATGCCTTCGGATATCGAACGAGGAAAGAAGACATCCTGAAGAGTCTGATGAAGAAGCGGAAGACGAAAAGAAGCGGGATCTGCCTCGCAACGTTACTTCAATGTCACTCGAAGAAGCATTGGAGCAAGCAATCAAAGACGAGAATTACGAACTGGCTGCCAAGATACGCGACCGGATCAATTCAAGAAATCAAAACCACTAACCAATTATGCACGTATTTTATACTCCCGATATACAGAAAAACTACGAACTTCCGGAAGAGGAAGCACAACATTGTACCCGCGTCCTGCGGTTGGGTATCGGAGACGAAATCACTCTTACGGACGGTAAGGGACATTTCTATAAAGCAGAAATCACGGTTGCAACCAACAAGCGTTGCCTTGTAGCCATCAAAGAAACAATCTTTCAGGAACCGCTCTGGCCGTGTCATCTGCACATTGCCATGGCGCCGACCAAAAATATGGACCGCAATGAATGGCTTGCCGAGAAAGCTACGGAAATCGGATTTGACGAACTGACTTTTCTCAACTGCCGTTTTTCCGAACGCAAGGTGATTAAAACCGAACGGATCGAAAAGATTCTGATATCAGCCATCAAGCAATCTCTTAAGGCTCGCCTGCCGAAACTCAACGAAATGACGGACTTCGACAAGTTCATTGCACAAGAGTTTCAAGGTCAGAAATTTATTGCCCACTGTTACGAAGGCGAAAAGCCTCAGCTGAAAAATGTACTGAAAGCAGGAGAAGATGCTCTCGTTCTGATCGGTCCCGAAGGAGACTTCAGCGAAGAGGAAGTGAAGAAAGCCATCGAATGCGGATTCACTCCCATCAGCTTGGGTAAATCACGGCTTCGGACAGAGACAGCGGCACTCGTGGCTTGCCACACAATGAACTTATTGAACCAATAATAACTTTTAAATAGTATGAGTATGGCAAAGAAAATGATCTCACGGCTCTCGGTACTGGCAGTACTGATTGTGTTTCTGGCAGCATGTTCCAAACAAACGGAATATACGAACGTAATACCGGCAGACGCTACGGCTGTTGCCTCTATTGATTTGAAATCACTGGCCAACAAAGCCGGAATGAACGACAAAGAAAATGAAGCTGCTAAACAGAAACTGCTGGAAGCAATGAAAAGCGGGATGAATGCTGCCACTTTCCAACAGTTGGAGAAGGTGATCAACAATCCGGGAGCATCCGGTCTGGATCCGGAAGCACCGATCTATATCTTTAGCTCTCCCCAAATTTCCGGTGGTGCATTCGTTGCCAAAGTCAGCAATGAAGACGATTTGCACGCTTCCCTCGATGTGATGGCAAAAGAACAAATCTGCCAGCCGGTCAGCGAAGCGGACGGATATAGCTTCACTACCCTGAACGGAAACTTGCTTGCTTTCAATGAAACCACTGCAATCATTATCTCTGCCAGCAGAACTTCTCAGACAGAAGCAGCCAAAGAAGCCATCACCAAACTAATGAAACAGACTGCCGACAACAGCATTGCGAAATCCGGAGCCTTCCAGAAAATAGCCAAGCAAAAGAGTGATATCAACTTCTTCGCCTCCATGTCAGCAATCCCTTCTACTTACAGAAGCCAGATCAGCATGGGACTTCCTTCTGAAATCAAACCGGAAGACATTACCATCCTAGGCGGACTGAACTTCGAAAAAGGCAAGATCGCCCTTAAAACAGAAAACTACACGGAGAACGACGCCGTCAAAGCGCTTCTGAAAAAACAAATGGAATCATTTGGAAAGACAAACGGCACATTCGTGAAATACTTTCCGGCATCTACGCTGATGTTCATCAATATGGGCGTAAAAGGAGACGGACTTTACAATCTGTTGAGTGAGAATAAAGAATTCCGCAGCACTGTGTCTATCGCCAAAGCGGATGAAGTAAAAGAACTGTTCAGTTCATTCAACGGCGATATCTCTGCCGGGCTGATCAATGTAACCATGAACAGTGCCCCTACTTTTCTTGCTTATGCTGATGTAAAGAATGGGAATGCTCTTGAAGCTCTTTACAAGAACAAGCAGTCACTGGGCATGAGAAAAGGAGAAGACATCATGGAACTGGGCAAAGACGAGTATGTCTACAAAACAAGAGGCATGAATATATTTTTCGGCATCAAGGACAAACAGATGTACGCCACCAATGACGAACTACTCTACAAGAGCATTGGCAAAGCGGTTGACAAATCGATCAAAGACGCTCCTTACGCAGCAGATATGAAAGGTAAGACCGTATTTATGGCCATCAATGCTGAAGCCATACTGGACTTACCGGTCGTAAAGATGCTGGTAGGTTTCGGAGGCAAGGAGTTCAAGACTTATTCTGATCTCGCTTCCAAAGTTTCTTATTTATCCGTAAGTTCGGAAGGAGAAACAAGCGAAACAGACCTTTGCCTGAAAGACAAAGATGTCAATGCCCTCAAACAAATCGTAGATTTTGCCAAGCAATTCGCCGGCATGTAATTCGTCAATGAACGGCATGAATAGTATTCACTTACAGCAAACACTTCCCCAAGTGTTTGCTGACCGTAATTCGGTGACCTCTGATGTATGGCATCAGGACCTTATCTTCCGGAAAGGAGAAATGTATCTGATAGAAGCCGCCTCAGGCACCGGAAAATCATCGTTGTGCAGCTATCTTTACGGCTATCGCAACGATTATCAAGGAATTATCAATTTCGATGAAACCAATATCAAAGCATATTCCGTGAAGCAATGGGTAGACCTGAGAAAGCATTCACTGAGTATGCTTTTTCAAGACTTGCGTATCTTCACCGAACTTACAGCGATAGAAAACGTACAACTGAAGAATAACCTTACCGGACACAAGAAGAAAAAAGAGATTCTTTCATTATTCGAGAAGCTGGGTATCTCAGATAAACTGAACGTGAAAGCCGGAAAACTTTCTTTCGGCCAACAACAACGGGTCGCTTTTATCCGTGCATTCTGCCAGCCGTTTGACTTCCTGTTTCTGGATGAGCCTATCAGCCATTTGGATGATGAGAACAGCCGCATCATGGGAGAAATCATCATTGACGAAGCCGGAAAACAAGGTGCCGGAGTCATCGCCACGTCCATTGGCAAACATATCGAACTGCCATACAAGAAGGTGCTTCAACTATAATAGAATCTGCGTCATTCGCGCCTAAAAATATAAAAATACAAAATAATGAATACCCTTGTCTGGAAACTTCTCCGCCAACATATCAGTATCGGTCAGTTAGCCGGTTTCTTTTTAGCCAACTTGTTCGGCATGATGATTGTATTGCTCAGCGTACAGTTTTACAAAGATGTCATTCCCGTATTCACCGAAGGAGACAGCTTTATGAAAAAAGACTTCATCATAGCAACCAAGAAAATCAGTACGCTCGGGTCTTTTGCCGGAAAAAGCAATACGTTCTCTCCCGAAGATATCGCTGATCTGAAAAAACAGTCGTTTACCAAAACGATAGGAGCTTTCACTCCTTCTCAATTCAAAGTTTCGGCGGGATTGGGGATGCAGAAAGCGGGTATTCATCTCTCTACGGATATGTTCTTCGAGTCAGTTCCCGATGAATTTGTAGATATCAAACTCGACAAATGGCACTTTGACGAAGAAACACATACCATTCCCATCATTATCCCACGCAATTATCTGAATCTGTATAACTTCGGTTTCGCTCAAAGCCGCAGTCTGCCTAAGTTGTCAGAAGGATTAATGGGACTTATTCAGATGGACATCATGATGCGGGGCAACGGACGGGTAGAACAATACAAGGGAAACATCGTCGGTTTTTCCAACCGTCTGAATACGATTCTCGTTCCGCAGTCTTTCATGAACTGGGCAAACAAGAACTTCGCCCCCGACGCGGAGGCACAACCTGCCCGACTGATCATCGAGGTCAGCAATCCCGCCGACTCTTCTATTGCCAGCTACTTTCAGAAAAAAGGCTACGAGACGGAAGACGGAAAACTGGATGCCGGAAAGACCACTTATTTCCTTCGCCTTATCGTAGGTATTGTGCTGGGAGTAGGTTTATTCATCAGTATCCTGTCATTCTATATCCTGATGCTCAGCATATTCTTACTGCTCCAAAAGAATACAACCAAACTCGAAAGTCTGCTTCTGATAGGCTACAGCCCCAACAGGGTAGCGCTGCCTTATCAGATACTGACCGTAGGACTGAACATCATCGTACTGATTTTATCTGTCGGATTGGTATGCTGGCTGCGCAGCTATTACATAGAGAGTATCAGACTCCTCTTCCCGCAACTGGAAACCGGTTCGTTATGGGTAGCTGTCAGTATGGGTATTCTTTTATTCCTCATCGTATCAGTCATTAATATACTGGCTGTGAAGCGAAAAGTTCTTTCAATCTGGATGCATAAAAGTTAAAAACACAATATATGAAAAACACCACTACTCTTCAAAGTAAAAGAAGTATCACAGTACTCTTGGGAGTCCTTCTATATTTCTCATCGCTATCTGCACAGACCATGCAAGATACGATTATCGCCAACTTCAGTCTGATGGAAAGAATTCCTAAAGAAAAGTTGTACCTCCATCTGGACAAGCCTTTCTACGGAGCCGGAGAAAAGATATGGTTCAAAGGCTATCTGGTGAACGCCATCACCCATCAGAACAACGCACAAAGTAATTTTATCATTACGGAACTGATCAACCGTTCCGACTCCATTGTGGAACGAAAGAAAATCCGCAGAGATTCTCTCGGATTCCACAACGCCTTCACCCTCCCTGCCACCCTTCCGGCAGGCGATTATTACCTGCGGGGATACAGCAACTGGATGCTGAATGAAGACCCCGACTTTTTCTTTTCGCGCAACATCAAGATAGGAAACTCTATTGACAATACCATCGTTTCGAGCATCGAGTATCAGCAAGAAGATGATACACATTACACTGCCAAGATCAAATTTACAAGCAACGTACAGGCTGTTTTTGAAAATACAACAATCAAATACCTATACCTTGAGAATGGTAAGATAAAAAACAAAGGCAAAAAAAAGACGGACGAAAACGGCTGGATTTCCATTTCCCTACCCGATTTAAATTCTCCGGTAGCGCGCAGAATAGAAGTAGAATTTGACGATCCGCAATATATCTACAAACGGACTTTCCATCTTCCTGTGTTTACCAATGATTTCGATGTGAAGTTTTTCCCCGAAGGCGGTGCCTTGATCAACATTCCTCATCAGAATGTCGCTTTCAAAGCACAGGGAGCAGATGGCTTCTCTAAAGAGATCGAAGGTTTCTTGTTCAACTCTAAAGGAGACACACTTACCAATTTCCGTTCGGAACACAACGGCATGGGCATCTTCACGATGAATCCCGTCAACAATGAGACTTATTATGTTACGGTAAGAACTAATGACAGTATTACCAAGCGATTTGACCTTCCTGCCATAGAACCGAAAGGAATCTCCATCGCCATGTCGCACTATAAACAGGAGATTCGCTACGAAATCCAAAAGACAGAAGCGACCGAATGGCCTCAGAAATTATTTCTGCTTGCACATACCCGTGGCAAACTGGCCATTTTACAACCCATCAATCCGAAAAGAACTTTCGGAAAGATGAATGACAGCCTGTTTACGGAAGGGATCACTCACTTCATGCTGATTGATGAACAAGGAAATGCACTTAGTGAACGGTTGATTTTCGTTCCGGACCATAAGCCGAATCAATGGCAAATCACTACAGACCAACCGACGTATGGAAAAAGAGAGAAGGTATCTTTACAGATCGCTGCCAAAGACAGCGAGGGCAACCCGGTAGAAGGTACTTTCTCTGTCAGCATCACCGACCGAAAAAGTATTCAGCCCGACTCTCTCGCCGATAATATCCTGTCCAATCTCCTGCTGACTTCGGATCTGAAAGGATATGTGGAAGACCCCGCATTCTATTTTCTGAATCAGGACGCCCGGACGCTCCGTTCCATCGACTATCTGATGATGACACATGGCTGGCGCAGGCATAAAATGGAAAATGTTCTCCGCACTCCTTCGCTGAATTTCACAAATTATATAGAAAAAGGACAAACCATCAGCGGACGAATCATGGGATTCTTCGGAGCAAACGTAAAGAAAGGTCCCATCTGTGTACTGGCTCCCAAATACAATATCATAGCCACCACCGAAACAGATGAGAAAGGCCAGTTCATCGTCAATACCTCATTCAGAGACAGCACGACATTCCTTGTTCAGGCACGCACCAAGAAAGGATTTGCCGGTGTAGATATTCTAATGGATCCTCCCCAGTACCCGGTCGCTACGCATAAAGCCCCTTATTTTAACGGAGCAACTACCTTTATGGAAGATTATCTGATGAATACCCGTGACCAGTATTACATGGAAGGGGGAATGCGTGTGTACAATCTGAAAGAAGTGACAGTTACAGCGAAGCGGGAACGTCCGAGTTCAAAAAGTATCTATACAGGGGGTATCAACACCTATACTGTAGAAGAAGACAGACTGCAAGGATACGGTCAGACAGCTTTTGATGCAGCCAGCAGACTACCCAGCGTTACAATCACGAACGGAAGTGAGATACATATCCGTAACAATTCCGAACCGGCAATCATTGTTATCGATGATATTGTGTATGAAGATGCTTCCGATATTTTGAAGGATATCCAAGTCAGTGACATGTCCAGTATCAGTCTGCTTCGAGGAGCAGATGCCGTCATACTGGGTCCCCGTGCTTCCGGAGGTGCCGTTGTCATCACTCTGAAAGACCCTAGAAATCTTCCGGCCAGACCAGCGCAAGGAATTATCACTTATACACCGCTGGGATACAGTGAGTCCGTAGAATTCTATCACCCCACCTATGATACTCCCGAGAAAAAGAACGCTCAGCGTTCGGACTTCCGGAGTACCGTTTACTGGAATCCGGAATTACGGTTAGACGCCGAAGGCAAAGCGACCATAGAATACTATACACCGGACAGCACAGCTCCCGAAGATATCATTATTGAGGGCGTGGACAAGAATGGAAAGGTATGTCGTATCCTACAGACCATTAATAAGTAGCTTTTCTCAACGCTTCTTCAAACTTTTATGTAGTTCAAATTTGAGTTCTGCTTCCTATTAAATAATCAGATAAAAGCATCCAAATAACCCACTGGGTCAAAATTATTTTGTATTTTTGCCGTCATTAAAGAATAAAGCTATGCCGGACTATGATTTAATCACCATATTAGGGCCAACAGCCTCAGGGAAAACTCCTTTTGCTGCAGCATTAGCCCATGAACTGAATACAGAAATTATCAGTGCCGACTCTCGTCAGATCTATCGGGGAATGGACCTCGGTACGGGCAAGGACTTGGCAGATTATACAGTCGACGGACATCCAATTCCTTATCACTTGATTGATATCGCCGATCCCGGATATAAATACAATGTTTTCGAATATCAGCGGGATTTCCTGATTTCTTACGAATCCATCAAACAAAAAGGCTGTCTGCCCGTTTTATGTGGAGGGACAGGTATGTATCTGGAATCGGTACTGAAAGGCTATAAGCTGATGCCGGTACCGGAAAATCCGGAGTTACGTGCCCGTCTGGCTAATCACTCTCTCGAAGAACTGACCGAAATCCTGAAGCAATATAAAACATTGCACAACTCTACGGATGTGGATACTGTGAAACGTGCAATCCGCGCGATAGAAATTGAGGAGTATTATGCCGTGCATCCAGTTCCCGAACGGGAGTTTCCGAAGTTGAACAGCCTCATCATCGGAGTAGATATCGATCGGGAACTGCGTCGCGAAAAGATTACCCGACGGTTGAAACAACGGCTGGACGAAGGAATGGTGGACGAAGTAAGGCGATTGACAGAACAAGGCATTTCACCGGACGACTTGATTTATTACGGACTGGAATACAAATTCCTGACGTTATACGTCATAGGCAAACTGACTTACGAAGAGATGTTCACTGAGCTGGAGACGGCCATCCATCAGTTCGCCAAACGTCAGATGACTTGGTTCCGCGGCATGGAACGTCGGGGATTTACCATCCACTGGGTCAGTGCAGAGCTGCCTATGGAAGAAAAGATAGCCTTTGTGATAGAAAAACTGCGAGGGAATTAGTATCTTTGCCAGTCATTTACGAATGGTCTGTGAAAGATAAAAAATGCGATTGTTAATACAGTTAGGATAGAAATACGGTTATGAGTGTAGAACCTGGAAAATGGGGAGTGATCTACAACCCCAAAGCAGGTACCCGAAAGGTACAGAAACGATGGAAAGAAATCAAGGAGTACATGGACAGCAAAGGTGTCAACTATGACTATGTACAATCCGAAGGTTTCGGTTCTGTAGAACGTCTTGCCAAAATTCTGGCGAACAACGGCTATCGTACCATTGTCATCGTAGGTGGCGACGGTGCGCTGAACGATGCCATCAACGGTATCATGCTCTCTGATGCCGAAGACAAGGAGAACATCGCCCTTGGCATGATTCCGAACGGTATAGGAAATGACTTTGCCAAATACTGGGGACTCAGTACCGAATACAAACCTGCCGTAGACTGTATCATCAACCACCGTCTCAAGAAAATAGACGTAGGCTTCTGCAACTTCTACGACGGCAAGGAACACCAACGCCGTTATTTCCTCAATGCAGTCAACATCGGGCTAGGCGCAAGGATTGTGAAAATCACCGACCAGACCAAACGTTTCTGGGGGGTGAAATTCCTGTCGTACGTTGCCGCCCTCTTCTCGCTGATATTCGAACGCAAACTATACCGGATGCACCTTCGTATCAATGACGAGCACATCCGCGGGCGCATCATGACCGTATGTGTAGGAAGCGCCTGGGGCTGGGGACAGACTCCGAGTGCCGTACCCTACAACGGCTGGCTGGATGTATCCGTCATCTACCGTCCGGAATTCCTGCAAATCATTTCGGGATTGTGGATGCTGATTCAGGGAAGAATCCTGAACCATAAGATGGTGAAAAGCTATCGGACAAGAAAAGTAAAAGTGCTCCGCGCACAAAATGCTTCCGTCGATCTGGACGGTCGCCTGCTGGCAAGACATTTCCCACTGGAAATAGGCGTATTATCAGAAAAGACGACCCTGATTATTCCGAATTAGCCAACAGAACCGGGCTTCTGGCGAAAAACAGCCCTTCACTCATGAAACTATAAATAAGTAATTAGTAACTTGTAATTAATAAAATGATCGAACTTAAGAACAATCCTGCCGGTAACTTCTTTCTGCTGGCCGGTCCATGTGTAATAGAAGGTGAAGAGATGGCAATGCGCATCGCTGAGCGTGTGGTCGGAGTCACTGAAAAATTACAGATTCCTTATGTATTCAAAGGTTCTTACCGCAAGGCAAACCGTTCGCGTCTTGATTCATTCACAGGTATCGGTGACGAGAAGGCACTCAAAGTGCTGAAAAAGGTACATGATACTTTCGGAGTGCCCACAGTGACGGATATCCATTCGGCCGACGAGGCTGAGATGGCTGCCGAATACGTAGACATTCTCCAGATTCCGGCTTTCCTTTGCCGTCAGACGGATTTACTGGTTGCTGCTGCTAAAACGGGTAAGACGATTAACATCAAGAAAGGACAGTTCCTCTCTCCGCTCGCCATGCAGTTTGCCGCTGACAAAGTGGTGGAAGCAGGCAACAAGAACGTGATGCTGACCGAACGCGGAACAACCTTCGGTTATCAGGACCTTGTAGTAGACTACCGGGGGATTCCGGAAATGCAAACGTTCGGTTATCCGGTCATACTGGATGTCACCCATTCATTGCAGCAACCCAACCAGACCAGCGGAGTGACCGGTGGTATGCCCCAACTGATCGAAACCGTAGCCAAAGCCGGCATCGCCGTAGGAGCCGACGGTATCTTTATCGAAACACACGAAAACCCCGCCGTAGCCAAGAGCGACGGAGCAAACATGTTGAAGCTGGACCTTCTGGAAGGACTATTAACGAAATTAGTCAGAATACGGGAAGCTATCAAATAACTCTTTTTTCTGCCCGTTTGTGATTATACACAAAAGAATACGACAGATATTTCAAACAACTTTTTTATAAACTAAATAGAACATGAAACATTTATTACGTGGATTTTTTATTGCAGTTCTCTTTATATGCTGCAACTTCCAACTCGTGCTTGCACAACCTATGCAAACACTGCCCGTGGACAAAAATGTCCGCATAGGTAAACTTGACAACGGGCTTACTTATTACATCCGACACAACGCACTCCCAGAAAAACGCGTCGAATTTCACATTGCACAGAAAGTGGGTTCCATCCTTGAAGAGCCGCAACAGCGCGGTTTGGCTCACTTCCTTGAACACATGGCTTTCAACGGAACAAAAAACTTCCCGGGTGATGAAACCGGACTGGGCATCGTGCCTTGGTGTGAGACTAAAGGTATCAAGTTCGGAACAAACCTGAATGCATACACCAGTATCGACAAAACAGTATACCGAATCAGCAATGTACCTACCGACAACGTCAGTGTAGTAGACTCTTGTCTGCTGATCCTGCACGACTGGTCAAGCGCCATCAACCTTGCCGACAAGGAAATCGACAAAGAACGTGGTGTGATCCGTGAAGAATGGAGAAGCCGTAACAGTGGTATGCAGCGCATCATGACCAATGCCCTGCCTGTCATGTATCCGGATTCCAAATATGCAGACTGTATGCCAATCGGAAGCCTCGATGTAATCAACAATTTCCCTTATCAGGACATCCGTGACTACTATGCGAAATGGTACCGTCCGGACCTGCAAGGTATCATGATTGTCGGCGACATCAATGTAGATGAAATGGAAGCAAAGCTGAAAAAGGTATTTGCAGACGTGAAAGCTCCGGTGAATCCGGCTGAACGTATCTACTATCCGGTAGCAGACAATCAGGAACCGCAAATCTTTATCGGTACGGACAAGGAAATCGAAACTCCTTCCATCAGCTTCTTCTTCAAGAGCGAAGCCTTCCCGGATTCACTGAAGAATACAATCAACTATTACGGCATTCAATACATGATTAGCATGGGAGTTACAATGCTGAACAGCCGTTTGGCAGAAATCCGTCAGCAAGCGAATCCTCCTTTTACAGGTGCAAGTGCAGGTTATGGCGACTTCTTCGTAGCCAAGACCAAAAATGCTTTCGGAGTAGACGCCAGCAGCAAAATCGATGGTATCGAACTGGCCATGAAAACGATTCTCGAAGAAACTGAACGCGCACGCCGCTTCGGATTCACCGAAACTGAATATGACCGTGCCCGTGCCAACTATCTGCAACGCGTAGAATCTGCTTACAATGAACGCGAAAAGATGAAAAACGACACTTATGTCAACGAATACATCAGTAACTTCCTTGACAATGAACCGATGCCGGGCATTGAATACGAATATGCTATGATGAATCAGCTGGCTCCAAACATTCCGGTAGCGGCTATCAATCAAGTGATGCAACAGCTGATCACTGACAACAATCAGGTAGTACTGTTGGCAGGTCCGGAGAAGGAAGGTGTAAAATACCCGACGAAAGAAGAAATCGCTGCTTTGCTGAAACAAATGAAATCTTTCGATCTGAAGCCTTACGAAGACAAAGTTTCTAACGAACCATTGCTGAAAGAAGAGCCGAAAGGCGGAAAGATCGTTTCTGAAAAAGCCGGAGATATTTACGGAACAACAAAACTTGTTCTGTCCAACGGTGTGAAAGTATATATCAAAACAACCGACTACAAAGCTGACCAGATTCTGATGAAAGGTACCAGTCTTGGTGGTAGCAGCCAGTTCCCCGACAAAGAGATTCTGAATATCTCTCAAATCAACAGCGTAGCAATGGTTGGTGGTATCGGTAACTTCAGCAAAGTAGATTTGAGTAAAGCACTTGCAGGCAAACGTGCTTCTGTAGGAGCCGGTGTGAGCGCAACAACAGAAACGGTTTCCGGTAGTTGTTCTCCGAAGGACTTTGAAACAATGATGCAGCTGACTTATCTGACTTTCACTGCTCCCCGCAAGGACAACGAAGCATTCGAATCATACAAGAACCGCATGAAAGCCGAATTGCAGAATGCTGACGCTAATCCGATGACCGCATTCAGTGATACAGTCTCTTATGCATTGTACGGCAATCACCCACGTTCTTTCAGCATGAAAGAAAACATGGTGGACAAGATCGACTATGACCGTGTAATGGAAATGTACAAAGACCGTTTCAAAGATGCGAGCGACTTTACATTCTACTTTGTAGGAAACATTGATGTTGAGAAAATGAAACCGATGATCGCCAAATATCTGGGTGGTCTGCCATCTATCAATCGCAAAGAGACTTTCAAAGATACGAAGATGGAAATCCGCAAAGGTCAATACAAGAACGAGTTTGCCAAGAAACAAGAAACACCGATGGCAACCATCATGTTCCTGTTCAACGGTACTTGCAAATATGATTTACGCAACAACCTTACTCTCAGCATCCTCGATCAGGCATTGGATATGGTTTACACCGCAGAAATCCGTGAGAAAGAAGGCGGTACTTATGGCGTAAGCTGCAGCGGAAGCCTCACCAAATATCCGAAAGAACAACTCGTGCTTCAGATTGTATTCCAGACCGATCCGGCCAAGAAAGACAAACTATCGGGCATCGTCATCGAACAGTTGGAAAAAATGGCCAAAGAAGGTCCGTCTGCCGAACACATGCAGAAGATCAAAGAGTATATGCTGAAAAAATACAAAGACGCCCAAAAGGAAAACGGCTACTGGCTGGGCAATCTGGATGAGTATTTCTACACAGGTATCGATTATACAAAAGACTATGAAACGTTGGTCAACAGCATCACAGCAAAAGATGTACAGGAATTCCTTGCCAAGCTGATGAAACAGAACAACGAAATCCAAGTCATCATGACCGTACCTGAAGAAGAAGCTAAATAAACTTTTATAGCATACCAACAGTATGATGATATTTAACGAATTACGCAAACATGGACGGCTCGCCTCCAAACGGCATCCGATGTATGAAAAGAACAAAGTTGCCAAAATATTCGGATATATCGGGGTTGCTTTTTGGGCAGGATACCTGATATTCTTCGGTACGACGTTTGCATTCGGTTTTGCAGATATGGTTCCCAACCGGGAACCATATCATGTAATGAATGCCGTTGCCCTGATATTTATTCTGGCACTTGACTTCCTCTTGCGTATTCCGTTCCAAAAGACACCGACGCAGGAGGTAAAACCTTACCTCCTGTTGCCGGTTAAACGAAATCGGATCATCGATTTCCTGCTTATCCGTTCGGGACTTAGTCTGTTCAACCTGTTCTGGTTGTTTATGTTCGTCCCCTTTTCCTTCATTACCATTACCAAATATTTCGGTATCTCAGGTGTACTCACCTATCTCATAGGCATCTGGCTTTTGATCGTTGCCAACAATTACTGGTACTTGTTATGTCGCACACTAATCAATGAACGTATTTGGTGGGTGCTGCTTCCCATCGCTTTCTACGGTGGACTGGGCTGCCTTGCCTTTATTCCCGAAGACAGTCCCCTGTTCTACTTCTTTATGGACCTGGGCGACGGATATATCAACGGGAATATTCTCTGTTTCCTCGGTACCATTCTTGTCATAGCCATCTTATGGCTGATTAACCGCAAAATCATGTCCGGCCTCATCTACGCCGAATTGGCAAAAGTAGATGATACCCGCATCAAGCATGTTTCAGAATACAAATTCTTCGAGCGATACGGAGAAGTTGGTGAATATATGCGGTTGGAATTAAAAATGCTTTTGCGCAACCGGCGTTGCAAAGGTGCATTGCGCAATGTTCTCCTTGTAGTCATCGCCTTCTCCTGCATACTTAGCTTTTCAAGCCTTTATGACACGAGCACCATGACTACCTTTATCTGTGTTTACAACTTTGCCGTATTCGGCATGATCATCCTTTCGCAACTCATGTCCTTCGAAGGCAATTACATCGATGGACTAATGTCCCGCAAAGAATCCATCATGAGTCTGCTGAAAGCAAAATATTATATCTATACTATCGGCGAGATCGTCCCATTTGTCCTGATGATTCCCGCCATTGTAATGGATAAAGTTCCCTTACTGGGTATCTTTGCCTGGTTCTTCTATACCACCGGTTTTATCTATTTTTGTTTCTTCCAACTGGCTGTTTACAATAAGCAGACCGTAGCACTGAACGAGAAAGTGACAAGCCGCCAGACCAACAGCGCCATACAAATGGTTGTCAACTTCGGAGCTTTCGGTATCCCGTTGATCCTGTATTCTGTGTTGAATGCGTTTCTGGGTGAAACGGCCGCCTACTCTATCCTGTTCGCCATCGGGCTTGGATTCACACTGACTTCTCCGCTTTGGATCAGAAACGTCTATAAGCGTTTCATGAAACGGAGATACGAGAATATGGAAGGCTTCAGAGACAGTCGCCAATAAGAGATTTACGATTGAACCGATTAATCATTTACGATAAAAATACCAAGACAATGATAAGCATCAATAATCTTCAAAAGAAATTCGGCGAAAAGTTAGCCGTGAACATAGATCACTATGAAATCAATCAAGGCGATATGCTCGGATTGGTAGGAAACAACGGTGCCGGTAAAACAACACTTTTCCGGTTGATGCTCGACTTACTGAAAGCGGATAATGGGAATGTCGTCATTAACGAAATTGACGTCAGTCAAAGTGAAGACTGGAAAAACTTCACAGGTGCTTTCATTGACGATGGATTTCTGATAGACTACCTTACCCCGGAAGAGTATTTCTATTTTATCGGGAAAATGTACGGACTGAAAAAAGAAGAGGTGGACGAACGCCTTCTGCCGTTCGAACGTCTGATGAGCGGAGAAGTGATCGGACAAAAGAAACTGATCCGTAACTACTCAGCCGGTAATAAACAGAAAATCGGCATCATCTCCGCCATGCTTCATTATCCTCAGTTGCTGATACTCGACGAACCGTTCAACTTCCTCGATCCCAGTTCGCAATCCATTATCAAACATATGCTCAAAAAGTACAGCGAAGAGCATAATGCAACTGTAATCATTTCCAGCCACAATCTGAATCATACGATAGATGTATGTCCGCGTATTGCCCTGCTGGAGAATGGCGTCATCATCCGGGATATTATGAATGAGAATAATTCAGCTGAAAAAGAACTGGAAGACTACTTCAATGTAGAAGAATAAAGTTACTTATAATTTTACGATATACGAAAAGAAAGATAGCCGATGGGAGTGAACTTCAAACTAATCTTCATACTGACAGGACTGATCTTTATCCTTAGTTCCTGCCGCACGTCTGCTCCCCGTCTGGATTACCAGGCACTGGCACGCGCCTCCATCCTGCTGGGCGTGGACATCAATATGGAAGATAACCACAAACTCTATCTGGAATCGGCCGAATGGATTGGTGTTCCTTATCGTGGAGGCGGCGATTCAAAACGCGGTACCGACTGTTCGGGACTCACCTACCAGATATACCGGAAAGTATACCGTACTCAGGTTCCGCGAAATACCGAAGACCTGAGAAAAGAAAGTACCAAAGTCGCCAAACGGAATTTGCGAGAAGGCGATCTGGTATTCTTCAGCAGTAGCCGTTCCCGAAAAAAGGTAGCTCACGTAGGTATCTATCTCAAAAATGGGAAATTCATTCATGCCAGTACCAGCAAAGGAGTGATTGTCAGTCGACTGAGCGAAGACTATTACACCAGACACTGGATATCCGGAGGAAGAATACGCTGATTATCAACTTAAAAACATATAGAATCATGAAATCGTTTATTGGAGCAGTCATATTTATCTGCGTAGCGTTAAGCGCAAACGCACAGCTTTTATGGAAAGTATCTGGTAACGGACTTAGCAGCCCTTCATACATTATGGGGACTCACCATCTCGCTCCGTTGAGTGTCAAAGACGGCATTACCGGACTACAGAAAGCGATGGATGAAACACAACAGGTATATGGAGAACTGAAAATGTCGGATATCCAGTCTCCGGCCACCATCCAGAAGATGCAGAAAATGATGATGATAGAAAGCGATACGACTCTGACTACCCTCCTCTCACCGGAAGATTACGAAACCGCTAATAAATTCTGCAAGGAGAACCTGATGATGGACCTCAACATGGCACCCAAAATCAAACCGGCTTTCTTACTGAACAACATAGCAGTAGTGGCGTACATCAAGCACATCGGAAACTATAATCCGCAAGAACAGCTCGATACTTATTTCCAGACTCAGGCAACACAAAAAGGAAAAAAAGTGGATGGACTGGAAACTCCGGATTTCCAGTTTAACCTGCTATACAATGGAATTTCCCTGCAACGCCAAGCCCAACTGCTCATGTGTACCCTCAATAACATCGACAAAGAGGTGGAAAGCCTCAAAAGACTGACAGATGCCTACATGAAACAAGATTTGGAAACCATGTTGAAAATCAACGAAGAGCGTAAAGGAAATCAATGTGATGCACTTCCCACAGAAGAAGATGCCCTAATTTACGACCGCAATAAAACATGGGCACAGAAACTACCGGCTATCATGAAAGCCGCTCCTACCTTCGTTGCAGTCGGCGCTTTGCACCTGCCGGGTAATAAAGGCTTATTAAGCTTACTGAAAAAACAGGGATATACAGTAGAAGCAGTAAAATAATGAATTATAAAACTTATTTATTCGATTTCGACTATACACTAGCCGATTCATCACGGGGTATCGTTACTTGTTTCAGAAATGTACTTAATCGTCACCAATATACGAATGTCACTGACGAAGCGATCAAACGTACCATTGGTAAAACATTGGAAGAATCTTTCAGCATACTGACCGGAGTCACCGACTGGGAACAGCTCACCGCTTTTCGACAAGAGTACAGACTGGAAGCGGATGTTCACATGAACGTGAATACCCGCCTTTTTCCTGATACACTCTCTACTCTGAAAGAACTAAAAGAGCGAGGTGCCCGCATCGGCATTATCTCTACTAAATACCGTTTCCGTATACTTAGTTTTCTGGATGAGTATCTGCCGGAAAACTTTCTCGACATAGTGGTAGGCGGAGAAGATGTACAAGCTGCCAAGCCTTCACCGGAAGGAATAAAATTCGCTCTCGAACACTTGGGCAGGACTCCGCAAGAAACCTTATACATCGGAGACAGTACTGTGGATGCCGAAACAGCACAAAATGCGGGAGTAGATTTTGCAGGTGTCCTTAATGGAATGACTACCGCTGACGAACTCAGAGCATATCCGCACCGGTTTATTATGGAGAATTTATCCGGTTTGCTATATATCTGATTATCTTCTGTTACAACAGCAAAAAAATAAAGGAAATATTTGTCTGAAACAAATAAAAGAAGTACTTTTGTGCCCGATTATTCCGCAACGGGTTCGATAAAGAGCTCTTTAAGTGATTAAAGACCACCCGCCGGAGCTAACTTATACATTATATATAAGATGTACGCAATTGTAGAAATTAACGGTCAGCAATTTAAAGCAGAAGCTGGTCAGAAACTGTTCGTTCACCACATTGAAGGTGCAGAAAACGGTTCAACTGTAGAATTTGAAAAAGTTCTTTTAGTAGACAAAGACGGAAACGTAACTGTAGGTGCTCCGACTGTAGAAGGTGCTAAAGTTGTTTGCCAGGTTATTTCAAACTTGGTTAAAGGTGACAAAGTTCTTGTATTCCACAAGAAAAGAAGAAAAGGTTACAGAAAACTGAACGGTCACCGTCAGCAGTTCACAGAGTTAACAATCACAGAAGTAGTAGCTTAATCATTTAAAAAGTAAGAAGAAATGGCACATAAAAAAGGTGTCGGTAGTTCTAAGAACGGCCGCGAATCACATAGCAAAAGATTAGGCGTTAAGATATTTGGTGGTGAAGCTTGCAAAGCAGGTAATATTATCATTCGTCAAAGAGGTACTGAATTCCATCCGGGTGAAAACATCGGAATGGGTAAAGACCACACTCTTTTCGCTTTAGTAGATGGTACAGTTAAATTTAAAGTAGGTAGAGAAGACAGAAGATATGTTTCTATCATCCCTGCTGAAGCAACAGAAGCATAACCTGTACAACTGAAAATATTCAAGAAAAGGAGATGTAATCCAAAGGATTGCTTCTCCTTTCTTTTTTTATGCAGATTTTCATTGCTCGCTTATTCGTTTTTTCTTTATCTTTGTAGCCTTAATAAAGAAAGTTCATAAAAAGTATAGATATGCTTACCATTAAACAAATTACAGAAAATACAGAAGCGGTACTCCGCGGACTGGAAAAGAAGCATTTCAAGAATGCAAAAGAGACGATTGATGAAGTCATCGCTCTCAACGACAAGAGACGTACTACGCAAAACCTATTAGATAAGAACCTGGCAGAGGTTAATTCACTTTCCCGCACGATCGGTCAGCTGATGAAAGAAGGAAAGAAAGAAGAGGCCGAAGCTGCACGTGCACGTGTTGCCGAACTGAAAGAAAGCAACAAAGCGCTGGACGCTACCATGACACAGGCTGCTACAGACATGCAGAATGTACTTTATACGATCCCCAACATTCCTTATGACAGCGTACCCGAAGGCGTAGGTGCCGAAGACAATGTCGTAGAAAAGATGGGAGGCATGGAAACAGAACTTCCCAAAGATGCACTGCCTCACTGGGAACTGGCTAAAAAATACGATTTAATCGATTTCGACCTAGGTGTAAAGATTACAGGTGCAGGCTTCCCCGTATACAAAGGAAAAGGTGCCCAACTGCAACGTGCCCTGATCAACTTCTTCCTGGACGAAGCACGCAAATCCGGATATACTGAAATCATGCCGCCGACAGTAGTCAATGCCGCTTCAGGTTATGGTACAGGCCAGCTTCCCGACAAAGAAGGACAGATGTATCATTGCGAAGTAGATGATCTCTATCTGATCCCGACAGCCGAAGTACCTGTCACTAACATCTACCGTGATGTTATCCTGGAAGAAAAACAGTTGCCGATTATGAACTGCGCATACACACAATGTTTCCGTCGCGAAGCCGGTTCTTACGGTAAAGACGTACGCGGGCTGAACCGTCTGCACGAATTCTCCAAAGTAGAATTAGTGCGTATCGACAAGCCGGAACATTCTAAAGAATCCCACCAGCAAATGCTTGACCACGTAGAAGGCCTGTTGCAGAAACTGGAACTTCCATACCGTATACTCCGCCTTTGTGGTGGTGATATGAGCTTTACTGCTGCGCTTTGTTTCGACTTCGAAGTATACTCCGAAGCACAGAAACGCTGGCTGGAAGTAAGTTCCGTATCTAACTTCGACACTTACCAGGCCAACCGGCTGAAATGCCGCTACCGTAGTGCAGAAAAGAAAACAGAACTCTGCCATACGTTAAATGGATCAGCACTGGCACTACCACGTATCGTCGCCGCTTTATTGGAAAACAATCAAACCCCCGAAGGAATTAGAATTCCTAAAGCATTGGTTCCATACTGCGGTTTCGACATGATAGACTAAGAAACTTTCTACTCCTGTAAGGATGAGATATCTCTGCCCCTTACAGGAGTTTCCTTTATTAACCTTTAACACATTTACCCCCATGACAAAAAACACAAAAAGTTTCGTATTGCCATTGGCATTCATTGGCGTTATGTTCTTTTCACTGGGCTTCGCCCTTGGTATCAACTCAGTATTAGTCCCCGTATTGAAGGGATCACTGGAAATCAGTTCGGCCGAATCATATCTGATCATTGCCGCCACTTTCATCCCGTTCCTTATTTTTGGTTATCCGGCAGGCCTTACAATCAAAAAAATCGGATACAAACGAACAATGGTCCTTTCATTCCTTATGTTTGCCATAGCCTTCGGACTTTTCATACCATCGGCAAGTTATGAAAGTTTTCCTCTGTTTTTATTGGCTTCCTTTATCAGCGGAAGTGCCAACGCTTATCTGCAAGCTGCTGTAAACCCGTATATCACGATTCTGGGACCGATAGACAGTGCTGCCAAACGTATCAGCATTATGGGTATATGCAACAAACTCGCATGGCCGATTCCTCCTTTATTCCTGGCTTTCCTAATCGGAAAAGAAGTGACCGATATTACAGTAGCTGACCTGTTTCTGCCATTCTACGTTATTATCGCCGCATTCATCGCACTAGGTATTATCGCATACATGGCTCCCCTACCGGAAGTCAAAGCCGTCGGTGAAGACGACAGCGAAGAGGCAGCCGAAGCCTGTCCGTACGCCGCAAAGAAAACCTCCATCTGGCAATTCCCGCATTTATTATTAGGATGTCTTGCTCTCTTCTTATATGTAGGTGTAGAAACCGTATCACTGGGTACATTAGTAGATTATGCCACCAGCCTTCATTTGGAAAATGCAGCAATGTATGCCTGGATTGCTCCGATAGGCATTGTGATCGGTTACATCTGCGGCATCATCTTCATCCCTAAATATATGAGCCAGGCTACAGCACTGAAGATTTGTTCAGTGCTGGCTATCATCGGTTCCGTACTAGTAGTACTTACACCTGCCGATATATCCATCTATTTCATCTCATTTATGGCATTGGGATGTTCTTTAATGTGGCCTGCCCTATGGCCTTTGGCTATGGCAGATTTAGGAAAGTTTACCAAATCCGGTTCATCTCTTCTGATCATGGCAATGGCAGGCGGTGCTGTTATTCCGACCTTATTTGGCTATCTAAAAGACATTTCCGATATTCAGAAAGCATATTGGATTTGCCTTCCCTGCTTCCTGTTTATTCTATATTATGGGGTAGCCGGATACAAAATCAGAACGAAATAAATAAAGATATTCACATGGATATGGAAAGTCACTCATCAAAAGAGTGACTTTTCTTTTTATATTTCGTAAATAAGCCGTATCTTTGCCGAAATTTATAACATTCTGATAGCAGTTACGTAATAATACCAACAAATTAATTAGATAATGAACAAAATCATTAGCAAAGAACGCTTTTCTGAGAAAGTGTTTAAACTTGAAATTGAAGCTCCTTTAATTGCTAAATCCCGCAAAGCCGGCCACTTCGTCATTGTACGTGTAGGCGACAAGGGAGAACGTATGCCTCTGACGATTGCCGGTTCTGATTTGAAGAAAGGCACCATCACTCTGGTGATACAGGAAGTCGGGCTCTCCTCTACCCGTCTTTGTGAATTGAACGAAGGTGATTATATCACTGATGTAGTAGGTCCGCTCGGACAAGCTACTCATATTGAGAATTTCGGAACAGTTGTTTGTGCTGGTGGTGGTGTAGGTGTTGCTCCGATGCTTCCTATCGTACAGGCTTTGAAAGCTGCCGGAAACAGAGTGATCACTGTATTGGCAGGACGTAACAAAGACCTTATCATTCTGGAAAAAGAAATGCGCGAAAGCTCCGATGAGGTGATTATTATGACGGACGATGGCTCTTACGGGCGTAAAGGTCTGGTAACCGAAGGCGTGGAAGAAGTCATCAAACGTGAAAAGGTAGATAAATGCTTCGCCATCGGCCCTGCTATCATGATGAAGTTCGTTTGTCTGCTGACAAAGAAATATGAGATTCCTACCGACGTTTCATTAAATACCATCATGGTAGACGGAACCGGCATGTGTGGTGCTTGCCGTATCACGGTAGGAGGAAAAACGAAGTTCGTTTGTGTTGACGGTCCCGAATTCGACGGTCATCAGGTGGACTTTGATGAAATGCTGAAACGTATGGGTGCGTTCAAAAAAATTGAGCGTGAAGAGATGAACAAACTCCAGCCCGAATGTGAAGCAACGAAAGAGATAGATGAGAAAAGCCGCAACGCAGCCTGGAGACAGGAACTGCGCAAATCGATGAAACCGAAAGAACGTACAGCTATTCCACGTGTCGAGATGAACGAACTCGATGCCGAATACCGTTCACATAGCCGCAAGGAAGAAGTAAACCAGGGTCTGACCGCTGAGCAAGCAGTTACAGAAGCCAAGCGTTGTCTGGACTGCGCTAACCCTGGATGTATGGAAGGGTGTCCGGTAGGCATCGACATTCCGCGCTTCATTAAGAACATTGAGCGTGGCGAATTCCTCGAAGCAGCCAAAACACTGAAAGAGACAAGTGCGCTTCCGGCAGTATGCGGTCGTGTCTGCCCACAGGAAAAGCAATGCGAATCCAAATGTATACACTTGAAGATGAATGAAAAACCGGTAGCTATCGGTTATCTGGAACGCTTCGCTGCTGACTTCGAACGTGAAAGCGGACAAATTTCAGTACCTGTCATTGCCGAAAAGAACGGCATCAAAGTGGCGGTGATCGGTTCGGGTCCTGCCGGATTATCATTCGCAGGTGATATGGCAAAATACGGTTATGATGTAACAGTATTCGAGGCACTCCACGAAATCGGCGGTGTATTAAAATATGGTATTCCGGAATTCCGTCTGCCAAACAAGATTGTAGATGTAGAAATAGACAACCTCGTTAAAATGGGCGTTACTTTCATCAAAGACTGCATTGTAGGAAAAACAATCAGTGTGGAAGATTTGAAGGAAGAAGGTTTTAAAGGAATATTTGTCGCTTCCGGTGCCGGTTTGCCTAACTTTATGAATATACCGGGCGAAAACTCGATCAATATCATGTCTTCCAACGAATACCTCACTCGTGTCAATCTAATGGATGCTGCGAGCGAAGACTCTGACACTCCGGTAGCTTTCGGCAAAAATGTGGCTGTCATCGGTGGTGGTAATACTGCTATGGACTCTGTCCGTACAGCCAAACGCCTGGGTGCTGAACGTGCTATGATCATCTACCGCCGTTCGGAAGAAGAAATGCCTGCACGTATCGAGGAAGTGAAGCATGCCAAAGAAGAAGGAGTCGAATTCCTGACATTGCACAATCCGATTGAATATATTGCCGACGAACAAGGTTGCGTGAAACAGGTCATTCTCCAGAAGATGGAATTAGGAGAGCCGGATGCTTCCGGACGTCGCAGTCCTGTAGCCATTCCGGGAGCTACGGAAACAATCGATATCGATCTGGCCATCGTCAGTGTCGGTGTATCTCCGAACCCGATTGTTCCAAGTTCCATTAAAGGACTGGAATTAGGACGCAAAGGAACCATTGCCGTAGATGACAACATGGAATCATCTATTCCGATGATCTATGCCGGCGGAGACATTGTGCGCGGAGGAGCTACCGTAATCCTTGCCATGGGAGATGGCCGTAAAGCCGCCGCTGCCATGAATGAACAACTGCAAAGCAAGTAAAAGGACAAGCTTATTATAACAGAAAGCCCCGTCTGCTGAATGCAAACGGGGCTTTCTTATCACAAGATACTTCTTACTTCACTACGCTATTCGTCGCAGGGTCCGGGAAAATCACGGTCGGTTTAAACGACTTCGCTTCCTCAAAATCCATCAATGCGTACGACATGATAATCACAATATCATCCGGTTGCACCTTGCGGGCGGCAGCACCGTTCAGACAAATCTTACCGGAACCGCGTTCACCTTTGATTATGTAGGTTTCAAAGCGTTCGCCATTGTTGTTATCAGCGATGTACACTTTTTCTCCCGGAATCATGTTGGCAGCATCCAGCAGGTCTTCGTCAATCGTGATACTACCCATGTAGTTCAAATTTGCCTCTGTGACACGTGCACAATGAATTTTCGACTTCAACACTTCAATCATCATAAGGTTTCGTCTTTTTTTAATTTAGATTTCTTTATACTTGATATTATCAATCAGTCTGACCTCTCCGCAGAACACTGTGATACAGCCTACTACATACAGAGAATCCTCCCAACTGCTTACCTTTTGCAGCGTGTTTCCGTCAACGATTTCAAAATACTCCAAACGCAATCCCGGAGCATCCTCTATCGCTTCTTCTACCATCTTCTGCGTCTCACTCACTGTATGAGATGCTGCAAAGGTACGACTTTTAAATAATGTCTGAGAAATATTTAAAGCATTTTCACGTTCTCGTGCTGATAAACGTTTATTCCGACTGCTCAGAGCCAATCCGTCCTCTTCACGAACGATAGGACAACCTACAATTTCCAGTTTATAATCCATCTGACGAACCATCTCCCGAATAATCGCCAGTTGCTGGAAATCTTTCTCTCCGAAATAAGCACGATCCGGTTGCACCGCGTCAAACAACTTGCTGACAATCTGGCAAACTCCGTTGAAATGTCCCGGACGGAAAGCCCCTTCCATCACCGTATCCAACGGAGCATAGCTGAATTCACGCGTATCCGGCTGTGGATACATCTCTTCTACCGAAGGAGCAAAGGCAAATGCTGCCCCGCAATCTTCCAACAAGCGGCAGTCAGCATCCAATGTACGCGGATACTTTGCTAAATCGTTTTTATCGTTAAACTGAGTGGGATTTACAAAAACACTCACTACTGTTACACCATTCTCACTTACGCTGCGCTTTACCAGTGATGCGTGTCCTGCATGTAAAGCACCCATTGTGGGTACCAGTCCTACCTTCTTACCCTGGGCTCTCAGTGCCGTCAATTCGGCCTGTAAGTCCTTGATAGTGTGTATTACTTTCATTTTTGTTAATTGGTTTATGTTTTGGTCGTTTGCAAAAACTCTGCAAAATAAACTAATATTTGCCACATAAAGAAAGAATATGGTATTTAAAGTTCCTTTTTTTTGCTATCTTTGCAGAATATTATAGTGAACTATTGTTATTATGACAAAGGCGAATAAAGTTTTATTTATTACTCAAGAGATTACACCTTACGTTTCAGAATCCGAAATGGCCAATATAGGTAGAAACCTTCCACAGGCAATACAAGAAAAAGGCCGTGAAATCAGGACATTTATGCCTAAATGGGGAAACATTAACGAACGCAGAAATCAACTGCATGAAGTAATTCGCCTCTCCGGTATGAACCTGATCATCGACGATACTGATCACCCCCTTATTATAAAAGTTGCTTCTATTCAATCCGCACGTATGCAGGTATATTTCATCGATAATGATGATTATTTCCAGAATCGCTTGCAGACAGCGGACGAAAATGGTGTGGAATACGATGACAACGACAGTCGTGCTATCTTTTATGCACGCGGTGTGCTGGAAACAGTGAAGAAGCTTCGCTGGTGTCCCGACGTTATCCACTGTCACGGATGGATGACGGCATTGGCTCCTCTTTATATTAAGAAGGCCTACAAGGACGAACCATCGTTCCGTGATGCCAAAGTTGTATTCTCGGTATATGAAGATGATTTCAAGAATACGCTCAGTGAGGACTTTGCAACCAAACTGATGTTGAAAGGCATCACCAAGAAGGATTTGGCTGGTTTGAAGGAACCGGTAGACTATGCGGCACTTTGTAAACTTGCCGTTGATTATTCTGACGGAATCATACAAAACAGCGCAAAGGTAGACGAATCAATCATTGAGTACGCCCGCCAATCAGGCAAACTGGTACTTGATTATCAGGATCCGGAAAACTACGCAAACGCTTGCAACGAATTCTACGATCAGGTATGGGAAACCACTACAAATAAAGAAGAAGAATAAAAATCTAGATACGACAATCATGAAAGCAAAATATGCCTTGATAGCTTTACTGGCAATCACATTTTTCGGATGCGATGATAATACAGGCGGACTGGGATTAGGAATGTTCCCGGGCAATGACCAAAATATCAAAGGAAAGTTATCCACGTTTGATGTAACTACTGAATCTGTTAAGACAGGTGACATTTATGCGAAAACTAACATCGGTTATATTGGCAAATTCACTGATGAAACATTTGGCACTTATCAGGCTGGATTCTTGGCTCAGCTAAATTGTCCGGATGGACTAACTTTTCCTGAACCATACAAAGAAGTTACAGATGCAAGTGGTAATGTTATTTCAGCCACAGGAAGAATGGTTGTCGATGATAAAGATCCAGAAAATAAAGATGTTACTTTTATAAAAGACGGAAATCAAATCATAGGAAACATACGTGCAGTCGAACTCTACCTGTGGTATGACAGCTACTTTGGAGACTCATTGACAGCTTGTAGATTAAGTGTATATGAACTGGGAGGCAATGGGAAAGAGACATTAAATCTTGATAATGCTTACTATACCGATATTAACCCTGAGGATTTTTACGATAGTCAGAATATATTAGGAACCAAAGCATATACAGCCGTAGATCTTTCAGTAAAAGATTCTATTCGTAACCTAAGCACATATGTTCCAAGTGTGCATATTGCTTTCAAAGAGGATATAGCAACAAGAGTAGGTGGAAATATTTTAACTGCGGCAAGAAAAGCTAAAAATGCTGATAAGGAATTCAATAGCCAATTATTCAGAGAAGCTTTTCAAGGAATCTACGTTAAGAGCGACTATGGTGATGGAACTGTACTCTATATAGATCAGCCACAAATGAATGTAGTATACAAATGCTATGCAACAGATTCTATTACCGGAAAAAAATTACAGAAGAAAGACGGAAGTGGTAAGGACTCTACTTATTACTCTTATCGTGTGTTTGCTACAACTCGTGAAGTAATCCAAGCCAATCAATTAAAGAATGATCCCGAAAGGATAGATGCATTAATTAAGGAAGATAAAAACACTTATTTAAAGAGTCCGGCAGGTATTTTCACCGAAGCTACACTACCCATTTCAGATATACAAAACGAATTGACAGGCGATACCTTAAATGCAGTAAAACTGACATTCACTAATTACAATCAAACAGGTGATAAGAAGTTTGGTATGGCTATACCATCTACTGTAATGCTTGTACGTAAGAAATTCCAGGATAGCTTCTTTAAAGACAATAAGCTGAGCGATGGTGTATCTTCTTATCTAACTTCACACACAAGTAGCACGAACCAATATGTATTCAGCAACATCACCAAATTGGTAAATGCTTGTATTGCAGAAAAGGAAGAGGCTAAAAAGAATGCTGGTAGTTCATGGGATGAAACTAAATGGTTACAAGAAAACCCTGATTGGAACAAAGTAGTCCTTATACCTGTACTTGTGACTTATGACTCTTCAAATACTACAACTGGTCAAGCTAATATTATTAGAATACAACATGATTTAAAACCAGGTTATGTACGGCTGAAAGGTGGAAGTCTAGGCAAAACAAATCCTGATTACAAGTTGAAACTTGAAGTTATTTCTACAGACTTCGGATTAACAACTAAGTCAAACTAAAAAGATATATAAAATAAACAGCGCGGGTTACTTCGGTAATTCGCGCTGTTTTTTTATATGTACCTGTACCTTCCAATATATAAAAAAACAACCGTGAGGTGATTCCCATCTCCCCACGGTTACAACCAGTTAATTTATTATTATCTTATTCTTCTTTCTTTGCAGTAGCTTTCTTGCGAGTAGCTTTAGCTACCGGTTCCTTTTTCGCAGCTACTTTCTTGGTAGCTTTTGCAGCTCCTTTTTCAGCTTTTGCCTGCCATTTGGTTACTTCCTTTTGCAGTTCGGCTATCTCCTCACCCTGATTCTTAATAGTAGTCAGCAGAGAGTTAAGCTCTTCATTATCTACATCAACAGGATACAGTGAATCTACTCGTTTGATAAAGTCGCCCAAGATATTCATGTAGTTAGTGAAGGCATCGTAAGGAGAGTCATAGATGCCACGATTCAGCCAGATACCTGTATTCTTGGTAGTCATGAAACGGAAGTTGTTGCTGGCTTGCAGATAATCCCAGTCCTGCTTGATACGACGGTCGTCACACAGGTGAACACGTTCTGCTACGCTATACAACTTGTTGAAAGCCTCACGCTGCAGGATATTACCCAGCCAACTGCTTGTATCTCTTTCTTCGTCCACCCATGACATTGGATAAGGAACATCCAGTTGAGATACAGATTTCAATTTAGATACAATCTCTGTTGGAGTAGAGAACGTGATACCCTTTGATTTAGCACATTCGGGCAATGCTTTCAGGAATTCCAGGATATTGGAAGAAAGCGGCTGAGCCATACCCAATGCACTTAATTCCATAAAGATATTAATCACTTGCTCTTCTTGTGGCAACGCATCAATCCAGTTAATATACTTATCAGCAAATAATGGATATTCCGGCCATTCCGAATTGGAGAAACGCAATCCTATATCATCAGAAAGTTTAAAGTCTCTCAACAGCAATTTGAGACTTGGAGCCTGATTGCAGTGATATACATAGTGCGGGCTCTTCCATCCCAATACATGTTTTGCACCTTCCGTCAGCATTCCCTTAAAGCCCATAGAAGCTACCAGTCCACCTATTTCATCCGAATAAATCAAGCTGGAATTGCGGAACACCTTCGGTTCTTTGCCAAACATCTGTTTCATTTTATCACGCTGGCGAAGCACTTCTTCACGGAAGCAGTCTTCGTTAGCCAAAGATGACAAGCCGTGTGAATAAGGTTCGCAAAGGAACTCACAACAACCGGTATCATTCAACTGATGCAGCAAGTCAATCACCGCCGGAGCATGAATTTCAAGTTGCTCCAATGCCACACCGGAAATAGAAAGCGCCACTTTGAAAGCTCCTCCCGAGTTTTTCACCATCTCGATCAACGTGCTGAGAGCAGGTATATAAGATCGTTCGGCAACCTCATTCATACCGGTTTCATTTGCATAGTCATCATAGTAATAATGATCGGTGCCGATATCGAAAAAACGGTAGCGTTTCAAGTGTATAATCTGATGTATTTCGAAATAAAGACAGATCGTTCTCATAGTCTATATCATTTTATTGTTTACCATAATTTTTAATAACCTCATCATAGATACCGCGAACTTTATATCCCACGTTCTCCCATTTAATCTCATCCACTTCTTTCTTACCCTCTTCTTTCAGGTACTCGTACATAGCCGGGTAAGTACAGATAGAATAAATGGCATCCGCCATAGCGTGAATATCCCAGTAGTCAGTTTTAATACATTTATCCAAAATTTCGGCACAGCCGGATTGCTTGGATATAATGGAAGGTACACTGCATTGCATGGCCTCCAACGGAGAGATACCGAATGGCTCAGATACAGAAGGCATAATGTATACGTCACTGGCTTTCAGCACTTCGTACACCTGCTTTCCTTTCATAAAACCGGGGAAATGGAAACGGTCCGCAATACCGCGTTCGGCTACCAGACGAATCATTTGATCCATCATATCACCACTACCGGCCATTACGAAACGGACATTGCGCGTACGGTGCAATACCATTGCTGCAGCTTCTACAAAGTATTCCGGTCCTTTCTGCATGGTAATACGTCCCAGGAAAGTAACGACCTTTTCGCTCGGATTCTTTTGAGGAACAATATCCTGTATCTCTTGTGACAAAGGAGAAACGGCATTATGCACAGTAGACACCTTCTTCGGGTCCTGGAAATACTTATGGATCACAGTCTGACGGGTCAGTTCGCTCACACACATGATGTGGTCGGCATTGTCCATACCATTCTTCTCAATGGCATACACTGTCGGATTGACATTGCCGCGACTACGGTCGAAATCAGTAGCATGCACATGGATCACCAATGGCTTACCAGATACTTGCTTGGCATGTATCCCTGCCGGATAAGTCAGCCAGTCATGAGAATGAATGATATCAAACTCCTGCTGACGTGCTACCACCCCGGCAACGATCGAGTAGTTATTGATCTCTTCGTGCAGGTTGTCCGGATAGCGTCCGGAGAACTCGATACATCCCAGATCATTCGTATTGAGATAGTTGAAGTCAGCGTAGATATGATCGCGCAAGTCATAGAACAATTGCGGATCCATATAACTGCCTACGCGTCCTTTCACATAGTCCCAACCGACATTTTTCCACACTACCGGCGTGCTGTTCATGCCGATAATTCTTAAAAAGCTCTGATCTTCGTCTCCCCATGGTTTGGGAATACAGAATGTAATCTCCAGATCATCCTGCTGAGACATTCCTTTTGTCAGACCATAACTGGCAGTCCCTAACCCTCCTAAGATATGCGGGGGGAACTCCCATCCAAACATTAAAACTTTCATTTTCGTTCCTCCTCTTTTTAATAATACTTAGACAGTAGCTTTAGAATACGCAGTACTTCGGCGACATTCATGGCAAACGATACAGCTCCGCGTCCTTTAAAAGGCGGATTACCATCGAAAAGTTCAGGCAACGAACTGATACAATGAATTGTCAGTTCATCTTCGAGACCAATAAGCTGGCGTTCAATGAACGACAGGCCACTCATCTTATAAATTCGCAGATAGGCTTCCATATAGAATCCCATCAGCCAAGGCCAGGCTGTGCCTTGGTGGTAAGCGTAGTCACGCTGTATCTGAGGACCAACATAGTTAGGGTTATAGCCCCCGCTCTTCGGACTCAAGGTACGGAGTCCCTTGGGGGTGAGCAACTCTTTGGTTGCGATGTCGAGCACTTGCTTCTTTTGTGCCCGGTCCAACGGAGAATAATCGAATGCTACGGCGAATATCATGTTGGGGCGTACGCTCCAGTCCATCATATTTCCGTCTACATAGTCAAGTAAATATCCATATTCGTTGCGGAACACTTCGATAAATGATTTTCCCGTCACTTCCGCCTGTGCGTCAAGCGCATCGGCCAAAAGAACGTTTCCATCTTCACGAACCAGATCGGCAACGAAACGAAGCGCATTATACCACAAAGCATTAAATTCTACGATATATCCCGTACGGGGAATCACCGGATGTCCGTTTACGGTGGAGTTCATCCACGTAATCGCCTTATCGGTGCCATTGGCATAAAGCAGACCGTTTTCATGCAGGAAGAGGTTCTCATGTTTCCGCTGACGGATAAATTCGATGATATCTTTCAGCAGTTCGCCATATTTCTGACGGCATTGTTCGCGAGAGGTCTCCTTGGCATACTGTTGCAAAGCCCATACGGCCCAAAGCAGTACATCCGGATGCTCCATCTCGTAAATCTTGTATCCTGCCGGCTCATCATTGATGAAGCTTCGAATCGCTTTTTCCGCTGTCTTCATCACATCTTCAAACTGATCCACCTCGTCCAGCGCAAGTGTCAGTCCCGGCAAGGATATAAACATATCGCGGGCACGGCACTTGAACCACGGGTAACCGGCAAGGATATAATGTTCTCCTTCCTGCTGGTTGTGGAACTGATGGGCTGAGTTTTTCAGACAGTGATAGAAGCTATCGCGAGGCGTACGGTCAGCCACTTCGGCTTCGAACGTCTGCTTCAGTCTGCGCGGAGTAACTTCGGAAGTACCCGCAGAGAAAACGATGCTTTCTCCTTTCTTTATATCCACTTCAAAATATCCCGGAACATAGAGGTCTTCATTGAAGTCGTAGCCTCGCTCTTGTTCTTTCGGATATTCGAATCCACGATACCAGTCGGGCTGGAAATGGAACTCACAAGCCTTGTTCAACTGCATGAACAGTTCCGGATAACCGGGATACATACAAGTCTTGATACCATTTTCCACAAGCTGATAATCGCGGCTTGCCTGCGCATTCTCGTGAGTGTACTCTCGCACGCTCCGGAAAGCGAGGAACGGTCGGAAGCGCAAAGTCGTCGCCGAATGTGCGTCCAACAAAGTATAACGAATCAGGATTCTGTTTTCATGATGTACAAAGATTTTTTCTTTGCGTAACACTACTCCTCCAACACGGTAAGTTGTCGCCGGGATATGCTCACAATCGAATTCACGGATATACTTATGTCCATTCGGACTAAAGTTGTTTCCCTGATATTTATGCAACCCCAAGTTAAACTCAGCACCATGTTGAATTACCGTTTCATCAAGAGAAGATAGCAGCACATGATTTTCATCGTCGATATTGGGAACAGGAATTACCAACAGTCCGTGATATTTGCGTGTGTTACAATCAACAATCGTTGTACAATGATAAGCTCCTGCTTTGTTCGTCCGGAGAATCTCCCTTTGGAGACTTTCTTCCAGATTCGTCATGAGGGTCTTGTCAAATCGTAAATAACTCATAGTTGTGCATTATTTAAAGGTTAATTATTGGTCACTATATTCCTTATATATATCTATTGCTGTTCTGTATATATACCAGCCTGAGCATTGTATATATAGGTATAATGCCCAAATGTACAAATTCTAGATAAAAACAAAAATAAAAAGGCTTTTTATTTTCAGTTTTTGTGCAAATATTCGTAGTATTGCGTAAAATATCTAAAGAATAGAAAGTAATGAAGCGAGATATTCAGCGTATCATGCTGGCTACAGCGGTGCCGTTGTTCCTAATTTTTATCCTATTTCTGCTAAAGATCGTTGAAGTCGGCATGGACTGGGACTTCTCTCACATGGGAATATACCCTCTGGAAAAGCGAGGAATAACGGGTATTCTGACTCATCCGCTGATACACAGCGGGTTCAGCCATTTGCTGGCCAATACGTTGCCGCTATTTTTTTTATCATGGTGCTTGTTCTATTTCTACAGGGGGATAGCCGGACGTATTTTTATGATCATCTGGATCGGAGCCGGACTGCTGACCTTCATTATCGGCAAACCGGGATGGCACATCGGTGCCAGCGGACTGATTTACGGACTTGCCTTCTTTCTTTTTTTCAGTGGTATCCTGCGGAAATATGTTCCTCTGATTGCCATCTCACTGCTTGTCACCTTTTTGTATGGAGGAATCATCTGGCATATGTTCCCCTACTTCTCTCCCGCCAACATGTCATGGGAAGGACATCTCAGCGGAGGAATCATGGGAACACTCTGTGCATTCGGTTTCTTGAATCACGGGCCTCAACGACCAGAACCTTTTGCGGACGAAACGGATGAAGAAGAAGAGGAATCTCCGGAAGAAGATATCAACAATACAACCGACTCTACGGATATTACCTCATAAATCCCGGTTACGACTTATGCAATGCCTCAATCAGCAAGGTGATATTAGCAGTAAACAACCTTACTGAGATAGCGAGCAGGATGATACCGAAAAACTTACGGATGATATAGATCCCCCCTTTCCCGAGGAAACGTTCCACACGTCCGGTCATGCTTACTACAAAGTAGACCCATAGCATATTCAGTATCAAGGCAATAATAATGTTAACACTGGCATATTCGGCACGAAGCGAAAGAAGCGTAGTAAAAGCTCCGGCCCCTGCCAGCAGCGGGAAGACAAGCGGAACGAGTGTCGCTTCCTTTATCGGCCCCTGATTTTTGAAGATTTCTATATCCAGAATCATTTCCAGAGACATGAGGAAAATAACGAATGCGCCCGCCACGGCGAATGATTCGATATCTACATGAAAAAGTTTCAGCATCATATCACCCGCGTAGAAGAAGCCTATCAGTAAGGCAAAGGAGATGACAGTAGCCTTTGTTGCATTCACATCTTTCCCCTTTTCCTTCAGGTTAATAATAATAGGTATAGAACCGATAATATCTATTACTGCAAAAAGTACGATAAACGCACTGATCATTTGCTGCCAATTAAAACCCGTGAACATAATTCCTCCTTTTTTTTGCAAATATACTCTATTTTTATGCATTCAAACAATAAAAAAAACAAAAAGAAAGGGGATATGTGGATAGCAGTGTTGTATTATGAGTAAATTTGTACGATTAATAAGAGATTACAACGTATGGAAACAATGTTCGATACTTTGCTCCAATTACCTTTATTTCAGGGGCTTTGTCATGAAGATTTCACTAGTATTCTGGATAAAGTCAAGCTGCACTTTATCAAACATAAAGCTGGGGAAACCATCATAAAGAGTGGTAATCCCTGTACCCAGCTTTGTTTTCTGTTGAAAGGTGAGATTTCTATTGTCACCAATGCAAAAGAAAACATTTATACGGTCATCGAACAAATCGAAGCTCCCTATCTGATAGAACCTCAGTCTTTATTCGGTATGAATACCAACTATGCTTCTTCTTATGTGGCACATACGGAAGTGCATACTGTTTGTATCAGCAAAGCATTCGTACTCAGTGATCTGTTCAGATATGATATTTTCCGCCTCAACTATATGAATATCGTCAGCAACCGGGCGCAAAATCTCTATTCCCGTTTATGGGATGAACCCACGCTGGATTTAAAAAGCAAAATTATCCGTTTCTTTCTGTCACATTGCGAAAAACCGCAAGGGGAAAAGACTTTCAAAGTAAAGATGGACGATTTGGCGCGTTGTTTGGATGATACTCGATTAAATATTTCTAAAACACTGAATGAACTACAGGATAATGGTTTAATCGAGTTGCACAGAAAAGAGATTCTGATTCCGGATGCTCAAAAACTACTTTAAGAGATTGACAGTTTGGGTAGAACAATCTAATATATATAAGGTAGAAAAAAGTCAAAAGAACAGTCTTCTAATTATTTTCAAAGGAAAAATCGACCTAATTATTTAAATTAATTGCATTACTTTTCATCCTGGAGAGCAATAGAGACCTTATGCCAAATTGAATAATTTTGAAGAAGTCGTAATAGGACTTGGTATGTGTGTATATAAGTGTCTTATATATAATTGATTAATTGGTTGATGAATGCTTGGGATGACAATTTATGAACTATATAGTAGAATTGAGATTCTAAAAAAATGGTGTTTGTTGATAATTAAAATAAAAAAGATATTGTATTTTTCGATTTTATTAATAACTTTACACCGTCTTAGAATAGTACATGCACTTAATAACCTTTGAATAGCCTATGGAAACAGTAGAAAATATACTTTGGGGTATAAAAATACCAAGTCCTATTACGACTTAGCCCCAATTAATCAATATGATTACAACCTTAAATTAACATTTATGAAAACTCTTAGCAACAGCCCTCCGCCTTTCAAAATCGGAGAATTTGATCTCATTCTTTACTTTTATTTCAGCACAGATCAGAATAGGTATAATATGTATTCTGAGTTCATTATCAACTTCAATACCCCCAATTTAAGAAGATGAATAATAGCAGTCAAACACACCCATATATTTTCAAACTTACTCATACATACAAAAACAAACGTATACCCCTTGTATGCATACCCTAGTTCTACCCACATAGTAGACACACAAGAGTAGGTTTCCCTATCACTTTTTTTTAACCAATCTAATTATTAACCTTTTATCACAGAAAAACAATGCGAAAAAGAAGAGTTTATTGGACGCTGTTCATTACAGCTTTCGCGTGGTTAGCTTCCTGTTCAGATGACGACATCAATGGAAGCAGCGGGTTCAACCCAAACCAGCCTATTGAGATTACAGAATTTTATCCTGATTCCGGAGGTATAGCCACTCCGATGATCATCGAAGGCCGCAACTTCGGTACAGACACCACTGGCATGAAAGTCTATTTTGAAGATGTAGACGGGATCAGACATCCTGCCGGATTAGTCAGCAGTAACGGTAGCAGAATCTATGCATTTGTTCCCAAAGGACTCACCTTCAAAAGAGAGATGAATATTCTTGTAGAAAGAAGAACGCCCGACGGTCAAGAATACATAGGCAAAGCACCAGACCAATTCCTATACAAGACACAAACCAGTGTTAGTACGGTAGCAGGACTTGCATCACCGGACAATAATATAAACACCGTTGGTGGTGACCTTGCCACATGTACTTTCTCCTCTCCTTTCTATCTCTGTATAGACGGTGAAGACAATATATTTGTGGTAGACCGTAAAGGAGACAGTGGAAAAGACAAACAACCAAACACAACCTGCCGTAATGAAAAAGGTGAAGGCGTAAACGGAAACATTTCAATGATTTCCATCGCCAGCAATTCTTCCATTGTATTAAAATATGGAACTGCATATATTAATGCACCGGCTTATTCTGATGAAAAAGATGCTGAAGCTGTTTACATTCCGGATGATGCCGGCATGAAATATTATGATATGCAAAAACTTCTAAATTATGTTCCCCGATATAGAACAGTCTTGAAATCAGAAGAACTCAGCACCGTAGACGAAAACAACTGGAAGCATTGCTTTGTAATCAACAAGCTGGATCATATGATCTATACGGTCATGTGGAAAGGGCAATTGGTTCGAATCAATCCTAAAAACCGTACAGCAGAAATTTTGCTAAAGAAAATATCTAATGTAGCAACAGGCGACGGCGGCAAAGCAGGAAGTGACTCCTATATCGCATTCAGCCCTATTAAAGGAGAAGAAAACGTACTCTATGTATCTCTTGCAGATTTTCACCAGATTTGGAGAGTGGACGTATCCAAGATCACTCCGGAAGATAAAGACACTTATAACGGAGAATCATACGCAGGAAAAGCAATCTACGAAGGAGTTATGAACGGGAAGGGCTGGGAAGACGGCTTGCTGAAGAACGCCAAATTCAGACACCCGCGCCAGATTTGTTTCACCGACGACGGAAAAATGTACATTGCTGACAGTGGTAATTCCTGCATCCGCGTAATAGATACTACTATGCCGAAAGAAAGAGCAGCCGTAACCACACCTATCGGTCTGCCGGGAGCGGAAGGTTATAAGGATGGAGGTCCGGAAATTGCCAAATTCCACTTCCCTTGCGGAGTAGCAGTCAACAGTGATGGAACTATTGTATATGTAGCCGACACACAGAACAAAGTGATTCGTAAATTATCCATTGAATAACCTTATACAAAATACAATATGAGAAATAATTTTCTACTGATTGTACTGATCATGGCGCTTATACCGCTGACGAGTTACAGTCAAGACAATAAGAAAAAACAGTTTACTGTAGCGGGGGTCGTAATAGACAAAACCGGTGAACCGCTACCGGGTACTACCATTTATGTTAAGAATGCACCGGGAGTGGGAACCTCAGCAGATATGGATGGTAAATTCAGTATCAAAGTAGATGCCAACCAAATATTAGTCATTCAGGCTATTGGAATGAAATCTATCGAGAAACTGGTGACTAAAGATGAAATGACACTCAAAGTTACATTGGAAGAAGATGACACCAAGCTTGACGAAGTAGTGGTCACAGGTATGACTTCACAAAAAAAGATATCAGTAGTAGGTGCAATCAGTACCATTGATGTAGCCCAGCTCAGTACTCCCGGTACTTCCCTCAACAACATGATCGGCGGACGGTTGGCTGGTGTCATCACCATGCAGAGTTCGGGCGAACCGGGAAAAAACATCTCCAACTTCTGGATTCGTGGTATCAGTACTTTCGGAGCCAGCTCCGGTGCATTAGTGCTGATTGACGGTATCGAAGGCCGCCTTGAAGACATTGATCCTGATGATGTAAAATCGTTCAGTATCCTGAAAGACGCCTCCGCCACCGCAGTGTATGGTACCCGAGGTGCCAATGGCGTGGTCTTGGTTACCACTAAACGTGGAGAAACAGGCAAACTTACCATCACAGGACGAGCAACATTAAAAGTATCGCACATCAAACGTCTGCCCGAATACCTGGGAGCTTATGACTACGCTCTCCTTGCCAATGAGGCACGTGCCATGTCGGGTGAAGACGACCTTTACTCCCGTCTGGAACTGGATCTGATAAAATACAATTTGGATAAAGACCTCTACCCGGATGTTAACTGGATAGATGAAATAATGAAACGCACATCTATCCAACAGAACTATTACATCAATGCACAAGGAGGAGGCGACATAGCCAGATATTATCTTTCATTAGGGTATCAGGATGAAGGAGCGGCCTACCGGCAGGAAGACAACCTGTTCAAAAAGCCTTTGTCATATAAAAAAATAACATATCGTGCCAATATTGACATGAATCTGACCAAAACAACCAAAGTTTATTTTGGTCTGGACGGATATATTTCCAACTATACCAGCCCGGGTGGACAAAACACGAATACGGTATGGTCAGCAGTCCGTCAGCTAACTCCACTGATGTTTCCTAAAACCTATTCAGACGGTACCTTCCCTTCTTATGGAAAACATGACCTTGCTTCTCCGTATGTCATGCTAAATAACACCGGATACACGCAAGATGAAACTCAGCGTAATATGCTTACACTCAAACTTGAACAGAAATTCGGAGGATTCCTGAAAGGAATGACAGCGTCGGTACAAGCGATGAGCGAAAATATCAATTATTTCAATGAAGGACGTTACATATGGCCTGACCTCTACCGCGCTACAGGAAGAAGTTCACAAGGGGTACTCATCAAAACATTACGTACTGCCAAAGAGAACATGAAATATACACAAAATAACAACAGATACAGAAAATACTACATGGAAGCCAAAGCCAACTGGGACCGTACATTTGGTTTGCACTCACTAGGAGCATTGGCTTTATATTACATGGAAGATGTTCATAACACCCAATGGAAGTATGACGCGATGGGTATCAATGCCATTCCTCAACGGCGTCAAAACTTATCAGGACGTGTTTCCTATGGCTATAACAATTGCTATTTCATTGATGCAAACTTCGGTTACACAGGTTCTGCACAATTCGAAAAAGGAAAAAGATTCGGCTTCTTCCCTTCCATTGCTGTAGGCTGGGTACCGACATCCTATAACTGGGTCAATGAGGCCATTCCCTGGTTAAGCTTCCTCAAGTTCCGCGGCTCCTACGGTCAGGTAGGTAATGACCAGATCAGTGGTGACCGGTTCCCTTATTTGACATTAATCAATGACAATGCCGCCTCTTACTGGGGATATCGTGAACGGGGTATTACAGAAACTGTGAAAGGAGCCGACAACCTTCAATGGGAAGTAGCAAAGAAACTCAACTTTGGTATCGATGCCAAGTTCTTCCACGACAAGCTCTCTGTCACTGTTGACTTTTTCCGCGATACACGTGATCACATCTTCCAGGATCGTGTGACGCTGCCTAAGTTTGTAGGTATGGTTACCGTCCCGAAATCAAATGTAGGAAAAATGCATAGCTATGGTTCTGACGGAAACTTCGAATTCTTCCACCAGATCAATAAAGACATGAGCTTCACTGTACGCGGCAATTACACTTTCTCTCAGAATATTATTGATTACTATGAAGAAAACAAGTTACCTTATGATTATCTGAGTGTAACCGGAAAACCCTTTAACATCCTTCGCGGATATATTGCAGAAGGTCTCTTCTCCAGTAAAGAAGAAATCAACACAAGTGCCGACCAAAGCGGATTCGGCCGCATTCGTCCGGGAGATATCAAATATCGTGACGTAAATGGAGACGGTATTATCAATGACAATGACAAAGTACCTTTGTCTTATTCCAACCAACTCCCCCGGGTAATGTATGGGTTCGGAGCCGATTTTCATTGGAAAGACTTAACCCTCAGCTTCCTTTTCAAAGGTTCGGCAAAAGTAGACTACTACCGTTCGGGACTCGGTAATGACGCAGGATGGATTCCCTTCTATAACGGAGAACTCGGCAACGTTATCAAGCTGGCCAACAATCCCAAGAACAGATGGACGCCCGCATGGTATTCAGGCACCACCGCTACGGAAAATCCCCATGCAGAATTCCCACGTCTCTCCTACGGAGGTAATACGAACAACTCCCAGCTTTCCTCTTTCTGGAAACGGAACGGTTCTTTCCTGCGCTTTCAGGAACTCAGTCTGAAGTACAACCTGAAGACTCCATGGATAAAAAAGACAGGACTATCTTCTGTCGATCTGGAGTTTGTTGCCAACAACCTTTTTACTATCGACAAAGTGAAGTATTTTGATCCGGAACAGGCATCTGCAAACGGGGCCGCTTATCCGATACCGGCAACTTACACGTTCCAGGTTTATCTTAAATTCTAAAAATAATATAGAACACTCATGAAAAAGTTATTCAAAATAATATTGGGAGCAACAGTAGGAAGTACACTACTACTCAGTTCCTGCAATTTTCTGGATGTAGACCCATACTTCGAAGCTACTTTCAAAGAAGACTCCATCTTTCACAGCAAGAAAAATGCTGAAGGTTATCTCTGGAACACTCCGAAAGGTTTTCCCGACGCAGGGGCTATCTGGGGAAATTCCTGGAATCCGGGGGAATCTGCTTCGGACGAAATAACACTTAAATATCAGACAAATGAATTTTGGGGACTACAATTTTCCGTAGGTACCATCAACAGCAGAAATCTGCCTATCCAAAACCAATGGTACGACATGTATGTCATTGTAGCAAGATGTAACAAAATGCTTAAAGAAGTCTACAATGTACCTGATATGAACGAAATGGACAGAAGACGTTATATCGGATATGTTCACTTTATGCGTGGGTACGCTTATTATCATCTTTTGATGAACTGGGGACCGTTGATTATCGTGGGCGATGAAGAACTGAGCACCTCCGAACCTGCCGAATATTATAATCGCGAACGGGCTACCTATGATGAGTCTGTAGATTATATATGCGATGAATTCCGACTGGCAACTCAAGGCATCTATTCGGCGGATGAGCAAAGCGTCAACTATTATCAACGTCCGACCAAAGGAGCAGCCATGGCACTCATCGCCCGTTTGCGCCTCTTCCAGGCTTCACCGCTTTTCAATGGCGGAGCTGCAGCCCGTAAATGTTTCGGGACCTGGAAACGTAAAAGCGACGGAGCCTACTATGTCAATCAAGAGTATGACCCGAGACGCTGGGCCGTTGCAGCAGCTGCCGCCAAACAGCTGACCAAAATGGGATACGAGCTACATACAGTGGAAGCAGATGCCCAGAACCCATATCCTCTGGCCTCCAATGTCCCTACTGCTAACTTCCCTGACGGAGCAGGCAATATCGATCCTTATCACTCTTACTCCGACATGTTCACAGGAGAAGGTATCATACAGACTAATAAAGAATTCATCTGGGCGATGGAATCCAGTAACGTCACTAACTATACCCATCACTCATTCCCTGTCAAGTTTGGCGGATGGGGTTCAATGTCTGTGCCGCAGAGGGTAATTGATTGCTATCTGATGGCAGATGGGCGGACTATTCATAATTCATCGGCAGAATATCCATATGAACCGGACTTCAGCAGACTCACCGGCGAATCCAAAAAACTGGGGACATACCTACTGAGGGAAAACGTACCTATGATGTACGCCAATCGTTCGGCACGCTTCTATGCCTCGATAGGTTTTCCGGGTCGCTACTGGCCGATGAGTTCAGCTTCTACCGACGCCTCCTACGTCAATCAGCAATTCTGGTATTCTCACGATGATACCAATGCCGGAATTGCCGGTGCCGGAAATAACGTAAACGACTACAGTGTCAGCGGTTATGTTCCCGTCAAATACATTCATCCGGACGACTCATGGGCTAACGGCAAAGGGAGTGTAAAAGGCGCATTCGTCACCAGCCCTAAACCGTTCCCTATCATTCGTTATGGTGAAGTGCTACTGGAATATGTAGAAGCATTGAACCGTGTAGAAGGTACAGTGACCGTAGAAGTATCCGACAATACAGGTACACTTATTGAGGAAACCGTTAGCCGTGATCCGGCAGAAATGACTAAATATTTCAACATGATACGTTATCGCGTCGGCTTGCCGGGAGTAGATGCCAACGACATGGCAGAAGCAGACAATTTTGAAAAAATCATCCGCAATGAACGTCAGGTAGAGCTCTTTAACGAAGGATACCGATATTTCGATACGCGCAGGTGGGGAACCTATCTGGACGAAGATGCCAACAGCTCCAACTGGCGGGGACTGGATGTGACAAAAGACCGTACAAATGCCAACGGTAATGAAGGATTCTGGAATATTGTGACGATCAATACACAAAATGTGCGAGACCGCATTGCACTGCCTAAAATGGTATTCTTACCGATCCGCCATGATGAATTGCTGAAGGTTCCCAATGCCGACCAGAATTTCGGATGGGACAGATAATATCAAAACATGAATAACAGACTGAATATGAAAAAGAAATTTAATATAATGCTCTGCACCCTTATAGGTGTATTGAGTGCTTGCAATGAATACGATTTCGACCAGGAACAATACCGGAACGAAGTAGGCTTACTCAGTAATTCGAGTCTGATCTACGACCGGCAGGTGGCTAATGTAGGACAAGAAAAAGATACGATCTATCTGGTTGCCACGGTTAGCGGCTCACAAATAAGCCCTAACACACACCATGTAGCTCTTCTGGAATCGGATTCTTTGCTGAAAGCATACAACAAATCCAACTTTGATATAGAAAAAGAAAAATTTGCCAAACTGCTTCCCGATGAATGCTATGATTTTCCCAATAAGGAACTGGATATTCAGGCAGGCACTTCCAAAGTAATGTTTCCGATCTATCTGAAAAATCTGGAAAGGATTTCACCGGATTCTATTTATTTTCTGGATTACAAGATAGATCCGGAAAAAACACCTAATTATAATCCGGATAAAAGTCATGTATTATTGCGTATCTATAAAGAAAACTATTACGCAACGACAAAGACTTCTACCTACTACAATTATACAAGCAGTACGATTGTAATTCCTAACCCCAGTGGTAGTCCCGAAGTCCGTAGACCGACAAATGCCAATCAAGTATTCCCGATCGGTGCCAATTCGGTACGCATGATGGCAGGTGATGAAGATCTTGGCGATTATAAGACAGCAAGAAGCAGAATTGTATCTAAGAGTATCATTCTGGAAATTGGCGAGCAGCAACCGGAGAATCCTCAGGCCAGAGAACTTACCATCAGAGCGCATGACAGAGTTAATGATGTGGAAGTGGATCCGGTCGATGTAGTACAACTTACCCCAATCGATGATTACGACAACACATTCCTGTTAAACGCTATCCGTACTCCCGACGGACGTGCCACTTATTACAAAGAGTTCCGTCTGCATTATAAATATCGCCTGGAATCCACCGCCCCTTACCGGGAAGTGAAAGCCAAACTACGATATGAATTTAACCCAAGAGTAGATAACTTGTAATCAAATCAAATGAGTATGAAAAAAAATATATTAATCATCGGGCTCGCAAGCATATTCGGAATTGCTTCCGGACTTATCTCTTGTTCGCCCGATTACGAAACCGAGTTTAAAGTAGAAACGCTCGTAGTTCCTGATAAAAGTCAGGCACCTATCACTTTCCCACTTCTGGGAGGAGAACATGAAATTGAAGTGCAGACCAATGTACCACTCGACAGATGGAGTGCCCAGTCCAATGCAGAATGGTGCAAGGTAGTACAACACGAGGGCAAAGTAGTCGTATCTGCCAGTGCAAACAATATATACAAACAACGCCGGGCAGAAATCACTGTAGCCTATGGTCATCAAAGCTATTCCATCACTGTCTCGCAGTTTGGTAAAGAACCGGCCATCCTGATAGGTGACAAGCTACAACAGGAAGGATATGTAGAAATAATAGATGCAGAAAGAGAAACATTGACAATTCCTGTAGCGACCAACCTGAATCTGGATAATATCATTATACCAGACACTTGCAACTGGATACGTCTGGCAGAGCAACCTGCCACATTTGATGCAAAGACGCGTGCAGCGGAAGACGTAAACAAACAGGAACTGAAATTTACGCTGGATAAAAGCACCGAGACTGACGTACGTTATTGTACGATTATCCTCCAGTCTTCCCAGAATTACAGCTATACAGCTTCTTTCCTGATAAAGCAACAACCTAGAGGTTATATAGTCGAAATCGATGAAGACAAGAAGATCTATGAAGTGAAAGCAATGGGAGAAACAATCACTATTCCTTTCAAAGTAAATTCTCCTGCCGGTGAAGTGTCATATACCTATGAAGTCGAAGAATCCGCCCAATCCTGGATCACTCCAGTATCATTACCCGCTTCAAGAGCACTGCGTGATGTCTCCGAAAGCTTTATCATTAAAGCCAACACTGAAGTTGAGAATCAACCTCGTGAAGGAAAGATAACCTTCAAGAGTACCAATAGCACCGACAAAGTACCAAGTCAGTTCGTAGTCACAGTAAAACAGGCCGGATTTATCGCGACACCTCCTTTAAATGTGATCAATGCTACTGCTACTCCGGGAGCCGGAAGTATTCAGCTGCAATGGGAGATACCTGAAGATGTAGACTTCAACAAGATAAAGATTACCTATTACGATAAAGTCACGAAAGAAAATAAAGAGATCTTAATAAATGACTATAAGACAACATCCTATATCATAGATGATACTTACCAATGTGCAGGTGAATACTCATTTACTATCAACACCTATGGTCCGACTGGTATGGAGACAGATAGTCCGGTAACAATAACAGGCATTTCCGGCGAAGCTTCCGAAATGGAACGTGTTACTCTTACTATCGATATGCTTTCCGACAATGCTAATCATGTCGGAGACGGAGGCGGTTTACCGGCATTGATTGACGGGAAGGTGAATACTTATTATCATACCAAGTGGAATGCTCCTGTTACAACAGAAGCACATTATGTCCAGATCAAACTGAACAAACCATTAAAGGACCTTTGTTTTGAATATGATGCACGTCAAAGCAGAGTGAATAACGGAGGTGACGTAAAAGCCGCAACAATATATGGAAGTATGAACGGTGAGTTCTTTGAAAGTATGGGTAATGAAGAATTCAATCTGCCGACAACAAACGGTGGCCATGCCACAGCTAAAAACAATGTGAGTGGAAAGCAAGCTTACAACTATATCCGATTTACTCCTACGGCTCGCCGTGACAAAGATCCATTGGATTATACTGTCGCAGGCAGCGCATGGTGGAATATGTCCGAAATATACCTTTACAGAATAAGACATGATGAAGCCTGGGCAAGAGAGCAGCTAGGCATTTAACAAAACAAGAAAAGACTGACGAAGAACAAAATAAGATCAGATTAGACACATTTTCTTATCGAGTTCTTCGCCAGTCTTACTTTTTATAAAATTGGATGATAAGAATTATGAATATGAAACCCAAGAAATTAAGCCTCTTATTAACTATCTTGCCAATGATTATTGCAGCTACAGGTTGCCATTCCCGGCAAGAGTCTAAAGCAGACATCACTCCTCATTGTATCAATCTTCAGGCAGACAGCCTCTACCAACAAGCAATAGCCCTGATGGAATCTTCCTATGATGTAGACTCCACCCGAAAATGCATCCGCTTTCTGGACAAAGCTTTGGCAATCGACAGTTTAAATCCCGACTATTACGGCATGAAAGCCAAACTTTTATCTGAAATGGGAGAACTGGACTCCGCCCTATACATACAAACACTTGCTATGGAGAAAAACGCAATTACCGGTGAGTATCTGTTCCAACTGGGACTACTTCAAGCTGCCAAAGATATGCACGCTGAAGCCCACGAAAGCTTTGGAAAAAGCAAGGTTTTCCTTCAAGCAGTACTAAAACAATATCCCGACAGCTTGGGAGCTTTTATCCTGGCAGAAGCCGCCAATTCTCTCTACGAAAATAAAGATTCACTTTTCATGAGAAATATAGATGAAATCCGTAAACGCTTTCCCGAAAGGTTGCTGGAAATAGAGATGACCCGAAGGGTGAAACCGCATTCGCTGGTCAATCAAATAAGAAGGATTCAAATAGAAAAGGATTATAATATTGATTTTGATATGGATAGTCTCGTTGAGGCGACTGTAGCGAAATAACTTTTTTCCAAATGAAAAATGACAGCACTTTTGCCCTCACGCTCTCATTTCCGCCTCAATCTCCCCTATTCATCGAAGTTACAGCGATTAGAGATCCAATGGTAGCAACGTGAGAGCAACCGTTTGCCCTCACGTTGCTACCAATCATTCTATTTTCAGCAAATGATAAAGTGTCCCCTTACCGGACTTCCGGCAGGGAATATTCAGCTTCTGAAGCGCACGGCCGAACACAGCTACCTTATTGATAGCCAACCTGTCCCGTGTCTTCGTCTGCAAATAATTCAGAATCTGCATGGACGTCATCCATTCGCCTCCCTCCTCTTCTTCCGCCGGACGGAGATAACAATGGAACAACTGTTCCAACGGGCTCGCCTGCTCAAATTCACGGTTCGTCTGCTTCAAAATCTTTTCATCCTCATCATCCAGCCAGTAACGCTCACCCTTATAAATGGCTTCCATCGCCTGAGCATAAAGCTGTTTGTAATTGATGGTAGCATTGGTTTTGATAGGAGCTATCACCTCAATACAGATAAAACGACGGCTGCCACTTGGATCGGCAAGCAAATCTTTCTGATTGCTGGTGCCGATAAAGGAAGCATAACGACGCATTTCACGAATAGTATTGCCATGAGGCTTGCGCAAGTTAGCAACAGGCTTTTGCAACAAATGCTTCAGAAACCCCTGCTGGCTGACATTGATCTGATCGAACTCATCAATGTTGATCAGAAAAAAACGTCCTAAATAACGCTCCGCTTCCTGCTTACTCTTGAAATCGATACTGTCCGTATAGCCGAAACGCAATTCAGGCGGCAGGATAATCCGGCAAAATGTTGACTTACGATACCCTTGCGGACCAACAAGCAAAGGTGACGTACTGTTTCCATGCTGCCGATCTACCCCTCTCCAATGTGCCACCATGCTCAGAAACCAACGATAAAACAACTCCTGCCAGTACGGATTCGTGCATGGAACCAATCCTGCCAATGCACGGATACGGTCTTTCCCGTCCCAACGGCCGACATCATAAAGATATTCTTCTACAGGATTGTACAAAGGAACATATTCCGAATTCAGAAAACGGTCTACATCACGATCCCAGGCATTGATCCCTTCTTTCAAGGCACAGATAGAGATACTGTTGCGCACACGTTTGTCCACGGGCTTAAAGTAAAAGTGGATGGAATCACGCTGGCGGTATTCCAGATCATCCAACACGGTGTTAAAACGAAATTCATAACGACGGTTCATAAATTCTTCCAGCAGAAAAGCCGTCTCCTGCTCCCTTCCGATACTGTTTTTCTTACCAAAACCCTTACATTCCTGATAAAGATTATGAATCGTCGAGCGTATGATTCGCTCATCCTCTTCCCGATAGTAATGAATGAGTGTCTGCCGGACCGCTTCTTCTTCGGGGATACCCGCTTTGAAACAATGCTCGGCAAGGTGTACAAGCAAAGGTTGCAAATCATCTCCACGCTTCCAGTCTTCCATTTCCTGAAATGCCCTGTTCAACGCCGCTTCATAAATCTTCGTGAAAGTTTTTGCAGACTCATATCCCGGTTTCAATCGCAACAACAGATTCTTTTCACCCTGCTTGCGCTGCCGGAAAGTTTCTTCACCGGGCATAGCGAGCGGTTGTTCCAGACAGAACGGCACTGCATCGGGATTGTAATATGGAGATTCGTCCAGTGTCATGCGACACTTCTGTGTCAGCACCGGTGCTTGCAGATTAATATCATAAGGAAGCATCGGCTGGTAGCACTTTACCGCCAGCCAGTAGGCATGAGCATGAAATAATTCCGCTTCCGCTTCTTTTTCGGGCAGTCCTCTGTCATCCGGCAGGGCAAAACGCACCCATATCTTCACGCTACGGCCACTGGAACCACAGAATGCGGCGAAAGTCTGAGGCAAGAGTGCCGCCTGCCGTTTCACATATTCCATTTCGGACGGGCCTGCCAGCCGGTTCACTTCCAACTGCACCAGTCCGTTATATTGTTTCATTTTTCGTTCGCCTTCTTTAGTGCGGGTACATTCTACGGCAGAATAGATATATGGCAGTTTGTCTATATGTTCGTACTGGCTGTACGTACCTTCCAGCATCGGTATCAGGTTTCGCAAAGCCGTAATGTGTCCCGATTTTGTCTCCGTTTTCATTTTGTTGAATAATGTACCTGCTTCGCATATGCTTAGAGCTTCTTTTCCACTCCCGCTGTCTTGTCTGATTAAAGTTATTTTCATTCTTTTTTGTCTGTTTATCTACCAATATTGTTTATCGCTTAATTCCTGTAAAGGTACGATATTATATTACGGCATACAAACTTTTCCTCTAATAAAAACAGACTTTTTGCTCGCATTAACCTTATAATAAAATACGACATCAATCACACGTAGATGGTTCATTTCTTACCATGATTTCCCTATATCATTGTATCTGAATGGCTTACAGTTTCCTTTAATTTCTTATTTTGGAAACGAGCGTTCCCTATATCGGAAACGCTCGTTTCCTGCCTTGGAACTGGCGTTCCCTTATAAGGGAACGCCAGTTTCCCAAGCAGGAAACTGGCGCTTGACTTATATGATTGGATTGATTTGACCGCATGAAATGTTTCAATCAACCTGATCTTTCAGGAAGCATTCAATCATATATCGGTCAATAATGCGTGAGTTATCAGCTATTAACACCTGATTTCTCAGTTATTAATGGCTGAAATATCAATCGTTAATAGTTGACACTTCAGATATTAATACTCTGTAAATCAAATAATAGCAGCAAAAAACAACATATAATGCGACGGAACTGAGTGAGAGCAACCGTTTGCTCTCATACTTGCCACCACACTTGCTACCACACCCGAAACCACGATGAATAAAGGGATACAGACAGACTGTTAGAGCGTGAGGGCAAAAGTCGTGTTGAATTCCTATGGAGCGTAAATTTGAGTATGAGCTTTATTTAGTCCGATATCTTAAATTATCAAACAGGCGTTCTATCAACCGTCTGTCTTTTACAATAATATCGGCGGTTCCTCCCAACTCATATTTAAAGTCGAGAGTCTCTTCATAATTAGTTGTTAATCCGTTGGGCAATTCAACGTTAATCAAATATGTTTCAATGGTCTTTTCTCCTGTTTTCTGCGTTTGGGTGACCAAAGAGATAGAAGATACATATCCTTCTATATATCCATACTCCATGTAGGGATAGTTCTCTAACTTAATAACGACTTTACTGTTTTCTTTTACATTTCCGGCTCCATTGGCCGGAAGCAACACCTGACCATATATATGGTTTTCCTTGGGTATCACTCCAAATACCGCTTCTCCTGCCTGCACAAATTGACCATCTGAAATAAATTTCAGGAACTCTACTTTTCCATCAAAAGGAGCTTTGAAAACATATTTCTGTTCCCATGCGGCCATATTTGCTATCAAGTTCTGATGAGTGGACAAAAGTTCCACTTTCAGTTCCCGTTCTTTCTCCAGTTGTTCCACTTCCAGTTGCTCCAGCCGATGGTATGCTTCTGTGATTTGCATGCGGGTCGAGGCAATCTCCCTATTTATGTTTTGTACCTCCTGTACTGTTGTCAGGTAATTATTTTTAATCTGATCGGTCTCATATTCATAAGTCGCTATTTCCTGCTGATCAAGAGAGACATAACGTTTAAGCCATTTCCGGGCAACATCCATTCTATCTTTTGCAGCTTTCTGCGAGTCCTCCGCTTCTCGGACAATCTTCTTTTTCCATTCAATGCTCGTCGTGATATTCTCTCTTTGCTTTTCGTAGACATTCTGCTGCAGATAGTCACATTGAGCTTTCAGAGCTGCAAGAAAGGCATAGTATTGAGGGTTGATTTCTCCTAAATATACCTTGTCGGGAAATGTATCTTTAAGAGCAAGCAAATGGGTGCCATCGAAATCTATTCGATTTATTAAATCCGCAATCTTCCGCACATCCTCTGTAGAAGCAGGATTTTGCACGACCGCTATATATTCCCCCTTCTTCACCTCCTCCTGTGCTTTGTGCGAAAGAAGCAGCAAATTCCCCGTACTGTTGGCAACAAGCCTTACGGTCGGGTTCTGCGCATTAATTTTAATTTGCCCGGTCACCATATCCGGGTATTTGATAATCCATCCGAACAATAGAAATAATGCTGCAAATACAATGACCGCCAGTGCCACCCATTTTCCGAAAGCCATGGGCATCCGGTCAATAATCTCATCCAGTTCTTCGCTTCTTCCGGATGATTTAGTCTGCGCTTTCTTCTGTGGAGAAGGTGTTTGTTTCCGGTTCATATTGGCTTTGAATTAAGTTGTAATAATACTGTTTGTTTGTCATCAGGCTTTGATGATTGCCTGTCTCTATGATCATTCCCGCTTTTAATACGATGATTTGGTCTGCCCTGCGAATCGTACTTAGCCGATGAGCTACCACAATGACTGTCCTGTTTTTGAAAACGTTATTTAATGCCCTTACTATCTTTTGCTCATTAATCGTATCAAGTGCATTGGTAGCTTCGTCCAGAAACAGATAGTCCGGATCCTTGTAGAGCGCTCTTGCTATCAGTACACGCTGCCGTTGCCCTCCACTCAAACCTCTGCCCATTTCTCCGATCATTGTCTGGTATCCCTGCGGCATAGCTTCTATCTCGTGGCTGATATTGGCTACTTCAACAGCCTTCTGCAATGCCTCATAATCAATATTGGCATCATCCAGTACAATATTGTTCTGTATGGTGTCATTAAACAATTTCCCGTCCTGCATCACGCAGCCGCATTTAGCACGCCAATTGCGAAGACTGATATTATTCACGTTCATATCTCCCATACAGATTTCTCCGTAAGAAGGCATGTATAGACGCAACAACAGTTTGAGTAAAGTAGATTTGCCGCATCCGCTGTCTCCGACAATAGCGGTCACTTTTCCTTTAGGAATCTGCAAGGTGATGTTTTTCAAAACCAGCGGAGCATTTCTCGAATACTGAAATGATACGTTCTTCAGATATAAACTTTTGTCTACAGGCAAACTCAGACTGTTGCTTATCACAGGCGAAGAATCGTCTTCATCTTTCAGCTGATGAATTTCATTGATACGCATAAAGCTGATTTTAGCATACTGGGCAGATTGTATAAAACTGACTAACTGTGCCACAGGTCCGTTCAGCATCCCTATAATAAATTGCGTTGAGATCATGACTCCGAAAGTGATATCTCCATTGATAACGGCGATGGCACAGTAGAACGTGACGGCAATATTCATCATACTATTGATAAATTGCGCCCCAAGCGACTGTGCATTATTGATTTTCAGCACTTTCAGATTCAACCGGTATATCCTTGCCTGTATAGCTTCCCATTTCCAGCGTTTAAGGTCTTCGTAATTGTTTATTTTAATCTCCTGAACATTTTCGATGGTTTCCACCCAGTAACTTTGGTTCTTGGCATTCAGTTCGAAATACTCCCAGTCGAGCTTTTTACGTATGCTCAAAAAGGTGAAAATCCATGCTACATAAATCCCACTGCCCGCTATAAAAATAAAAAAGATCATAGGATTATAAATCAACAGTATAATGCTGAATACAACGAATGTAATGATAGAGAAGAACATCCCCAAGGAGTTGTTCATCACAAAGCTGCGTATTCTTTCATGATCGCCCGCCCGTTGAAGGATATCACCGACCAGTTTGTTTTCGAAGAAAGTCACCGGTAATTTCATTAATTTGATCAGATAGTCCGATATGAGGGAGATATTGACACGGGTAGAAACGTGCAGCAAGACCCAGTCTCTTAATACATTTGACAGCGTTATACTAAGTAAAAGAACAATATTGCCGATTAGCATCATGTAGATGAAAGATATATCCTGAGTATATATACCTATATCTATTACAGATTTTGAGATAAACGGAAGTACTGCTTGCAGTCCGGTGGCTATCAACATGATAGCGAACAATATGCCGAATGCTTTTTTATATGGCGTAAAATAGTTGAGAAGGTTTTCGAAACTTTTGAATCTTTCGATCCGTTCATGAGCTTCTATTTGCTTGAAGTTTGCCATAGGCTCCAGTACCATCAGCATCCCGAATTCTTCCCCTTCCTTATACCATCTGTCTTTGAAATCCTCTTCCGGATAGGAAAGCAAGCCTTTGGCAGGATCGGACACATATATCTTCCCTTTTTTTGTTTTATACACAACTATGAAGTGGTGCTGGTCCCAGTGTATGATACATGGCAGTGGAATCCTGTTGGTCAGATTCTCCATAGTCGCCTTAACCGCTACAGTTCTTAGCCCTATTTTTTCGGCAGCATAGCTAATATCCAAAAAGGAAACTCCTTCTCTGGTTATCCCACATAAATCCCTCAAATATTGCAACGAATAGTATTTGCCGTAGTATTTTGCTATCATTTTGATACATGCTGGGCCACAGTCTTTTGCATCCATTTGGTACTCCCAGGGGAATTGTCTTGTTTGCATAAAAAAAGATTTATATTTCTTGCAAAGATGCGAAATTTATTTCTATATTTGCAGAATCACACAAATAAAATTTAATACTTATGAAGCAAAAATTAACAAGAGCACTCATTGATGAGATTCGGAAAGAGATGCCAGTACTGACAGAAATGGAAATGAGATGTTGCAACGGTGGAGATGGTGGAACTACAAGTTGGGATTGTTTATTCAATTGCATGCACCATATGGATCCCTCCCGATCTGCGCAAGATTATGCTAATGATTATAAAGATATTTATGGTCTTGATCCTACAGCAATGGGAGGAGTTCCCAATGAATTAATTGGAAATGTCCTTAGCGTTATGGGATTTGGTAATACAGTTCCAGGTTCAATGACTTCTAACAGAGACTATTATCAAGTTGCAACTATGGTAAATCCTGATGGCACAGGACATACTATTATAGTCTTTGCAGTACCAGATGAAAACGGAAAAATCTCTTATTTTGACCCAACCCTAGAGGGGGAAGATGGGAAAAAGGTAAGAAAAGTAGACATTTCGGATATATCCACAATATATCGAATAAAAAAAGCCGACATTGATACTACCATTGGTGCTCATGAGGAAAGCTACGGCTATGCCTATGGTTATTTTGGTTATGGTAATTACGAAGATAGTTATGGCTATGGTAATAGTTATTACGGGAATTATAATTATGAAAATATTAGTGACTACAATGGTACTGCTAACAGTGATTACAGTTACTATAATTAATACTACAATTAATAAAAAGCTATGCGAGTTCTGCAAGATTTAGTCTTGTTATCATTATTACTTTTGAGTATATCAAAAGTATATTCTCAAGAAGATAAAAAAACTAAAGAATTATTCAATTCTGGTGGATATATATCTGATGGATATGCATTGGATAGAAACCAAGTACGATTTAATCAGTCCAGCGATTTTGTATTCCATTATATTCCCGGCGGTGATCGATTAACATGCATTACTTCAAAACAAGTTAGAGACTACAATCGACATTATAATTGTATACTATCAAAAGACAGTAATTTTATTGCATACGTATCTGTGCCTCCCATATTTTGCGGGGATAAAGATTCCATTTATGCTGACTTTAGTTTTAAAACAGGATTTATGATTGAAGTGAATACTTATCATTTAGAAATAATCAAAGGAGATTTTTTTGTAAATACAGGGGAAAGAGTGACCTCTTTATGCGACCTTCCTCTCACTTATAAATCTTTAAAATATGCTCGTAAAGCATATAATGCGGATACTGTAATTACATATCCTTTAAGAATGTGGGAAAATTTAGAAAATAAGTATAATCATTGCCAAGTAATGATTATTCAAAAAAAACGTCGCGGATGTATTGTTCTGTATTGCTTTTATAATGACAAAGGTGCTAGAAAATTAAGTCAATATATAAGATCATTAAAAAAGGTATTTTGGTATAGAGAGCCTAAAGATTATATTGAAGTAATAGATCCACCAATCATAGAAGAATACGAAATACCTCATTTAAAAGCTAAAGAAAAGTCCGCTGATAATTAAGATGCAAATAAGATGGGGATTTATCCCATCGTTTCTATATTTGTGAAATCACAAAACTAAAATCAAACACTTATGAAACAAAAATTAACAAGGGCACTTATTGATGAAATTCGAAAAGAAATGCCTGTATTGAGTCAAAATGAAGAAAAAGGAGTAATCGGAGGTACTTTATATGTAATTGGAGTGGATGGGCGTGTACTTTACTCTAACGAAACAAATACAGATGAGGTTCTTGTATCAATGGGATCATGGGATGGGGCTCCAACAATGGAATTGCCTAAAGGTACATCTTTTCAAATATCTTCTGGTCAATTGGTTATTGAAGGTACTAGTGAACAGAATCGAGATATCTATAGTTTTTTAACTCAAAATACTTCTGTAGAATGGTCTATGTGCGTGGATAGTTCAACTTATCATTTTTTCGCAGGTACCAATCATCAAGAAAAAGAAGTGTCAATGGCGTATAGTGGATGTGATATAAAATATCATAACCATCAGAGTGAATATGCTAACTATCCAAGTGATGCAGACTATGAAACAAAGAGTAAATTACAAGAAATTGGATATAAAGAATTTTATATTTATCATGAGCCAACTGATACCTATATTCCATATTGAGAACAACAATTATGAAAAATAGAATTATATCACTTTTCATATATTTATTGCCTAGTTTAATCTATGCTCAAAATAATGCAGACGACAAATATGAGATTCTGTCTCTAACTGACATGTTTAGTCTTTTCAAAGATAGTAAAAATAGTGTTCCTCAAGATTATGACGAAATATATGTTCCCGGTTACTTCTATGAGCCTTCCTTTATGTATCCTTCACCTTTAAAGAAAGAATTTTGTTGTGTAGCTCAATGGAGAATCCCAAACAGAAACTGTAAGTATCTATTTTTAGAAGATATATTTCCGCAAAACAAAGATTCCTTAAAACAAGCTTCTCTTGAATTACAAAAAATAAAAGAGAAATATGGAATGAGAGAATCAGCTATGTATCAAGATGTGCCCGCAGGTTATAATGGTATAATTGCCAAATGGTTCACTGGTAGATTATTCGTTTTGCATTGCCCAAGAAAGCTATTTAATACAGTTGTATCAAAGAAAGCTTCACTCATATCCATTCATAAAGGTAGGATATCTGACGAAAAACAAATAACTCCAGATGAGGGTAAGTTTGAATCTTCTTGTTTTCCACAAAAAGGAGGCATGATATTAATACGCGAAGACGGATGTTGGTATGATGACATTAAAAGGAATATAGATTTTTTAATCTCTCCCCTAATTAATGAAAATTTTTCTACAGAATTTAGCAAACATGTTGGGAGGGAATATTCATTTCTATTGGAAGTAGTCCCTAAAACAGGACAAATTATTCCACACCTCTTATTGCCGAAAACATTATCTACCGACGAGAAAATGATTGTATCTTATTTAGAAAAACAAATAAGGAAGTTTCCTGAAAACAGTTTTGGCCCCCTGATAACCATTGACAAGAAAATATTATATGGTCGATATTTAAAATTTATTGTAAAAGATGAAAAGTTTAAGATTGAAGACTACCTTGAATATTGATATTAAGTCAAGAAACAATACTAAGTCACTGATTTCGAACACTGCTTATTGAAATTGCCACAAAGAAGGACTACAACCATTCTGCCATAGTACAATTCAATATTGAAGATTTCCCTATTAAAGCGAGTTAATATAAACGAAGTATGAAAAATAATTTTTTGGTGAACTTTATATTATTACATGGATATTCATTAGACAACTCTAGTCTGATGTTTGGTAAAATGGGGTATTCTTTAATTCTTTTCGAATATTCTCACTATTTTAAGGATGCTTTAGCTGAAAAACATGCTTTTGAGTTATTGCAAGAGGTACTAGCTTCTCCTATGAAAAGCAATACATTTAATGAAGGAAAAATGGGAATAGCATGGTCTCTTATTCATCTTATTGAAAAAGAATATATTGAAGCTGATTATCTGGAATTATATGGTCAAGAACATAAAGAAATAGTAGCATTCATAAAACAATTAAAAACAGATATGAACAATATTGTATCTAAAAACGACGCTATATCGTTTTTAATAGCTTCTAAATCATATATTCAGGAATCTGATTTTGATGAAATACTTCCCAATTTAATAGAGAACCTCTATGATTACCTAAAACAAATTCCTAAAAGTTTGTTTGAACGTAATTTGTTCTATTACCATGCTACGAAAATGCTCTGTCTCTATAATCTTTATGAAGAATTAAGTATTCGAGGAGAAACATTAATTGACATAATAGTACAAACACATAAAAAATTAATCAGTGATAAACATGTTTGTACTAATATATCATTTGGGGTCAATCTTTTGCAATATGGTTTGTGCCATAAACGCAAAGATATCATAAAGCTGGCAAATGCGATTATAAAATGCTACTTTTCAAATATGGTTTTGGAAACCCTAAACTTAAAAGAATCAATTGATGCTATTTACAATCTGAATAAATTACAACTTCTTAATAAAGAAAGTGAATGGACATCTTTAAAGAAACAATTGTCAAGCCTCTTGTTTAATAAAGAATCTTATTTATATAAAGAAAATCGGCTGACATTAAGTAGACTAAAAGGAGGAATTCCCCAATTGTTACTTATGGAATGTCTTAATTTCCAAGATATAAAATCCACCGGACACTATATAATGCTGAAATGATAGAAAAAAATGTTGTAATCCTCAGAATAGAAACTGGCAATCCATCCGGTGTTGTACGCTATATTCAAATGTTAACAGAAGGTATGAAACATATGAACGGCATTAAAGTTCATATTATTTGTTTAAATACCAGTCTGATCTTTCCCAAATTTGAAGTGACAGAGGATAGGATAATTGCTAATATCCCATATCCTTCTAAATCCAAGCCTCTGAGAAATGAAATATATTGGCTTACTAAGTATTTTAACGTCGTATCCGACTTAATATCTCCCTATTTTAAAAACAGGAAACAATTAATTTGGCATGTGCAAGAATTATTACTAGTAAAATTAGCGGATATTTTAAAGTTATCTTTAGGCGGACATATTTTAACCCATTTACATATCATTCCTTGGAAACTAAGTCTTGAATATAATGAAAGTCTGTTTAAGAAACAGTACTCTCAATGGTTGAATAACACATTCAATTTAATAAATGAAAATCAACTAGAAAAGATTGCATATCCTTTATCTGATAGAATTATATGTGTTTCTTATTCCGCAATGAAACACATTATTTCAGCATATGGTATCCATCCAGACAAAATATCTGTTATATATAATGGTATGGATGATACGGGAATCACCTTGCAGGAAAGAAAATCTAGAACACCAGAGATCCTTTTCGTAGGCAGAATCAGTCGTGAAAAAGGAGTGATTTGTTTACTTAATGCATTAAATAAAGTAGCCAGTAGAGGGTATTTTTGCAAACTGAAATTAGTTGGGCAATGTACCGGATATATGTCATCTCATATCCGCAAAGCATACAAACAACTAAAGATTGACATATTAGGGACTGTTTCTTTTAATGAGCTGAAAGAACTATATACAACAAATACTATAGGAGTCATTCCTTCTTTACATGAACAATGTAGCTATGTGGCTATTGAAATGTCCATGTTTGGTATGCCAATGATCGTATCAGATGTAGATGCACTTTCCGAAATGTTCGAAGATGAAGTAAACGCTTTGAGAATCCCTTTAGTGTTTGATGAAGATTTTGGTTTAGAGCTAGATGAAGAGAAATTAGCAGACGCCATCATCCGCTTGATAGATGATGAAGCCTTAAGGCTAAAACTGAGCACAAATGCAATCAAGAACTACCAAGAAAGATTCACTCTGGAAAAGATGATAGAGAATACGATTAATGTATATGAACAATTAATAGAACAAGACAATGCCTGAAATAACAGTTCTAATGCCCGTCAGAAATGGTGAGAGATATATAAAAGAATCTATTGATAGTGTTTTGAATCAAACACTGACCGACTTTGAGTTTCTTATTATAGATGATGGTTCAACAGACCGGACAGTAGAAATCATTCAAGGATATACAGACAAAAGAATACGTTTAGTCAGAAAGGAGCATCAATTTATTCAAAACTTAAATGAAGGATTAGAGTTGGCTTCCGGCTCTTATATTGCACGCATGGATGCCGATGATATAATGCATACAGAACGATTAAGAATTCAATTAAAACGTATGAAAAAAAATCCGGATATTACAGTTTGTGGAACATGGGCTAAGATTTTCAGCGATAAGGGCAACGAAAGAAATGTTTCCCACCTTGGATATGGAATCATACACGAACCTGTGTTGGAATTACTAAAATACAACATGCTACTTCATCCTAGTGTGATGATTAAAAAAGAGTTTCTGCTTAATCACCATATTGAATATCAAAATTACCCCTGTGTGGAAGATTATAAATTGTGGTTTGATATAGCGAAAGCTGGAGGAATATTATTTGTAGAACCACAAGAACTATTAATGTTTAGAAGAAGTGATACGCAGGTCACCGTAACGAAGAAAAAGGAAATGTCTTTAGGTTCTATCCGTTTGAGAAAGGAAATTCTTCTCTATCTTCTCTCTGTATATAATAATAAAACATTAAATAGCCTATTATCCGACTTTGAAAATTTAGAAAAGAATAAATGGATGTCTAATGAAGACATTTTTCGTTTTTTTGTGAATCTATTTAATAGAATACAACGCGATACAATGGTTTAATCTTTCAATTGAAAATTAATAAATTATTTTAGATAGAATTAGAACAACCATGAATATCGCTTTTTTATCTTCATCGTAAGCCCCCGATAAAGTACCCGTATAAAAAAGAATCGCTATAGCAAATCGAACA